>Ga0129307_1000481_pt1 | contig 61628 bp, 55 predicted proteins | sample P1105metagenome_FD_94437 | JGI IMG/M metagenome (GOLD analysis project Ga0129307, IMG submission 94437) | Capybara group fecal microbial communities from Wisconsin, USA - P1105 metagenome | ecosystem: Host-associated > Mammals > Digestive system > Large intestine > Fecal | place: USA: Wisconsin... | reverse complement strand
CGTGTCGAGATGGGCGACGATCTCCCGATTGGTGTTGACGAAACAGCCGTAGATGCGGCTGATGCTGCTTCGGTCCGCGCGGAAACGGCGGCGCAGCTCGTTGATCTCCTTCTGGTTCATGGGCATACCTCGTTCTTTCGGTTTGGCGGCGGTCTCGCGCCGCAGTTGGAGATTATAGCAAATGATCCGCCGCTTGGCAAGCGTGATCCGGGTCTTGTGCTTTTACGGCAAATGGTGTATCATTTTTGGACAGATTCGGGAAAGGGGGGACGCGCCGTGTTCATCGGCTTTTTCTACCTGCTTCGCGTCCACGGCTTCGGCGTCTCGCTGAACGAGTGGATGACGCTTATGGAAGCGTTGACGCTCGACCTGCATCACACCAGCCTGACGGGCTTCTATCAGCTTTGCCGCGCCGTGCTGGTCAAGAGCGAGGCGGACTATGACAAGTTCGACCGCGTATTTCTGGAGTATTTCGACGGCGTCCCCTTTGAGGACGAGCTGCCCGAGGAGTTGCTGCAATGGCTCGACCATCCGCAGCAGGCGATAGAGGAGTTCCGCGCATTTTTGCAGGCGCAGGGCTACGCCGAGAAGGATATCGACGAGATTCTCAGGATGTTTGAGGAGCGATTGAAGGAGCAGACCGAGGAGCACAACGGCGGCTCCTACTGGATCGGGACGGGAGGCTTCTCCAACTTCGGAAACAGCGGACACTCGCCGCAGGGCATCCGGGTCGGCGGCGTCAGCCGTCACCGGCGCGCGTTCCAGGTCGCGGGCGAGCGCCGCTTCCGCGACTTCCGCAAGGACAACATCCTCGACACCCGCCAGTTCCAGATGGCGTTCCGGCTCCTGCGCCAGTATTCCGACCAGACGCTGGGCGACAAGACCGAGTTTGACGTGGACGGCACGATCCGCGAGACCTGCGACAACGCGGGCACGCTGAAGATCCAATACAAGCGCCCCCGCCGCAATACCGTCAAGGTGCTCATGCTGATGGATTCCGGCGGCTCGATGGACTACTGGGCTCGCCTGTGCTCGATGCTCTTTCAGGCGGCGGAAAAAGCGAACCAGTTCAAGGAGCTGCACGTCTACTACTTCCACAACTGCATCTACTCCTCCGTCTACAATGCGCCGCAGATGTACCGCTCGCAGGCGGTGCCGACGGAGTGGGTGCTCAAGAACTTCGGCAGCGAGTACAAGGTCATCCTCGTGGGCGACGCGCTGATGGATATGTACGAGCTGACCGGCAAACGCTGGTACTACGGCTCGACGCAGGAGGAGGCGCGCTCCGGATACGACTGGCTCAAGCGCTTCCGCGAGCAGTACGGCCACATGGTCTGGCTCAACCCCGAGGGCGAGCCGTCGTGGGGGCCGTATTGGGGGCAGAGCTACGGCGTGATCAAGAAGCTGATCGATATGTACCCGCTCTCGGTGGAGGGGCTGGAGCAGGCGATGAAAAAGCTCCTCGTTTCCAGATAAAAACATCCCGAAAACCACAGGTTTTCGGGATGTTTTTTCGGTGTTTGTCGATCAGTCCTTGAGCGCCTTTTTGATCGTCGGCACGATGGCGAGGGCGAGGAAGCCGCCGATGAGCGCCGTGACGAGCTGGGGCCAGGAGAACTGCGCCGCGACCTTGGCGGGCAGGTTGCCCATCGGGATGAACAGCTTCACCACGACGAGGTAGAGCACGACGAATTTGCACACCGCCGCGACGGTCACGCCGACCGCGCCGCCAGCCTTGCCGGCGATCTTCCCACTCAGCAGCGCGATGACGACGACGTAGGCGGCGTTGCCGCAGGCAATCGCGGGCGCGAGCCAGAGCTGCGGGCTGATGCCGAGGAAGTAGGCGAAGAACGGGGACACGATGGCGACGATGACGCCGCTCCACACGCCGCAGAGCATCGCGGCGACGGCGAGGACGAGGTTGACGCAGGAGCCGGTGACGAACTGGTTGGCGAGCGGGCGGGTCGCCGCCTGCAGCGCGATGAGCAGCGCGATGAGGATCGCGGTGCGGGTGATGGTCTTGGTATTCATGTTTCGATTTCCTCCTGTTGAAAATGCTTCCGAAGTGTACTATACTGTAGCGGAAAAATCTGTTGCATATGCAACGACGGGAGAAAAAGATGGACGAGATGCTTGCCGCGCTGGAGCGCACGGCGCTGTTTGACGGCGTGTCGCGCCGGGAGATCGAGGCGCTTTGCGGCACCCTCGGCTGCCGGCGCGCGTACTATAGGAAAGGCAGCGTGATCATCGAGCGCGGCGCGCGCGTCCGAAGCGCGGGGATCGTGCTCTCCGGCGCGGTGCAGGCGGAGCGCAACAGCGCCGACGGCGCGCTGCACATCGTGGCGCGGCACGGCGCGGGCGCGCTGTTCGGGGACGTGCTGACCGTCTCCCGCGCGCGGCGCAGCCCGGTGGACATCGTGGCGGCGGAGGACGCGGCGATCCTGTTTGTCCCGCTGGATGCGCTGATGCGCGAGGGCGCCGCGGCCGATGCCGCGGTTCGCGCGCGGGTGCGGCTCAACCTGCTCTCGGAGCTGTCGGAAAAATACTGGGAACAGGCGGAACGCCTTGCGCTGCTGCGCCTGCCGACGCTGCGCGCCAAGCTCTCGCGCCTGCTGCTCGGCGCGCGCCGCGAGCAGGGGAGCGACCATGTGCGGCTGTCCGGCACACGGGAGACGCTGGCGGCCGAGCTGGGCGTCAACCGCAGCGCGCTGAGCCGCGAGCTGGGGAATATGCGCCGCGACGGCTTGATCGAATTCAGCCGCGGCCGCTTTGCGCTGCTCGATCCTGCGGCGCTGCAAAAAAACGCGGGAGAATAGCTTGCCAATTCCGAAATAATACAGTATAATGCCACATCAATGAATAACCTTGATGCAACGGAGGCTTCCACATGGACAAGGCGAAACGAACCGAGCTCATCCGCGCTGCCGCACTGACCATGGCCGGGCAGTATAACACGTCCGCTCTGCCGATGTACGGCGACGCGCTGCGCCTGCCGAACCGAAAGGCGATCATCGACATCATCCGCAGCTTTCAAAAGCTGCTTTTCCCGGTCTACTACGGAGAAAAGCACCTGCTCAAGCTCCCGCCGGAGCAATACAGCGCGCTGCTGATGGAGCGCATCTTCGACGACCTCTCCGCCCAGATCGCGCTGACGATGGAGGAGTCAGAGGAAAACCGCCTTCGCGCGGAGGAGATGACCGCCCGTCTGCTGTCGCGTATGCCGGAGATCCAACGCCTGCTGCAAAAGGATCTCGACGCGTTCTTCGACGGCGATCCCGCCGCCCACAACCGCGAGGAGGTCGTGCTGTCCTATCCGGGCTTCTTCGCCATCTTCATCTACCGCATCGCGCATGAGCTGTACGTCATGGACGTGCAGATGATCCCGCGCATCATGACCGAGTACGCCCACGCCGGCACGGGCATCGACATCAACCCCGGCGCGACGATCGGCGAGTTCTTTTTCATCGACCATGGCACGGGCATCGTCGTCGGTGAGACGAGCATCATCGGCAACAACGTCAAGATGTACCAGGGCGCGACGCTGGGCGCGCTGTCGCCCGCGGGGATGCGCAGCGTGCCGGGCGAGCGCCGCCACCCGAAGGTCGGCAACAACGTCACGATCTACGCGGGCTCGACCCTGCTCGGCGGCGCGACGGAGATCGGCGACAACGTCGTCATCGGCGGCAACGCGTTCCTGACGAGCAGCGTGGAATCGAACACGACGGTGAGCATCAAGAAACCCGAGATGAGTTTCCGGGACAAAAACCACAAAAAAGAAGCCTGACCGCGGTCAGGCTTCTTTTTTGTGGATCAAAGCAGCAGGACGTTGTTGTCCTCGCAGAGCTTGCGGGTCTCCTCGTCCCAGAGGCTGACCTGCACCTCGCCGATGTGCGCCGTGCCGATGAGCAGCATACACACGCGGCTCTGTCCGATGCCGCCGCCCATGGTCAGGGGGAGCTCGCCGTTGAGCAGCATCTTGTGGAAGGGCAGGGCGCGGCGGTTGTCGCAGCCGGCAAGCGTGAGCTGGCGGTCGAGGGATTCCTCGTCCACGCGGATGCCCATGGAGCTGATCTCGAACGCGCGGCCGAGCACGTCGTTCCAGTAGAGGATGTCGCCGTTGAGCTCCCAGTCGTCGTAGTCGGGAGCGCGGCCGTCGTGCTTGATGCCGGAGCGCAGCGTCTTGCCGATCTGCATCAGGAACACAACGCCGTGTTCGCGGCAGATGGCGTCCTCGCGCTCGCGCGGTGTGAGATCGGGATACTTGTCCTCCAGCTCCTGCGTCGTGAGGAAGTACACCTCGCGCGGCAGGCGGTTGTGCAGGGAGGGGAAGGCGATGTTCAGCGCGTCCGCCGTCTCGGTAACGGCGTTGACGATGTCGCGCACCGTGCGCTTGAGATACTCCACGCAGCGGTCCTCGCGCTCGATGACCTTTTCCCAGTCCCACTGGTCGACGTAGATGGAGTGGAGATTGTCCAGCTCCTCGTCGCGGCGGATGGCGTTCATATCGGTGACAAGCCCCTTGCCGACGTTGAACTCATAGCGCTTGAGGGCAAGGCGCTTCCACTTCGCCAGCGAGTGGACGACCTGGCCGTCCACGCCGACGTCGGGAATATCAAAGCTGACGGGACGCTCCACGCCGTTGAGGTCGTCGTTGAGGCCGGAGAGCGCCTCGACGAACAGCGGAGCCGACACGCGGCGCAGATTCAGCGCGTTGCAGAGGTTCGTCTGGAAATTGCTCTTGATGAACTCGATGGCGCGCTGCATTTCGTAGACGGACAGCGGGGTCTTGTAGCCTTCGGGAATATAGGCTTTGCTCATAAGTACCACACTCCTCAGAAAAAATACGAGAGTCAATATAACACCGTTTGCCTTGTTTTTCAATAGGTTTTTTTTTAAAAAATGCAGGGGCTTCCTTGCATTTCAACGACTTTTTTGATATACTCCGCAACGGATGAGGCGTTTTTTTTAGGGAACTTTTCCGCGCATACCGTCGTCTAACCGTAGGTCAGACAACGCAAGGCGGAATATCTGAACGAGAAAGGACAATTACCATGGCGGAGTTAATGGAACAGGAAAAGAAGGCGGCGGGCGAAAAGCCGGACGTCCCGGCGCAGGGCGCGAGCACGCCGGCGTTTGCCGAAGAGGCCCCCGCGCCGAAGAAAAAGAAGAAAAATCGGAAAAAGACGATCCGGCGCATCATTGCGCTGGTTTTGGCTGCGGCGCTCGTCGCGGGCTTCTTCGTGTGGCGCAAACTCCATCCGAAGGACAGCGGCGCGGCGGAGGTCCTGACCGAGATGGTCTCCCGCGGATCCATCACCAGCGTGGTCCGGGGCAGCGGCGCGGCGGTGGCGAAGAACAGCGCCAGCATCACGCTGCTCTCAAACGGCAAGGTGCGCGAGGTCTTCGTCTCCGAGGGCGACTACGTCCTCGAGGGGACGCCGCTTTATGAGATCGATTCGACCGACGTGGAGGAAGAGGTCCGCGAGTCGCAGGAGAAGGTGCGCGACGCGGAGCGCTATCTTGCCAAGCAGGAATCCGAGCTTTCCAAATTCCTTGCCAAGCCGACCGAGAGCGACGTGACGGCGGAGTACGCCGGCATCCTGATGCTCAGCGACTCGCAGGAGAGCCTTCAGATCGGCGACGAGGTCGCGGAGAAGCAGGCCATGGCGACGCTTGTGGATAACACAAGGCTGCTGCTCAAGCTCTACTTCAGCTATGCCTACGAAAACGACATTGCCGTGGGACAGAGCGCGACGGTGTCCATCCCCGCGACGATGGCCCAGCTTGACGGCGTGGTGCACGAGGTCCACAAGGTGCAGTATGTTGCCCCCGAAGGCGGTATGTTCTTCGAGGTCGTCATTGCGCTGGACAACCCGGGCGCGCTGGGGAAGGACATGGCCGCCACCGCGACGCTCAGCGCCGGCGGCGAGACGATCTATCCCTATGAGCCCGGCACGCTGGATTACTTCCGGATGACCGAGGTCAAGGCGCCGCTGAGCGGCAATCTGACCTCCTTTGTCGCGCGCAGCTATCTGAAGGTCGCCGCGGGCGAGAGCATCGCCCACATCAAGGCGGATACCGAGAACTATGAGGACACCCTCAAGAACTACACCGACCGCGTGGACGACGCGAAGAAGTCTCTGCAGTCCGCGCAGGAGATGCTGGAGAAGGCCCAGGAGAACCTGGAGAAGCTCCACGGCGTCGCTCCCATCGACGGAACGGTGCTTACCATCGGCGTCCAGGCGGGCGAGGAAGCGAAGAGCGGCACCGTCGCCGTGAGCATCGCGGACACGACCACGATGATCGTCAACACCCAGATCGACGAAATGAACGTCTCCTATGCCAAGGCGGGCATGATGGTGGACATCAACCTCTGGGACAACCAGATGTTCGGCACGATCGAAAGCGTCAGCCTGACCGCCACCTCGGAGAACGGCGTGGCGCGCTTCCCGATGGTCATTTCCGTGGACAACAGCGAGGGCAAGCTCATGAGCGGCGCGTACGTGGACTACTCCTTCACCGCCAGCCAGAGCGACGACTGCCTTGTCGTTCCGATCCAGTGCGTCAAGTCCGCGCAGGACGTGAACGGCGAGAGCGTCAAGGTGCTCTTCGTGCAGAGCGACGCGGCGCCGGAGAATCTGGCGGAGCTTTCGATGGACCTCTCCGAGGTGCCGGAGGGCTTCTGGCCCGTCGTGGTCGAGACCGGTATTTCCGACAGCTACAACGTGGAGATCCTCTCCGGCGTGGACGAGGGTGTGTTCGTGTTCGCCGGCACGGTGGACAACGGCGGCATGGGCGGCATCGGATTGTATTTCTAAGACTATGCTGATTACATTAAAAGACGTATATAAGATTTACGGCGAAGGCCTGGAGAGCGAGGTACGCGCCCTCGACGGCGTAAGTCTGGACATTGATTACGGCGAGTTCGTCGCCATTGCGGGCCAGTCGGGCTCGGGCAAGTCCACGATGATGAACGTGCTGGGCTGCCTCGACATCCCGACCTACGGCGACTATTACCTCGCGGGGCAGGACGTGTCGGAGCTGAGCGACCGCCAGCTCTCCCACATCCGCAACAAGCAGATCGGCTTCATCTTCCAGGGCTACAACCTGATCCCCTCGCTCAACGCGGTGGAGAACGTTGAGCTTCCGCTCATCTATCAGGGCATCTCCGCCTACACCCGCCGCGAGATGGCGATGGAGGCGCTCGAGCGCGTGGGGCTTGCCCAGCGCGCAAAGCACCTGCCCAGCGAGATGTCCGGCGGACAGCAGCAGCGCGTCGCCATCGCGCGCGCCATCGCAGCCGCGCCGCCCATCATCATGGCGGACGAGCCGACCGGCGCGCTGGACTCGCGCACGGGCCTTGAGGTGCTGGGCTTTTTGCAGCAGCTCAACCGCGAGGGCAGCACCATCCTGCTTATCACCCACGACAACGGCATCGCCGCCACGGCGCGCCGCATCGTGCGCCTCACGGACGGCAAGATCGTCGAGGACCGGGTGCAGGACGTCGACTGGTACAAAGGAGGGACGGCATGAGATTCGGTCAGGCGGTGAAGATGGCGGTCAAGTCCATCCTCGCCAAGAAGGGTCGCTCGTTCCTCACGATGCTGGGCATCATCATCGGCATTGCCTCGGTCATGACCATCGTCGCCACGGTATCGGGGTACAACCAGAAGATGATGGAGGCGTTCGAGGCGCAGGGCACGAACAAGATCAGCGTTTCGCTGTCCCTCTACAACGGCGAGAACAGCTTCGAGAAGATCTATGACTACTGCCAGGGGCTTGGCAGCGACGTGGTGGGCGTCTCTCCCAGCAACCAGATCTGGTGCACGGTCAAGTACGGCGCGAAGGTCTCCGACACGATGGAGTGGGATGAGCAGCCCCGCGTCATCCTCGGCAGCGAGCAGTATTCCAAGGTCAGCAGCTTTGACGTCGCGCGCGGGCGCGACCTCTGCCGTCTCGATATCGAGGACTATCATCAGGTCTGCGTCCTCGGCTCGCGCGCGGCGAAGGCTATGTTCGACTATGCCGACCCGCTCAATCAGGAAATCACCATCAGCGGCGTGCCGTTCACAGTCGTGGGCGTCTACAAGGAAAAAGACCCCGACAGCAGCTACAGCGTGGACAGCGTCATCGTCCTGCCGTACACGGCGGCACGCTTCATCCCCAACGTCAACGACAGCTATAACGAGTGCTTCGTCAAGGTCAAGGATTCCCAAACGCTCAATTCGGTCATGCAGCGCATCCAGTCTTACATCAACTCCCTGACGCAGGACGGCAATTACGGCTGGGGCTACGCCTACAGCGAGCAGCAGTGGCAGGAGGAGAGCAGCGGCGTGCTGACGATGATCTCCGTGGTGCTCGGCGGCATCGCGGGCATCTCGCTGCTTGTCGGCGGCATCGGCATCATGAACATCATGCTCGTCACCGTCACCGAGCGCACGAGAGAGATCGGTATCCGCCGCGCCATCGGCGCGGAGCGCAGCTCCATCGTGGCGCAGTTCCTCGTCGAATCGGCGATGATCTGCGGCATCGGCGGCATTTTCGGCATCCTCATCGGCTACGGCGGCACGCACCTCGCGGGCAAGCTGCTCTTTGAGGGAATGTCGCTCTATCCCTCGGCGGAGATCACGCTGGGCGCGTTTGCGTTCTCGGTGTCTCTGGGTATCCTGTTCGGTATGTACCCCGCCGTCAAGGCGTCCGGCCTGCAGCCGGTCGTCGCCCTGCGGGCGGAATAAAGGAGAGTTTCTATGAAAAAGAAAATGATATGCATCCTGTTCGTGCTTACGCTGGCGCTTTCGCTCTCGCCGGCTGCGCTTGCCATCGGCGCCTTCGCCGACGTGAGCGACGCCGCGACCGCGCAGAACGTCGAGGTGCTGCGTCTGATGGGCGTGCTTGAGGGCAACGGCGCGGGGGAGTTCCACCCGAACGACAACCTCACGCGCGCGGAGTTCTGCAAGATGGCGGTCGTTTTGACCGGCAACCGCAGCGCCGTGGCGCGCTACGCCAGCCGCACCATGTTCCCTGACGTCCCCGCGAAGCATTGGTCGGCGGGGTACGTCAACTATGCCGCGAAGGAGGCGAAGCTGATCCGCGGCCTGCCCGACGGCAGCTTCGCGCCGGATCGCGCCATTACCTACGGCGAAGCGGTGACGATCCTGGTGCGCCTGCTGGGCTACAAGGACTCCGACACCAGCGGCGTCTGGCCTGACGGCTATCTTGCCATTGCGGACGCCGCGGGCATGACCAGAGGACTGAGCGCCGCGGGCAGCGCGGCGATCACGCGCGCGCAGGCGGCGAAGCTCTTCGTCAACGCGCTGACCTCCGAGGACGACAAGGGCGCGGCGCTGTACTCTCTGCTCGGCTGCTCGAAGGGCAAGGACGAGACCGTCCTCTATTCGATCGACCTTGCCAACAGCAAGATGCGCACCAGGGACGGCGACGTCAAGCTTGCCAACCCTGTGAACAGCACGCTGCTCAACGGGCTCAAGGGCTATGTGCTGATCGATACCGCCTCGGAAAAGGCGGTCACCTTCCTGCCCAGCGCGAGCACGAAAGGCAACGCCGTCGCCGACGCTGCGATCATTGTCGGCGCGAACGGTTCCACCGCGGGCTTCGACGTGCTCAGCGGTGGAGCGGAAAACTACGCGATCTACCGCAACGGCGTTCCGAGCACGGCGTCGGCGCTGAGGAAGAACGACGTCGTGACCTACAGCGCGGAGAGCAATGCCATGCTTGCCTGCGATACGCGCGTGACGGTGTACTATGAGAATTGCACGCCCTCGCCCGCCGCGCCGACCAGCATCACCGTGCTCGGCGGAACCGAGCTGTTCGTCCTGCCCACGGCGCAGCAGAGCCTGTCCAAGTTCAAGCCCGGCGAGAATATGACGCTTCTGCTCACGTCGGACGGCAGGGTCGCGGGCGTCGCGGAGAGCGACGTCAGAAGCAACGCTTTTGCCTATGTCAAGAGCGACGCGGAGATCTATCTGATCTGTGCGGACAACATGATGAAGCTCACGCTCAGCAATCAGAACGCAAAGGTCAGCGCCGGCAGTACGGCAGGCGAGGTCGCGTACATCTCGCAGAGCGGCAGCAACGCGCGCTCGACGATCTACCTCACCAAGCTGGGCGGCCCGTCCGGCGATCTCGACCCGGTGAAGAAGACGCTCGGCGCGACCGCCGTTGCGAACGGCGCGCTGATCTTTGACGGCGAGAAGTCGACGAGCCTCACGGCGCTGGGCAAAACTGTGGTGCCGAAGGGACGCGTTGCCTATGCCCGTACCAACAGCGCCGGCGCGATCGATCTGATCGTTCTCAAGGACAACACGGATGAATACTACGGCCGCGTGATCGTGAAAACGTCCGACGATACGCAGTGGATCACCGTTGATTTCGGCGGCAAGACGGAACAGAAGGAGTCCTATTTCGGCGTCCGCACCGGCGATTATGTGTCGTTCCGCTACAACAGCGACAAGTCCAATTACTACAACATGGCGCCCCTCGCCAAGCTCTCCTCCGTCTCCGCTTCCGCGTGGATCGGCGACAGCGCGGTGAATTACGCCAACGAGACCTACGTTGTTTCCGAAAACGTCATCTGCTTCAACCGCGACAGCGGCTCGTGGTTTGACAGCCTTGAGGCGGCGCGGGCCTATGGCGGCGTGATGGATCTCTACGTCAAGGATGGCGTGGTCCATATCATCGAGGTCCGCAGCTGAGATCGTTAAAAAGAAGCTTCCGCAATTGCGCAATTGCGGAAGCTTCTTTTTTGTTGGCGTTATTCGGATTTTTTCATCTCGTACGGAACATCCAGCGGGTTGCGGCGCTCCATCTTGTCATAGTGCTTGACGAGGAACGGCTCCACCACGTAGTACATCAGCTTGCCGTCGAGATCGAAGAAGAACACGGCGAACAGCGCGGCGTACACAGCGGCGAGAATGGCGAATATCTTGCCGAAGATGCGCAGGATCAGCGGCGTTGCGGCGCGCTTCCGGCGCTCCTTTTTGATTTCCTTTTTCAGCGCTGCCTTGAGCAGCTTTTTCTTGATGCTCATGTGTTTGCCTCCTTACCAGCTCATGTCGTCGTCAAATTCCAGCAGCGACGGGTCGAGCGGTTCTTCCTTCATCACGGTGGTCATGTAGTCGTTGATGATGCGGCGGATCTCGGTGCGCGAAACAGTCCGCTTGTCGGGCAGGGCGTGGGGCATCCAGATCGCGTGGATGTTGCGCTTGCGGAACTCGTCCTCGAACAATCCGACGACGCCCTGCATACCCTTGCACTGAAGCTGGTCGTACATCATGACCATGTCGCAGTTGAAGCGCTCCATATAGTCCCAAAGCTCGAAGATGTGGTGCATACCGCCCACCGCCATGCGGCGCATCGGCGCCCACTCGTGATAGCGCGCCATGTCCATCACGCAGTTGTCCAGCGTGTCGGTGCGGATCTCCATGTCGAACATCAGCGAGTCCATGTTGATGACCGTGTTCAAGCCCCAGCAGTTGTATGCCCAGGTGCACCAGTGGGAGTAGTACAGCGGCGAGCACGACCACGCGATGACGCGGTGGCGCGTCTTGGGGAAGGTTTCGATCTTCTTCTCAACGCAGCGGTTCATGATCTTGCTGACGCGCTTGTCGGTGATGTGCCAGATCGGGTGATCGCCGTACTGGGACTGGTAGATGCGGTAGAGCGCCTGCGCCACGCCGTTTATGGGGTAGTACGGCGTCTTGGCGTCCACGTCCCACTTCTCCCACTCGAAGCGCTGGAGCGCGTTCTGGCTTTCCAGACGCTCCTTGAGCAGCTCCCAGTTGAAGGGCACGCCGGTCTGCTCCTCGATGAATTTCCACAGTTCGCGGATCTCGTTCGCGCAGTGCTCCTGCACCAGCGGATCGTCGAACTGCATGGGCTGGGGCAGGGCGAAGAGCGGGCAGTTGAGGAACCAATCCTGAATGGCGGTGGACGCCACCGAGCCGTCGCACGCCTCGTTGGTGGTGACGACGAAGGGCGCGTAGTCCGGCATATCGTCCAGCACGAACAGTCCGGCCTCCGCCTGACACATCGGGCAGGGGTCGCCCGGCAGCCCGATGCCCTGCACCGCGTCGATGTAGTTGAGGACGGTGTGGTTGTTGACGTGGCAGGTGACGAAGTAGGGGATCATTTCCATCGGGACGTGCGCAAACTTGTCCGACCACGGATAGAACACGCCGCCCCAGACCGTTTCCTTGTGCGCGATGGTGTGCTGCCACGCGTCGTTGTGCGCGCCGTTGCGCAGCTTTGCGTCCGCCTTGAACATATTGGCGATCTGGTTGACGGATACGCTGACCATGGCGCGGAAGTGCCACGCGCTCGCGCGCAGCGCCTCGTCGCGCAGACCCTCCAGCCCGCGGTCGAACCAGTGCAGCAGCGGCAGATAGCTCTGCCCCAGCCAGCGGTAGCGCCACAGCCCGCGCACAAAGGTGACGGGATCGCTGTACTTCATGATGTCGCCCACAAGGCTGCCGTAGTTATAGAGCCAGACCATGTGGAAGTAGTAGAAGGTGTCCTTGACGCCGCGCCATTCGCGGTGCTTATACAATCCCGTCTTGTCCTCGTACAGCTCGCCGAGGCGGCGCTCGCCATGGGGCTTGCCGTACCAGAAGTCGCGGGCGAGTTTTTTCGCCTGTTCCCTGTCGATCGCGCGCGGGTCGGGGAGCTTCTTCGCGGATTCCTTCAGCTTGCCGGCGAGGGCGGGAAGCTTTTCGCGCGCCTTCTGCGCGCCGTCCTTTAAGCTCTTGATCGAAACGCCCATTTCACTTCACCTCCTGAAGCTTCTTGATCTCCACGCTCTCCACGAACGCCTGGAAGCGGGTGCGCAGCTGTCCGGTGGATGCGTTGACGTATTCCTTCTCGATGGAGCAGGTGGGGATGCCGTAGTCGCGCGGCAGGATCAGCGCGTCCATCGTGCGCTCGTAGCTCCAATACTCGCAGAACTTGTTGGACGCGACGATCAGGCCGTCGGCGTGGTATTCCTTCACGATATCGGCAAGGTACTGCTTGCGCTCGCGCATCTGCTCCTGCGGCATAAAACGCGGACAGTAGCTGGTTTTCAGGTAGTGGCGGGCGACGGCGTCCAGCGGGCTCTGCCCCGGCTCGACGACGATCTCCTCGCGCCCGGGCAGGCTGCCGTAGCAATAGCGGTCGGCGACGACCAGCGCGCCGCAGCTTTCGATGAGCTGGGTGAAGGCGGGATCGTCGTTCTCTGCGCCGGCGAGCGCCACGCGGCAGCGGTAGGGGAATTTCGCCTCCGGCTCGCGCGTCTTGAGCTCCTCCGCCGTTTCGCGCAGGTAGGGGAGGATGAGGTACTTCGGGCAGGTCAGCGTCACAAGCTGGATGACGTGGAACTCATAGCCCGTGATGGGCGGATTGGGCAGCTTGCGGTACGCGCCGATCTCCGTGATGAGACGGCAGACCTCGTTGTGCTCCTCAATGGCGGTCATCAGCGCCTCGTCGGAGACGTCGATGCCGAACTTCTCGTGCAGAGGGTCGAGGACGTGCGCCTGCAGCTGCTTGCGGAAGTGGACCATGCTGTTCTCGTTCTTCTTGAACGGAACGTCCGTGAACGTCGAGAAGAAGTCCGGGTTCTTTATGACGTCCATTTGCTGCAAATGCTCCTGGAAGCGGCAGGTCACCGTGCAGGTCTCGGTGGCTAGGTTGGCGTCGAGGAAGTTGAAGCCGCCCTCCAGCGCTCGCTCGAACAGCGCACGCCCATAGTGGCAGGTGCGGTTGGACATATAATAGGTCGCCATGTCGGGAGAGCCGCTTCTCGGCGCGCGGAGACGCACGCCGAAACAGCCGGGCAGGTCAAGCAGGACCTCCGGCATGAAATAGCAGGTGTAACCCAGCGCGCGCTTTCCTTCGCTGCGCGCCTGCTTAACGAGGTCGTTGTTCGCCTCCTGCAGCAGGTTTTCAAAGAATATCAGGTGCTTGAGGTCTCTCATGGCAGCTCCCCCTTTATCGCTCGTTTTTGAGGCTATATTCTTTTTGCACTATATCACAAAACGCACATAGAGTCAATAAAAGAACGACCGGAATGCACCTGTCTTTTGTACCAATCCGACAAAAAGCGGCGTTCCCCCGAAGGAGAACGCCGCTTTGGCGTGAATGTCACATGAAGGTACAGAGAAGGATGGGGAAGAATACGGCAGGAACCGCGTTCATCACCTTGATCTTCGTCAGTCCCAGCATATTGAGGGACAGCGCCACGATCAGCAGGGAGCCGACCGCTTTCATCTCGTCGATCACAATGTCTGTCAGCAGCGGCGAGAGCAGGGAAGCGCCCAGCGCGATGGCGCCCTGATACAGCAGGACGGGGATCGCGGAGAGGGCGACGCCGAAGCCCATGGCGGAGCTGTAGACGACAGAGGATACGGTGTCGAGGATCGTCTTGGCGAAGAGCGTGTCGTGGTTCCCGGAGAGTCCGGATTCCAGCGCCCCGACGATCGCCATCGCGCCGACGCAGAACAGCAGCGACGCGGTGACAAACCCCTCGGACACGCGGCCGCGGACGCCGTGGGCGGCAAACTTCCGCTCGATCGCGTCGCCCAGCGCGTTAAGCCGGTCGTCAAGGCGGAGCAGCTCGCCGACGAGGATGCCCAGCACCATCGAAACGATCAGCACCAGCGTGTTTTGGTCCGCAAGCATACCGCTTACGCCGATATAGAACACGCAGAGCGCCACGCCTTTCGTGACCGCGTCGCTCATCCGCTCGGGGATCAGCCTGCCGAGCAGCAGACCGGCGACCGTTCCGCCGAGGATGCCCAGCGCGTTGACGATCGTACCTGTCAGAGCGCCCATGTTACGGGTCGATATACTTCATGCCGTCGAGCTGCTCGGAGACGACGTCGGCGGTGAAGCTCTCTTGCCAGGCGTTCGCAAGCTTGGCAGCGGCAAGCTGCTGCCAGTAGGCATACTCGTTGCGGCCGACGAAGTACATGACGTGATAACCGTAGTCGGTCGCAACAATGCCGGTGTCGCCCGCCTGACGGCTCTCGTCGAAGCACCAGTCCTCGAACGGCTCGACCATCTGGCCCTTGTAGATGTCCTCGTACAGGCCGCCGTTTTCGGAGCTGCCGGTGTCGGTGCTGTTTTCGGTGGCCAGCGCGGCGAAGGCGTCCTCGGTCTTCGCGCCAGCCTCGAACTGCGCGAGGATATCCTGCGCGGTCGCCTCGTCCTCAACGAGGATGTGGCGGACGTTGACGGTGTGGTAGTCGGCAAGCGCCCTGTCGTGGAACACGATGACGACGGAGCCGAGGGAGTAGCCGTAGTAGCTGTAGTCCACCACGTCGGCGTCGCCGCTCTTGCGCGCGTCGTCGAACAGCCAGTCGAGCATATCGGAGTCGGTGCCGTAGGTGGTCGAGGTGTTCAGATACGTGCCGCCCATCTCCCCGGCAAGCGCCTCAAGGCTTTCACCCTTGCGATACGCGGCGAGAGCGTCGTCCGCCGCCTGCTTCGCGGCGGCGCTGCCGTCGTCCGCCTCGACGGCGGGCGTGGTGTCGGTCGCCTCGACGGCGTCGGTGGCGAAGGTGGAGCTGGAGAAGACCACCGCCTCATACGAGACCGAAGCGTAAGCGGAGGGATTCGCGTCCAGCTCGGCCTGAAGCTCGGCGTCCGTATAGCCGGAGGGCTGCGCCTTGGCGTTGGCATAGGACTCGGCAAGCGCGGCGTTGGTGAGATACTTGGTGAACTCGCTCTTGGTCACGAGCCCGCCGAAGATCGCCTTGATATAGTCGCCGAGGGAGTAACCGCTGTTCGCGGCGTTGGTCTTGATGAGCTCCAGGGTCTCGTTGACGGTCTCCGTCACGTCGGCGCTCTGGTAACCCGCGGCCTTTGCCGCTTTCGCGGTCGCCTCAACGCTGGCGATGGACTTGAAGGACTGGTCGACGGCGTAGTCGTACCAGGTCGCGTAGTCCTCGCTCGCGGTGTACGCCTGGCCGCGCAGAGAGGTGTTGCTCAGATCGGTGTTGCTGTTGAGGATGCTGGAGCGGGCATTATAATAGTAGTATGCCACGTCGGCGGCGGTGTAGGTCTCGCCGTTGACGGTCGCGGCGGCGGCGCCGCGCTTGAAAACGCCGGAGTTGTTGAGCAGCGTGAACACCACGAACGCAACGAACAGCAGCGCGCAGGCGGCAAAAATCATCGTTGAGCGGCGGGCCGCTTTCTTTTCCTCAAGCTCCTTGATCTGCTTGGGGCTGACATAATCGGCGCCGCGCTCCTGGCGGGCCTTCTTTTCTCTGGATGCACTCATGTCGGTTTGTTTACTTCCTTCCAAATTGTAGTTATGGGTTTGCTGTGATATGGATTACGTCGATCTCGCGGGACGCTGCATAGTGAACTCGACGGACCATACGAATTGAATGTGCCGCGCGGAGGCAAGGGTCACTTTGTTCCGAAGATACGGTCGCCCGCGTCGCCGAGACCGGGGACGATGTAGCCGCGGTCGTTGAGTTTTTCGTCGACCGCGCCGCAGTAGATGTCCACGTCGGGGTGGCGGCTGCGGATGCAGCGGATGCCCTCGGGAGCGGCGACGAGCACCATCAGCTTGATGTGCTTGCAGCCGCGCTTCTTCATCTCGGTGATCGCGGCGTCGGCGCTGCCGCCGGTGGCGAGCATCGGGTCGACGATCATGATGTCGCGGGAGGCGATGTCGTTGGGCGTCTTGCAGAAGTAGACGTGCGGCTCGAGAGTCTCTTCGTCACGGTACATACCGATGTGCGCCACGCGCGCGGAGGGGATCAGACGCAGCACGCCGTCCACCAGGCCGAGACCCGCGCGAAGGATGGGCACAACGGCGATCTTCTTGCCCGCAAGCGTCGGCATCTCCGCGCCGCAGATCGGCGTTTCGATGTGCTTGGTGGTCAGCGGCAGGTCGCGCGTCGCCTCATAGGTGATGAGCATTCCGATCTCGGACACCAGCTCGCGGAAATCCTTGGTGCTGGTGTTCTTGTTGCGCATGATCGTCAGCTTGTGCGCCACGAGAGGGTGATCCATCACATGGACGCGTTCGTCGTTCTGATACAGCATCTTTTGATCCTCCATTTATCTATTGTTGGTTTGCTTCCCGTTGTAATCTTGCGTTGCGTTCCCGCTCCGCCTGCGACACGCGGAGATAGGAGACGCCGAGCTCCTGCGCGGAGCAGGGCTCGCATTCCGCCGCCGCGAGAGCCACACCCACCGCGTCCTGATACCGCAGCGCGGCGGGGGCGAGGGCGCAGTCGACGCCGTGCTGCGTCAGATAGCCGTGCGCGAGAACCGCGCCGTCGCCGAGCACGACCTTTTTCCGCGTGTCGCCTTGCAGCTCCGCCGCCAGCTCCTCCAGAGCGATCGCGCGGTCGGGCGTTAGACGCTCCAGCGCGCCGCCCTTCGCCTCGAACAGGGCGTTGTAGACCTGAGATCGCCGCGCGTCCATCGCGCAGACGAGCAGCGCGCCGTCCAGATGGGCGAGGTTCTGCGCCATGGCGCACAGCGTCGAAACGCCGGCGCAGGGCTTGTCCGCCGCCCACGCCATGCCCTTGAGCGCGCTGACGCCGATGCGGAGTCCGGTGAAGGAGCCGGGGCCGGCCGATACGGCGCAGAGGTCGATGGAATCCATCGTCAGGTCCGCGTTTTGCAGCATGGCGTCCACCATCGGCAGCAGCGTGCGGCTGTGGGTCAGGCCGGTGCATTGAAAGCTCCGCGCCAGCACCGCGCCGTCCTCAGTCACGGCACAGGAAACGCTTTTCGCTGAGGTTTCCAGCGCAAGTATCCTCAATCCGATCCCTCCCATCCCGTGACCGTGATGACGCGGCTGTGATCCGCTTCGCCGCGGGCGATGTCGACGGTGATCGTCCCTTCCGGCAGAGCGGACGCGACGCGCTCGCTCCATTCCACGGCGCAGACGCCGCCGCGATCCAGATAATCGTCCCAGCCGATGTCGTACAGGTCGTCGGCAGAAGCGAGACGGTACATATCAAAGTGGAACAGCGGTATGCTGCCGTCGTACTCGTTGACGATGGTGAACGTCGGGCTCGTGACGCGCGCGCGGCAGCCCAGTCCGCGGGCAAGCCCGCGCGTCAGCGCCGTTTTGCCCATGCCCAGCGTACCCGTGAAAGCGACCACGTCCCCGGGGCGCAGACGCTTTGCCAGCTGCTCGCCGAAAGCCTCGGTATCCGCGGGGCTGTTGGAATAGAACCGCACTCTGCAACCCCCATTTCAACCCATTCTAAATTTATAGTATATCACCGCCGCCGCGTTTTGACAATTCTTTTTTTCGTGTTCGGCTTCATAAAAAGTTCGGTTGTCAGAACGTGACTTTCGTGGTATACTGCCAGACGTACGATACAAAAGAAAGGGGGATGGCTGTCTTGCGTCATCGCGGTTCCGGTGTTCTTACCGATATTCTGCGCCAATCGGACTGGGTGCTGTTTGCGCTCTGCTCCTGCGCCACGCTCTACGGCCTGATCCTCATTCTCAGCGCCACGCACACGGTCTACAACGGCACGTTAAAATATGTCATCGTGCAGAGCGTGGGGTATGGGCTCGGCGCGTTTATGTATTTCATCCTCTCCTCCATCGACGTGGCGGAGGTGGCGAAGAAATGGAAGTGGATCTTCGGGTTCAACGTCGGCTTCATCCTGCTCCTGCTTACGCCGCTGGGACTGACGCGCAACGGCAACCGCGCGTGGCTGGGCCTGAGCGGGTTCCCGCTCCAGCTTCAGCCCGCCGAGGTGGTCAAGATCACCTTTATCGTCCTGCTTGCCTACCAGCTTGACTACCTGCACGAGGAGCGCGACCTCAAGCGCTTCACGAATGTGGTCCAGCCGGTGTTCCACGCCATGTTCATGTTCGGCCTGTACTACGTTGTTTCGCGCGACGCGGGCAGCGGCCTGGTGTATCTGTTCGTGTTCGTCTGCATGGCGTTCGCCGCGGGCTATGCGCTGCGCTGGCTGGTGCTGGGGCTTGGCGGCGTCGCGGGCGGACTGGTGGCGGCGTGGGAACTGGAGCTGCTGCGCGGCGACTGGTACAAGCGCATCAAGGTCGTGCTGGACCACGAATACGACCCGCTCGGCAAGGGCTGGCAGCAGACGCGCGGTATGCTCGCTCTGGGCAGCGGCGGCTGGACGGGGCAGGGGCTGTTCCACGGCACGCTGACGCAGTCGCCCTACCGTTCGTCGCTTCCGGAGCGGCAGACGGACTATATCTTCTGTGTCTGCGGAGAGGAGCTTGGCTTCGTCGGCTGCGCCGTGATCATTGTGCTGCTGATGGCGATCGTCGTGCGCTGTTTCACCGTGGCGCGGGACGCGCGCACGCGGATGGAGAGCTACGTCTGCGTCGGCATGGCGGGTATGCTGATCTTCCAGACGGTGATGAACATCGGTATGTGCCTGTTCCTGCTGCCCGTCGTGGGATTGACGCTGCCGTTTTTCAGCTACGGCGGCACGTCGGTCATGACGCTCTACGCTGCGATGGGCGTCGTATCCGGCATCAAGAAGCGGTCGCGGCCCGAATGGCTGATGAATTCATGATCGGAAAAGAATGGCGCGGAAACGCGCCGTTCTTTTTTGCATATTCCGCCGCAAAGCGCGGAGAATACAAAGCAGGTCAAACAAAATCAGAAGGAGGAACCTGTTTTGAACGATACCAGACAAAAAACATGGCTGGCGCTTCCGTTTGTGGCGGCGATGCTGCTCGCCACCCTGATCCCGACCAGCACGATGGCGCTGTTCGGCAACAGGAAAACGGCGGAGAGCGCGCCGCCGCAGGGCGCGCCCGTTGCGCAGAATCTGGAGCTGAGGGCATATCGCGGCGTTGCCTGCACCGGCACGCTCAAGGCGGTGGACAACGAGGGCGAGAGCGTCACGTTCCGCATCGCGACGCTTCCCGCCAAGGGCACGCTGGAATTCGGCGAGGAGGGCGTCTTCGTTTACACGCCCGACGCTGACGCCGCGGGCGCCGACAGCTTTTCCTACACCGCGACGGACGAGAGCGGGCACGTCTCCGCCCCCGCCACGGTCAAGATCCGCATTTCGCGCGTGTCCAGCGGCGTGAACTACGCCGACACGGCGGGGAAGGACTGCGCCACCGCCGCCGTCGATCTCGCGGAGCACGGCGTCTTTACCGGCGCGCGGCTCGGCGACGAGTGGTTCTTTGAGCCGGAGCGCACGGTGACGCGCGGCGAGTTCGTCGCCATGGCGATGGCGGCGGCTGACGTCGCGCCGAGCGACGTGACCGTCACCGGCTTCGCGGACGACGACGCCATCCCGACCTGGGCGAAGGGGAGCGTTGCGGGCGCGCTGGCGGCGGGCGTGGTACGCGGCGCGCAGACCGAGCAGGGCGTCGTGTTCCGCGCGGAACGCGACATCACGCTCTCCGAGGCTGCGACGGTGCTCAACCGCGTGCTGGACGTGACGGACGTCGCGCTCTCCGGCTTTGACGCGGACGAGCCGGTGTGGTACGCGCAGGCGGTGGCGAACCTCGAATCCGTCAGCATCGCGCCCGTCGGCGGCTTTGGCGACGGGCTGGACCGCGCCCTGACGCGCGGCGAGGCGGCGCGGATGCTGTCCGCCGCCATCGCCCTGCGCGAGGCGCGCGCCGGGAGTCAAAGCGTCTGGAGCAAATTTTTCTGAAAATAGGGCTTGCAATTCCGGTTCACCTGTGCTATCATACCTGTTGCGTCTGCGAGGGCTGAAAGGCTTGACCGGATAGCTTCGGATCGGAAAGAGGTGAACACGAGCAATGAAGGAAGGAATCCATCCCAATTATCAGCAGACTACGATCAAATGCGCCTGCGGTAATGTGATTGAGACAGGTTCCACCAAGACGGATATCAAGGTGGAAGTGTGCTCAAAGTGTCACCCCTTCTTCACTGGCAAGCAGAAGCTGGTCGATACCGGCGGACGCGTCGCCAAGTTCAACAAGAAGTTCGGTCTGGCGTAATCACGTCGAAACAAAGGAAAGCACGGTTTGTCCGTGCTTTCTTTTTGTTTACAAATGCCGCCGAAACCATTATACTGTGAAAAAACCAACCTGAAGGAGCCACCCAATGAACGAGATCACCGAGACCCCGCGCGACAGAGCGATCCTGGTCGGACTGTCCTCTCCGCGCCTTTCCGCGAACGAGACCGCCGACGAACAGAGCATGGACGAGCTGGAAGCCCTCGTGGAGACGGCGGGCGGCGTCAGCGTCGGCGTCGTGCTGCAAAGCCTCGCCGCGCCGAACCCGCGCACCTTCATCGGCGAGGGCAAGGTCGCGGAGATCAAGGAGCTGGTCGCGGCGCAGGAGGCGAGCATGGTCATCTTTGACAACGACCTCTCGCCCTCACAGATGCGCGTGCTGACCGACGAGCTGGGCGTGCAGGTGCTCGATCGCAGCGGCCTGATCCTCGACATCTTTGCCCAGCGCGCCAAGACCAAGGAGGGGCGCCTGCAAGTCGAACTGGCGCAGTACCAGTACCTGCTGCCGCGCCTGATCGGTATGTGGACGCATCTGGAGCGTCAGGCTGGCACGAGCGGCAAGGGCCCCATCGGCTCCAAGGGCCCGGGCGAAACGCAGCTCGAGACCGACCGCCGCCACATCCACCGCAAGATCGACAAGCTCAAGGCGGATCTGGAGGACGTGCGTCGCGTCCGCAGCACCCAGCGCGACCGTCGGCGCAAGAACGAGATCCCCGTCGTCGCCATCGTGGGCTACACGAACGCGGGCAAGTCCACGCTCCTGAACGCGCTGACCGGCTCGGATATCCCCGCGAACGACCGCCTGTTCGACACGCTGGACACGACCACGCGTATGCTGACGGTCAGCGATACGCTCACCGTTGTGATCTCCGACACCGTCGGCTTCATCCGCAAGCTGCCGCATCAGCTTGTCGAGGCGTTCAAGGCGACGCTTGAGGAGCTGGAGTACGCCGACCTGCTGCTGCACGTCATCGACATATCGAATCCCGAGTGGATGGAGCAGGCGCAGATCGTGGACGAGCTGATCGCGGAGCTGGGCGCCGAGCAGATCCCCTGCCTGCGCGTGTACAACAAGAGCGACCTGTTCTTCGGCGACATCCGCCCGCGCGGCGAGAACTGCGTCAACATCAGCGCCAGAACCGGCGAGGGCCTGGACGAGCTGCTCGCGGCGATCGACCGCATCCTCGACAAGGGCGCGCGCCGCGTGACCCTGCATTTGCCATACGATAAAGGCTTTTTCCTTGACACCCTCTATCGCGAGGCGAAGGTCGAGAAGGTCGATTATTCGGAGACCATCGACGTTGTGGCGACGGTCGAGCCGAAGCTGTTCGGACAGATCAAGGACTATGTCGAGGGCTACGTCGAGCCGAAAGAGGATTGGGAGAGATGAAGCTGGAAACGAAACGGCTGGCGCTGCGCCGCTGGACGGCGAAGGACGCGGCGGCGCTGTACGCGCTGGCGAGCGACAGCGAGATCGGCCCGCGCTGCGGCTGGAAGCCCCACGAGAGCGTGGCGGAGAGCGCGGAGATCATCCGCACCGTGTTCGCCGAGCCGGAGGTCTACGCCGTCACGCGCCGCGAGGACGGTGAGATCGTCGGCTGCGCGGGCTTGCACCCGTTCGACGGGATGCCCCCCGACTGCCCGGAGCTGGGCTACTGGCTCGGCAGGGCGTACTGGGGGCACGGACTCATGACCGAGGCGGCGCGCGCGCTGATCAACCGCGCCTTTGAGGAGTTGAACGTCAAAGAGCTGTGGTGCTCGCACTTCGTGTCCAACGCGCAGTCGCGGCGCGTCATCGAGAAGTGCGGCTTCCGCTATCGCATGACGAAGGAGCGCGCCGGAACCGACGGCGTCGCGCACACGACGCTGTTTTACGCCCTGACGCGGCGGGATTGGGTGGCGGCAAGATGAGCGACACCTATTTTGTCCCCTGCGCGGAGGCGGAGAGCGAGTTCACCGAGAAACGCTCGCGCTTCATCGGGCGCGTACAGCGCGTCGAGAGCGAGGCGGAGGCGCGCGCGTACATCGACGCCGTCAAGAAGAAGCACTACGACGCGCGCCACAACTGCTGGTGCTACGTCGTCCACGAGGGCGGCGTCGTCCGCTACGGCGACGACGGCGAGCCGCAGGGCACGGCGGGACAGCCGATGCTGAACGTCTTCCAGCGCGAGGGCGTGGAGAACGTCGTCTGCGTGGTCACGCGCTACTTCGGCGGCGTTCTGCTGGGCGCGGGCGGGCTGATGCGCGCCTATGCCAAGAGCGCCAAGGACGCGCTCGACGCCGCGGGCAAGGCGCGCATGACGCTTTGGGCGCGCCGCCGCGTCGCCGTGCCGTACCCGCTGTTCGAGCGGCTGACGCGCCTTATCGACGCCCTGGGCGGCGTCGTCGAGAGCACGGATTACGGCGCGGACGTCGGCGTGACGCTCCGCCTGCCGAAGGAGAACGCCGAGGCGTTCGCCGCCGCGCTGACGGAGCTGTCCAACGGCGGCGTCGCGCCCGAGGCGCTGGGCGAGGTGTTTTTGCCCGGACAACGTGAAGATTAGCCGGTGCGACCGCCGGCTGCACTCTGCGCGGCACATTGCGCCGGAATAAATTTTTCTCCAAAAAATGCTTCCGCCTCTTGACAATTCCGACGTTCATGCGTATACTATCCATGTTGCGCGTATGGCGCATCCGGGTGTAGCGCAGCTGGTAGCGCGCTTGGTTCGGGACCAAGAGGCCGTGGGTTCAAATCCCGCCACTCGGACCAATAAAAAAGACGTGCGAAAGCACGTCTTTTTTATTGGTCCGAGTACCGCTGCGTCACCTGATCCTGAAGGACAGCAGGTGACGAGTATGCCGGATCAGTTTTCCCGCACGCGAATGCTCCTGGGCGAGGACGCCATGGCAAAGCTGCGCGCGGCGCGCGTGGCGGTGTTCGGCGTGGGCGGCGTCGGCGGTTACGTCGTCGAGGCGCTGTGCCGCGCCGGGGTCGGCGCGCTTGACCTCATCGACAACGACATCGTGTCCCTGACCAACCTCAACCGCCAGATCATCGCCACTCACGACGCCGTCGGGCGCGACAAGGTGGACGTCGCGGCGGAGCGCGTCCGCGCCATCAACCCCGACTGCGCCGTGCGGACATACAAGACCTTCTTCCTGCCGGAGAACGCCGACAGCTTCGATTTTATGCAGTACAGCTATGTCGTGGACGCCATCGACACCGTGGCGGGTAAGCTCGCGCTGGTCGAACGCGCGCAGTCTGCGGGCACGCCGATCATCAGCGCGCTCGGCACGGGCAACAAGCTCGACCCGACGAGGCTGGAGATCGGGGATATCTACGCCACCTCGGTCTGTCCGCTGGCGCGCGTCATGCGCCGGGAGCTGCGGCGGCGCGGCGTGGAGCGGCTGAAGGTGCTCTGGTCGCGCGAGGAGCCCATCGTCCCGCTGTCTGCCGACGAGGAAACGGAACGCCGCGCCCTGCCCGGTTCGACGCCGTTCGTTCCCGCCGCGGGCGGGCTCATCATTGCCGCCGAGGTCGTGAAAGACCTGATCGCAGAATAAAAACCGCCCGAAACGGGCGGTTTTTCCATTATCTGCGCTTCTTCTTTCCGGACACGTTGAAGCCGATGACGATGCCGCATACGCCGCCGACAATGTGGGCGAGCTGGGAGATGTTGTCCGCGCCCATCAGACCGGAGACGATCTCGCCGCCGAGATAGAGGATCGCGACAAGGATCACCGTCAGCGGGATCACGCCGCGGTTGGTGCTTGTGAACGAGGACAGCACGATCATCATGAACACCACGCCCGACGCGCCCAGCAGCGCGGAGCCGGGGAAGAGAATGAACTCCACCAGACCGGTCGCCAGCGCGGTCGCGGCGATATACAGCAGGAGGTTCTTGCTGCCGTATTTCTCCTCCAGCGGCGGGCCGACGAGCAGCATCAGCAGCATATTGTTCATATAGTGCGACAATCCCCCGTGTCCCAGCACGTGCCCGAAGAAGCGGACATAGGCAAGCGGGTCGAGCAGGGAGCAGCGGTACACGCTGAACAGATGCGACGTCAGCCATCCGCCGGATATGTAGTTGAGCGGCAGGATGGCCAGCGCAAGGATCGCAAAGGTCAGCACAACGGGGGAGTTGTAACGGATGCGAATCATGGCGGTTTCCTCTCTTGTCTTTTCTGATGATTTGTTATAGAATACCACAAGTCCATAAAAAAGCCAAGGAGAAAAGACTATGAATGCAATTGTCAGCGTCCTCGGACGCGATAAGGTCGGGATCACCGCCGCCGTGTGCGTCAAAATGGCAGAGTATCAGATCAATATCCTCGACATCTCCATGACCATCATGCAGGGCAATTTCACGATGATCATGGTGGTCGATCTGGAGAAGATGACCGCGCCGTTCGGCGAGGTCGTGGACGCTTGCGACACGCTGGGGAAGGAGCTGGGCGTTTCCATCCGCATCCAGCGCCAGGAGATTTTCGACGCCATGCACGAGATCTGAATTTCGCGCCTCCCGTGCGCCGCCGGCGCACGGGACAACGATGTTCCGGCCGTTTCCCGCAGAAACGGATCAGGTTCCTTTCGCGCCCGCGGCGCGAAGCCCTGCGGGGGCAATTTAAGGAGGAATAGAATGCTCACACAGAAAGAAATTTTTTCGACCATTGAGATGATCGACCGGCAGCACCTCGACATCCGCACGATCACGATGGGTATTTCGCTGCTGTCCTGCTGCGACGCGGACGCGAAGGCCGCCTGCGGGAAGATCTACGACAAGATCACCCGCAGCGCGGAAAACCTCGTCCGCGTGGGCGAGGACATCGAGCGCGAGTTCGGCATCCCCATCGTCAACAAGCGGATCTCCGTCACGCCTATTGCGCTCGTCGCCGCGGCAAGCGAGGCGGAGGACTACGTCCCCTTTGCCCTCACGCTCGACCGCGCGGCGAAGGCGTGCGGGGTCAACTTCATCGGCGGCTATTCGGCGCTGGTGCAAAAGGGCATGACGGCGGCGGACGAGAAGCTGATCCGCTCCATCCCCGAGGCGCTCGACCGCACCGATCTGGTCTGCTCCTCGGTCAACGTCGGCTCCACCCGCGCGGGGATCAATATGGACGCCGTGGCGCTGATGGGGCGGATCATCAAGGAGACCGCCCGCCGCACCGCCGACCGCGACGCGCTGGGCTGCGCAAAGCTGGTCGTGTTCTGCAACGCGGTGGAGGACAACCCGTTCATGGCGGGCGCGTTCCACGGCGTCGGCGAGGCGGAGCGCGTCATCAACGTCGGTGTCAGCGGACCCGGCGTCGTCCACCACGCCCTGCAGGGCGTCCGCGGCGAGCCGTTCGACGTGGTGGCGGAGACGGTGAAAAAGACCGCGTTCCGCGTCACACGCATGGGCCAACTCGTCGCGCAGGAGGCGAGCCGAAGGCTCGATACGCCGTTCGGCATTGTGGACCTGAGCCTCGCGCCGACGCCCGCCGTGGGCGACAGCGTGGCGCGCATTCTGGAGGAGATGGGCCTTGAAGTCTGCGGCACCCACGGCACGACCGCGGCGCTGGCGCTGCTGAACGACGCGGTGAAGAAGGGCGGCGTCATGGCGTCGAGCAGCGTCGGCGGGCTCTCCGGCGCGTTCATCCCCGTCAGCGAGGACGAGGGCATGATCGCCGCAGCCCAGTCGGGCGTGCTGAACATCGACAAGCTGGAGGCAATGACCTGCGTCTGCTCGGTGGGTCTGGACATGATCGCCGTCCCCGGCGACACCAGCGCCGAGACCGTCGCCGCCATCATCGCGGACGAGGCGGCGATCGGCATGGTGAACAACAAGACCACCGCCGTGCGCCTCCTGCCCGTGCCGGGCAAGACGGTGGGGGACTCCATCGAGATGGGCGGTCTGCTCGGCTCCGCGCCGGTGATGCCGGTGCACTGCGAGAGCAGCGCGGCGTTCATCGAGCGCGGCGGACGCATCCCCGCGCCGCTGCACAGCCTGAGAAACTAAACTAAACCCCCGCTGCTGATGCAGCGGGGGTTTAGTTTATTCAAGCTCAAACGCGCCGGTGTAGAGCTGGTAATACGTCCCTTTCGCGGCGATGAGCATTTCGTGCGTGCCGCGCTCGATGATGCGCCCGTGGTCAAGCACCATGATGACGTCGCTGTTCATGACCGTCGAGAGCCGGTGCGCGATGACGAACACCGTGCGTCCCTCCATCAGCTTGTCCATACCGCGCTGGACGATCGCCTCGGTGCGCGTGTCGATGGAGCTCGTCGCCTCGTCGAGGATCATGACCGGCGGATCGGCGACGGCGGCGCGGGCGATGGCGATGAGCTGGCGCTGGCCCTGCGAGAGGTTCGTGCCGTTGTTCGTCAGCTCCGTTTCATAGCCCTTGGGCAGGCGGGTGATGAAGTCGTCCGCGCCCGCGAGCTTTGCCGCGCGGATGCACTCGTCGTCCGTCGCGTCCAGCTTGCCGTAGCGGATGTTGTCCATGACCGTGCCGGTGAAGAGGTTCGTCTCCTGCAGGACGAGCCCCAGCGAGCGGCGCAGGTCTTTCTTTTTGATCTTGTTGATGTTGATGCCGTCGTAGCGGATCTTGCCGTCCTCGATGTCGTAGAAGCGGTTGATGAGGTTGGTGATCGTCGTCTTGCCCGCGCCCGTCGCGCCGACGAAGGCGACCTTCTGGCCGGGCTCGGCGTAGACGTTGACGTCGCTGAGCACCTGCTTGCCCTCCTCGTAGGCAAAATCCACGCCCACGAGCCGCACGTCGCCGCGCAGCTCGGTGTAGGTCAGCGTACCGTCGCCGTGGGGGTGCTTCCACGCCCAGCGTCCCGTGTGATGGTCCGCCTCGGTCACCGTGCCGTCGGGCGCGATCTCAGCGTCCACCAGCGTGACGTAGCCGCCGTCGGTCTCGGGCTGTTCGTCCATCAGCTCGAACACGCGCTGCGCGCCGGCCATGCCCATGACCACGGCGTTGACCTGCTGGGTGAGCTGGTTGACGTTGCCGGTGAACTGCTTGGTCATGTTTAGGAACGCGACGAGGATCGAGATGTCCAGCGCCATGCCGGAAACGGACGGGTTCGGCAGCCCCGCAAGCAGATATGCGCCGCCGAGCACCGCGATGAGCACATAGAGGATGTTGCCGATGTTCATGATGATGGGGCCGAGCGTGTTGGCGTATGCGTGGGCGCGGCGCGCGTTTTCGCACAGCTCGTTGTTGAGCGCGTCGAAGCCCGCGGCAGCCTTGTCCTCGTGGTTGAAGACCTTGACGACCTTCTGTCCCGCCATCATCTCCTGCACAAAGCCCTCCGCCGCGGCGACGGACTTCTGCTGCGCGATGAAGAAGCGTGCGCTGCCGCCGCCCAGCTTGCCGGATGCGAACAGCATCGCCGCCACGCCCAGCAGCACCATCAGCGTCAGCGGCAGAGAGTACCACAGCATGATGCCGAACACCACCACGACGATCGCGCCGGAGCGCAGCACCGCCGGGATCGACTGGCTCACCAGCTCGCGCAGGGTGTCCACGTCGTTGGTGTAGTGGCTCATAATGTCGCCGTGCTTGTGCGTGTCAAAGTAGCGGATGGGCAGATCCTGCATTTTGTCGAACAGGCGGCGGCGCAGCTTGTCGAGGAAGCCCTGCGTCAGCACCGCGTTGAGCTGGGTTTGCAGCACCACGGCGAGCATGGAGAGCACATAGAGCACGACCAGCGGCGCGATCTGGCGGAGGACCAGGACTTTTGCCGCCGCCCAATCGCCGCTTTGCGTCCATTCGCCGATGATGGCGATAACCTTTTGCGTGAAGATGGACGGGATGGCGCTGACCGCCGAGGAGAAGAACGTCAAAATGCAGACGGTGGGGAACAGGCGGGGATAGAATTCCATCACGAGGCTCACCGTGCGCTTGACGGCGGAGAAGCTGAACACTGGACGGCCGCGCTTGTTGAGTTTGGCGTCGGCGCTGTATCGCGGATTAGCCCTCGGCATCGTCGCCACCTCCCTTCGTCTGCTGTTCAAAGGTTTCGCGGTAGATGTCGCAATCCCGCAGCAGCGTCTCGTGCGTGCCGGAGGCGACGACGCGTCCGCCGTCCATCACCAGAATGAGGTCGGCGTCCTGCACAGAGGCGACGCGCTGGGCGATGATGAGCTTGGTGGTCTCGGGGATGTAGTCGCGGAAGCCCTGCCGGATCAGCGCGTCGGTGCGCGTATCCACCGCGCTGGTGGAGTCGTCGAGGATCAGGATCTTCGGCTTTTTCAGCAGCGCGCGGGCGATGCACAGCCGCTGCTTCTGACCGCCGGAGACGTTCGTGCCGCCCTGCTCGATCCTGGTCCGGTAGCCGTCGGGGAAGGCGCGGACGAAATCGTCCGCCTGCGCGAGCCTGCACGCCTCGACGAGCTCCTCGTCCGTGGCGTCGGGACTGCCCCAGCGCAGGTTCTCCGCGATGGTGCCGGAGAACAGCTCGTTCTTTTGCAGCACCATCGCAACCGCGTCGCGCAGGACCGTGAGGTCGTAGTCGCGCACGTCCACGCCGCCGACCTTGACCGTCCCCTCCGTCGCGTCGTAAAGGCGGGGGATGAGCTGCACCAGCGTCGATTTGCCGACGCCCGTGCCGCCGAGGATGCCGACGGTCATGCCGCTTTCGATGCGCAGACTGACGTCGTCGAGCGCGTTTCGCGCGGCGGCGGCAGAGTATTTGAAGCGCACGCCGGAGAACTCGATCGAGCCGTCGCGCACCTCGCGCACGGGCTCCGCGCATTCGTGGATGGCGGGCGTCTCGTCCAGCACCTCGACGATGCGCTTGGCGCTCTCGGTGGACATGGTCAGCATGACGTAGATCATCGAGAGCATCATCAGCGACATGAGGATCTGCACGCCGTAGGTCAGCATGGCGGAGATCTGGCCGACCTCGATCAGCGTGCCGTGGGACGTGATGACGAGCCGCGAACCGACGATCATCACGAACACCATGTTCGCGTAGATGCACAGCTGCATCAGCGGCATATTGACCGCGACGATGCGCTCGGCGCGCGTGAAGTCGGCGCGGATGTCGGTGGAAGCCCTGAAAAACTTCTCTTTTTCATACTCCTCGCGGGAGAAACCCTTGACCACGCGCATGGCGCGGACGTTCTCCTCGATCGAGGCGTTGAGCCGGTCGTACTTGCGGAACACCGCGCGGAACGCGGGCATGGCAAAGCGCGCCACCATCACCAGACCGAACGCCAGCACGGGGATGATGACGACAAAGCTCGTGGCCAGCATCCCGCCCATGGCGTATGCCATGACGACGGAGAAAACCAGCATCAGCGGCGAGCGCACGGCGATGCGGATGAGCATCATGAACGCCATCTGCACATTGTTGACATCGGTGGTCATACGCGTGACGAGCGACGAGGACGAGAACTTGTCGATGTTCTCAAAGGAGAACTCCTGCACCTTGTGAAACAGGTCGTGGCGAACGTTCTTTGCAAAGCCGGTCGCCGCGCGCGCGGAGGTAAACCCGGCCATTCCGCCGCAGGCGAGGGACGAAAGCGCAAGGACCACCAGCACCGCGCCGAGGCGCATCAGCTCGCCCATATCAACGCCGCCCTTGATCTCGTTGACCAGACGCGCGGTGAGGAAGGGGATCCATGCTTCGATCACCGCCTCGCCAATGATGAACAGCAGCGTCAGCAGCGCAGGGAGCTTGTATTCACGGACACATTTGGCAAGCCGTCTGAGCATACGCCGCCTCCTTTCCACAATTGAATTCAATCATAATGTGAAATAACATTATATGCCGGATCATACGGAAATCAAGGAAGAAATTGTGAACGATCCGATTCCTTGATATTCGCGATGTTCCCAAGCCGGTTGCTTTGCCGGTTCTTATCGTTGTACTGTTCGATCAGCGCGCCGATCTCACCGTTCGCCGCCTCGACCTCGGCGTGAAAGGCGGAGGCGGAAATGCGCATTGCGCCGTGGCCGAGGATGATGACCTGTTCGAGGCTGTCGCTCGTCGCCACGCGGACGCGGCGTTCCTTGCGCAGCTCATAGGTCGCGCGCTCGATATAGGCGTCGGCGGTCTGCGCCTCCTTGGTGTAGACGACATTGACGCCGTTCACAGTCTCCACCGAGCCGGGGTTCCCCTTGACCTTGTAGGCATCAAAAACGAGGATGACGCGGTTTTTCCGAAAACCCTGATAGTTGGACAGGATGCTCGTCAGAGCGATGCGCGCGGCGGCGACGTCCACCGCCGCGAGACGGTTCAGCTCGTCCCACGCGAAGATGATGTTGTACCCGTCCACCAGCAGGTATTCCGGCGCGTCAATCAGCTCGACACTGTATCTGGCGTCGTCCAGCGGCTTGCGTGCAGGGGGCTTTGACGGCTCAAAGGCTTTTCGCTCGACCTTGCCGTACGTGCGCTCGAAGATCGCCTGCAATTCGCTCTCGTCCTCATAGCTGCCGACGGCGCGGCGCTTTTCTGGCGCCTGCGCCTTTGCCGGCTCCTGCGCGTCGAGGCGCACGGCGCTTTCGCAGTGCATCCGCGCATCCGCCTCACGCCACGGCACGTTCACGCCCGCGCCATGCTCGCAGAACACCGAGCCGGCGGGGTTCTCCGTGTCGCGCTCCGCGTCGTATCCGATCCTGCCGATGGTCTCCTGCGCGTCGGGGCACGGCTCGTACCCGCGCAGCGAACAGCTCAGCCGTCCCGCGCCGCGGGTATAGGCGGACAGCGCCTGCGCGTAGTCGCGCAGACCCGACACCGGCGCGTGGCCCGTCAGCAGCGTCAGCGCGCCGACCGTCTCCGGGGCGTCCGTCTCGCCGCCCATGCCCTGAATGTCCGCCATGGCGCGGCCGAGGCTTTCGGGAGGAAGCTCCATGCGGAAATCGTAGTGCGGCTCCAGCAGCACGCCCCCCGCCTTCATCAGCCCCTGACGGATGGCGCGGTAGGTCGCCTGGCGGAAGTCGCCGCCTTCGGTGTGCTTGAGATGCGCGCGTCCTGCAACAAGTGTAAAGGAGATGTCCGTTACAGGCGATCCGGTGAGCACGCCGAGGTGGGGACGCTCAAAAATGTGCGTTGCGATCAGGCGCTGCCAGTTCAGCGCCAGCTCGTCCGTGCCGAGCGCCGAGGCGAAGCGGACGCCGCTGCCGCGCGGCAGCGGTTCCATCAGAAGCTGCACCTCCGCATAATGGCGCAGCGGCTCGAAGTGTCCCCTGCCGATCACCGGCGCGGCGATGGTCTCGCGGTAGACGATGCTGCCCGCGCCGAAGGTCACGTCCCAGCCGAAGCGGTCGCGGATCAGCCGCTGCAGGATCTCAAGCTGGATCGGCCCCATCAGCCGGACGTGCAGCTCGCGGATGCGCTCGTCCCACACGAGGCGCAGCATCGGGTCCTCGTCCTCCAGCTCGCGCAGCCTGGGCAGCGCGGCGTGGGGATCGACGCCGTCTGGCAGGTTGAGCTGATAGGTCAGCACCGGCTCGAGCATCGGCTGCGCCGTCTCCCGCGCCGCGCCCAGCGACTGTCCGGGACGGGTGTGCGTGAACCCGGTCACGGCGGCGACCATGCCGGCCGTCAGCGCGTCGGCGGAGGTGAACTTCTCGCCGGAGTACAGGCGGAGCTGCTCGGCCTTCTCTTCGTATGCGGTGCCGTCCACGGTATAGGACAGCGCGGTCTTGGCGCGCAGCGTGCCGCCGGTAACGCGCAGCCACGTCAGCCGCGCGCCCTGCGCATCGCGGCTGATCTTGAACACACGCGCGCCGAACGCGCCGTCGTCCTCCGCCGCGGGAGCGTATCGGGAGAGCGCGTCGAGGAACGCGTCCACGCCCTCCAGCTTGAGCGCCGAGCCGAAAAACACGGGGTACAGCTTTCTCGCGCGGATCAGCGAGACGACGGTCGCGTCGTCCAGCGCCCCGCGCTCCAGATATTCCTCCAGCGCCGCTTCGTCGCACATGGCGGCGTTTTCGTCCCGGTCGGAGGATGCGAAGTCCACGCAGCCGGGCAGGGCGGCGGAAAGCTCGCCCATCAGGCGCGCGCGGTCGGCGCCCGCGAGATCGAGCTTGTTGGCAAAGACAAAGGTCGGCACATGGTAGCGCTCCAAAAGCCGCATCAGCGTGCGCGTGTGGCTCTGTACGCCGTCCGTGCCGCTGATGACCAGCACCGCGCAGTCCAACACGCCGAGCGCACGCTCTGCCTCGGCGGAGAAGTCCGCGTGTCCCGGCGTGTCCACAAGCGTAAAGTGAACATCCTTTACGGAGAAAAGCGCGGTTTTTCCGAAGATGGTGATGCCGCGCTCGCGCTCGATGGCGTCGGTGTCGAGAAAGGCGTCGCCGTGATCGACACGGCCGAGCGTCCGTCGCGCGCCCGCGGTGTAGAGCAGCGCCTCGCTGAGCGTGGTTTTGCCCGCGTCCACGTGCGCGAGGATGCCGATGACCAGACGTTTTTCCACAGATCCACCATCTTTCGTAAAAGAGCGGTCACGCCCTAGTATAAGACCGGCGCAGCGCGCCGGTCTTGCTTGTTCCTGTGCGCCGCGTCAGCGACGAAGCGCGTGCACTTCCTTTTTCATGTCGTACATCGCCTGATCGGCGCGCTTGAGCACGTCGTCCAGACACCTGTCCGTGCGCGGGTCGAAGTGCGAAATGCCGATCGCGGCGGAGAATTTGTTCCAAGGCTCGTCGTTCATCGCCCACGACGCTTCGGCGTGAAAACGATCACGCAGACGCTCGGCGTCCTCGCAATCCCGTCCGCGCAGGATGACGATGAACTCGTCGCCGCCGATGCGGAAGGCGGGGGAGTGGGCAAAGGTCCTCTGGATGGCTCCGGCGAGATTGCGCAGCGTTTCGTCGCCCTTCTCGTGGCCGAAGGTATCGTTGATGTATTTCATGAAGTTCAGGTCGATCATCGCCAGAGCGAAGCGCAGCTCGTCGGGCTGTTCCGCGATCTTGCGGTTGAGCTCCTCCTCCTCGCGCATACACGCCGTCAGGTTTCCGATGCCGGTCAGCGGGTCGACGGTCGCCAGCTCGCTCATTGCGTCGGCCAGCTCCTTCATGTCCCGCGTCTTTTCCTCGGCGGACAGGATATCCGACACATAGTCCCGCATATCCTCGGTCATCTGCGTGATTGCCTTGGAGAGGGACTCCACCTCGTTGTTCGTCTCGATGACGGGCGCGTCGAACCGCAGCGCCTCGACGTCACGCTGTCCGTGGCTCCTGCCGGCGAAATCCACAACGCCTTTTTCCAGAAGCTGGACCGGAGACGTGATGTTCTTCCTGGTCCAAAGCAGGAACGAAATGGTGTACAGAAGGCCGAGCAGCGCGATCACGGCGGTGTTTTTCAGAGCGTAGAGCCAAAGCTCGGTGGACAGCGTGGTGACGTCCACGTCGACGGCGAGGATGGCATAGGCTTCGCCGTTTTCGTCCTTCAGCGGGAGCGCGCCGGTGAAGTCGGTGCTCCATTCCGTTTTTTCGGTGAAGAACACGATTTCGTCCTGCTCCATAATATCGAAGAGCTGCTTTGCGGTGGCGGAATCGTACTCGTCGTCCGAGATCCAGCCGAGATAGAGGTTTCCCTCGGTGTCGATATAGCGGTTTTGATAGTCCTCCGCACTGAAGACGCTGAGCACATTTCCGGTTTCGTCCAGGTTCAGCGGCTTGATCGCGTAGAGATAGTGGATGTCGAAATCGTTCATGATCTCGTCCATGAACAGGAGCGTCTCCTTGTAGGTCTCGCTCTCCTCCAGCGTTTCGATGCAGCGCTTCATATCCGCGTCGTCGATGTGGCTGTCCGCATAGACCAGGATGTCGGTGATCTGAGAGCGATATCGCTGATACAGGGCGTTTTTGAGGTTGTAGTAGTTCAAGATGCTGAGCGTCAGGCAGAGGATCGCCGTAAACAGGATACAGCCGAATGCAATGCTGCGCCCCAGCGGTTTTTTGTAGGTACCCATGGCTTGTTCTCCGGATCAATGGCAGTGAGCCGTTTTCTGAGCGGATGGCGTTGATCCACTGATTAACTTGTTAATTTTATTCGGAAAAAATGTTGGTGTCAACAGATTTTTGCGCTGTATCGGACCGCGGCGTACAAAAGCCGGGCAGCCGCAAGGGCTGCCCGGCCCGATTGACGCGCCGTCCGCGTCAGCGGATCAGCTGCCCGAAGAACAGAAGCTCCCGCGCTTCGCCGCTGCCGGCGAGAATGTAAAAGCTGAACGGACGATCGGCGATGAATTCCTTCGGCTGGGGCGGATCGACGATGAGCGCGGAGGTCAGCTTCATCATGATCGCCGTGACGGCGGCTGCCTCGATCCCGTCCTCGTCGACCTTGATCCTGGATTTCTGGATGATGTCGCTGATGTACCATGCGGCATCCCGGCTCATCACGGAGAAGTCCGAGTCGCCCGGAACGGGGCTGAAGGGAAGATACGCGCCCCGCGACTCCAGAAAGCTGACCAGCTCGCGCTGCTCCAGCGAGGTCTCTATCTCAAATTTCGGCAGCTTGACGACGACCTCCTCATAGGTCCCGCGCGCCAGCTTGTCCTCAAGAGAGCCGGCGTTCCCAAGCACGAAGACGGCGGTGACGCCGCCCTCCATCGGAATGGAGACCAGCTTGCTGTCCTCGTCCTCGTAATAGAGATAAGTTTCCTGCTGCTGCATGAAATCCTTCTGCGTGCGTTCGCCGTCGATCGTCGTAAACGCATCGGAGGCGGTCGCCCAATTTGCAAAGGCCTTGGACCAGTTCGTGCGCAGGTAGAGCGCGTTGACCAGCACGGCGTCAACGTCGGAAAGGTCGTCCGCAATGGAGGGAATCAGCCCGTTTGTCTCATCCCTGACCCAGCCGTTGACCGCATCGGTGAGTTCTGAGGCGGGGACGTCCGCGGCGGAAGCGCCGTAGTGCGCCCGGACGTATTCGATATACGCGGGGGCCATCGTTCCCGCCTGATCCGCGTTGTGCCAGACGGAGTTGGCGATGCGGAACGCGCGGTCCGGCGCCTCCGCGGAGTCGGGCATATACGCCTTTTCCTGCTCGAAGCGCTCTTTTGCCGTCTCCAGATCCAGCGCGAAATCGTCTATGTACGAGCGCACGGAGTCGTACCATGCGTTGACCTCGTCCATGCGCTCAAAGCCCATCGCATGAATGAGCTGATCCTTGGTCTCGGTATCCGCTCCGGCGACCGCGAGCGCAAGCGCGGCGCGGAACGAGGTGGGGGAGACCATGTAGTTCTCCTCAAGAAAGCCTTGCTGCTCCAGAAAGTCGATCAGGGCGGCGTCGAACGCGGTGATCCCGCGCATATCTGTTGTCATGACGGGTCCTCCCTCCAGACGGTGGATGTAGTTCATCAGAATGACGGCAAGCTGCGCGCGCGTGGCGGCGCCCTTCGGATCGAACCGTCGTCCGCCGACGCCGCTCATGATCCCGGCCGCGGACGCCCAGCGCACCGCGTCGGCGGCGTAGGGCGAGACGTCGGCGGAATCCGCACAGGAGGCGCTGTCGGACGCGGCGGGGGAGCCGGCATAGCGCCAGAGGAATGTGGCAAGCTGTTCGCGGGTGAGCGTGTCCGCTCCGCCGAAGCGTCCCGCGTAACCCGTGGCGACGCCCTCCGAAGCCGCCCATGAGACCGCGGCTTCGTACCACGCGCCTGCCTGCACGTCGCGGAACGCGGACGAGGAGGGAGCCGCGGGAGCGCCGGCCAGCCGCCAGAGCGTCGTCACCGCCGTCGCGCGCGTCACCGCCGCGTCGGGGGAAAACAGGCCGCTGCCCGTGCCCTGCATCAAGCCGCGCTCGCTGCAAAAGACGGCCGCTTCCGAAAACCAGCTTCCGTCCGCGACGTCGGTAAAACCGTCTGCGGCGTACGCGGGGAAGATGAACAGTATGCCCGCCGCGAGGCATAAAAGAAGGATCCTGCGGAGCTTCATGGCGTCGCCTCCCTGTGTTGTGAGTGGTTGGGTCAAGTATAGCACAATGCGCCGCGCAGCGCAATGCGTCCGGGACGCGGTATTCCCGCCCTGCCGAAAATCGAGCTTTGCCCTTGCTTTGCATGGGCGGATACAATATAATGGTCGCTGCGCGGCTGTGAAGAAAAAACGTGCCGCTCCGGTCGAGGTGCAACATGAAGCAGAAAATCAGAAAAGGATTGATCTATCGGCATTTTGACGAGGAAAACATCCGAAAATATGAACATATGCTGGAAAAGAAAGCCGAGAACGCGGAAAAGCTGAAAACCGGCATGATCGGCCACCTGTCCGCGCTGAACGACGGCGTGATCGCCATCTTCATCACCGTGATGATGCTGGAGATCCCGTATCCGACGTCTGAGAGGACCTATTGGGAGTTTGCGTGGCTGATCCTCGTCTTTCTGGTGAGCTTTTTCATCATCGCGGACTTCTGGTACGACAACAAGAAGATCCTTCATATGCTTCGGGAAGCGGATCATCTGATCATCGTGGCGAATTTCCTGTTTCTGGCGTCGCTCGCCCTGATCCCGGTCACGACAAAGTGGATCATGAGCGAGGTGAACCGCTATTCCGCGATGAATTTCGGGCTCGTTTATTTTCTGGTCACGCTGTTCCAGCAGTTTCTCTATTATGCGGCGGTCCGAAAACGCTTCCGGCGGCATCTGAAGCTGTTCTTTGCGATGATCTTCGCGCGGACGGGCGTTCTGATGGCGGTCAACGCCGTCCTGATCGCAACGGCGTACTATCGCCCGAACTGGGCGGTCGTGCTCTACATCGTCCTGCCTGTCCTGAGCTTCTTTACACCGGACGAGGAATGACAAAAAACGTCTGACCGAAAAGCGGTCAGACGTTTTTGCTTCACGCGGCCGAGCCGGTTTCAGCCGGCGATCAGGCGGTACAGGAAGGTCACGATCTGCGCTCTCACGCAGTTGCCGTCGGGCGCAAAGTGCGTCTCGTCCACGCCGGTGGTGATCCCGTTTTCCGCCGCCCACGACACGGCGTCGGCGTACCACGCGTCCGGGGCGACGTCGTCGAAGACGGCGGAGGAGGCCCTGCCCGTTTCGTCGAAGCGATGAAGGAAGACGACGATCTGCGCGCGCGTCACGGTGGCGTCGGGCGCGAAGGAGGTTTCGCTGACGCCGTTGGTGACGCCGTTTTCAACAGCCCAGGCGACCGCTTTTTCGTAATAGGCGCCGCTCTCCACATCTTCAAACCGCGCCGCGCTTTCGGCGGGCTCCGGGCTGCCCGCGGCGCGCCAGAGGAAGGTCGCCGCCTGCGCGCGGGTGCAGGGCGCGTCGGGGCTGAATCGGTTTTCGCCGGTGCCGTCCGTAACGCCGCTCCTCACCGCCCAGGCCACCGCGTCCGCGTACCATGCGTCGGCGGGCACGTCGTCAAAGCGCCCACAATAGGTCAGGCCGAAGCCGCGCGGATAGAGCACGGTATCCGAATAATGATAGGCGTCGTCCAGCGCGGGGATGTTCACCGGCAGCGTCCCGCTCGGGGACTCGTCCGGCGACAGGGCGAGGTACAGGGCGGCGGGCATATTGGCGCCGTACTGCTTCACGGGGTATCCGCTCTCGCGCGGGTTCTGATCCATGCCCTTTGCCGACCATGCGATCAGCAGGGCGTCCGCCGCCTGATAGCGCGCGACGTCATAGGGCAGGGAGGCGCTGAGGACGGTGACCGTCTTGCCGTTCTGATGGGCGAAGTCGATGATCCGATCCACCTTGCCGGAGTAGTTTTTGTCGGTAGGGACCAGCGCGGCGGCGCTGCCGAGCTCGGAGATCACGATCACATGGTCCGCGTCTGCGATGTGCGGCTCGATGGCGTCGTAGTCCATGTTCTGAATGGAGGTCACGGCGACGTCCTGCGTCAGCCTGCCCGCGTCCTTCAGAAGCTCCAGAGCGTAGGTCATGGACAGCACTTCGTTGTTGTAAGCGGTGAGGACGGCGATCTTCTGCCCGGATCCGGTCAGGGGCAGGACGTCGTTCTCGTTCTTCACCAGCGTGACGGCGCGCTTGGCGATCTCCCATTCCTTGTCGTGATTCTCCTCGGAGCCGACAAAGGCGACCGCGTCTGAAACGCGCGCTTCCGGATCGCCGCTCTCGTAAGGGGCAAGCAGGCCCTTCGCCTGCTTCAGCCGCAGGATGCGCAGGACGGCGGCGTCCACCTTGTCCATGGAGATATCGCCCTTGTCCGCCAGAGCGGCAACGTCGACGATGTACTGGTCGAGGGCGTCGATACCCGCCTTTGTGGAGGTGTCCACGGGCATCAGCATGACGTCCACGCCCGCCTCGATGGCAAGGCGGACGGCGTCCATCGGGTCAAAGTGCGCCTCGATGGCCTGCATATTCAGCGCGTCGGTGAAGACGACGCCGTCAAAGCCCATGTCCCTGCGCAGGATGTCCGTGATGATGGTTTTGGACAGCGTGGCGGGCAGGGTGATCTCCTCGCCGGTCTTGACGGAGGTATAGGTTGTCGTCTCGATCTGCGGGTACTGGATGTGCGCGGTCATCACCGCCTCGACTCCCGCGTCGATACAGGCCTGGAAGGGGATAAGCTCGGCCTGCCGGAGCTCGTCATAGCTCTTGTTGATGCTGGGCAGACCGGTGTGGCTGTCGGTGCCGGTGTCCCCGTGGCCGGGGAAGTGCTTGAGGGTGGAGATGACGCCGCTGTCCCGAAGCGAGCGCATAAAGGCGACGCCCTGTGCCGCGACGGTCTGCGGGTCGTCGGAGAAGGAGCGCAGGCCGATGATCGGGTTGGACGGGTTGTTGTTCACGTCCACCACAGGCGCGAAGTCAAGGTTGAAGCCGACGGCGTGCAGCTCCTGCCCGATGATCGCAGCGATCTCCTTCGTCGCAGCCAGATCCCCCGCCGCGCCGAGCGCCATGCTGCCGGGCGTCCGCGTCCCCTGACCGAGCCGGGTGACCGTGCCGCCCTCCTGATCGACGGCGGTGAACAGTTGCGGGTGTCCGCCCGCGCTGCCGGCGGCCTGCATGGCGTCCGCCAGCCGGACGGCCTTAGCGGTCTCCGCGGCGTTCTCGGCGAAGAACACCACGCCGGCAAAGCCGCGCTTTTGCAGGATGTCCGCCACGTCCTGCGTGAGCTCGTCAAGGCCGTGCCGCCCGCTCCCGTCGGTGTAATACCGGAACTCGGGCATGAGCATCTGGCTGATCTTGTCCTCGGTGGACATTCCCGCCAGCATGGTCTCGCAGGGCTCTGCCGCAGCAGCGCGCAGGGGTGCCAACCCAAGGATCAGGCTTGCAGCCAGCAGTACGGGTAACCATCGTTTTCTCATGTTTCGCTGCTCCTTTCGCGTATCATGTGATACATAATTATAGCAAACCGCCCTCCAAATCACAAGCGGGTTTCGGCGGAAACCTTTGCCGGACGTGCGAACGGTTCCAAACGTTCTGATTTTGGGGATGGATATTTCCGCAAAACGTGGTATAATCAAAAAAATGCCGATGAAAAAAGGGGAGGCGCACCCGTGACGATGGATATCGCGGCGCTTGAAGGTATTTGAGATCACGGGCTTTGCGGCAATGTTGAAAATCGTGTGAATGGAGGCGTCACTCATGAAAAGTCTGATTGTTCCGGCGGAGGTCGGATCTCTGGATGAAGCGAAGGACTTCGTGGACGGGCAGCTCGAAGCGTATGACTGCCCCGTCAAAACGCGGCTGCACATCGAGCTTGCCGTCGAGGAGATCTTCATGAACATCGCAAGCTACGCCTATCGTCCCGAAAGCGGGGAGGCGGAGATCCGCTGCGAGGTTCTGCGCGACCCGCTGCGCGTCGTGATCCAGTTTCTCGACGGCGGCGTCCCCTTTGACCCGCTGGCGCGGGAGGACGCCGACACCTCGCCGGAGGCGCTCGAGGCGCGCGAGGGCGGACTCGGCATCCTGCTTGTCAAGCGGACGATGGACGATGTGTCCTACACCTATGAAAACGGGAAGAACATCTTGACGATACGGAAGAATCTTCAGGATCAGGGGGCGTGACGCGGCAATGCCGAAGGGCGACGCTGATATGGCCTCCATCCCGATGAATTTGATACGCTCGCGGCGAAGCCGCGATACCGAAAAGAGGACTTGCTTTCGCAAGTCCTCTTTTCGGTTTGGAGTCGATGATCAGCAGTTATGTTTGAGCCGTCGGCTTTATTCCGGCTGCTTCATCGGTATCCGTATCGTCACCACGGTGCCGCCGCCGTCGCGGGGATTGATCGTCATGCTGCCGTCGCACATCATTTTCAGCCGCTGCCGGATGTTCGCCAGCGTGGTGGGCCCCCGGAGCTTCTCGACGGGATCAAAGCCCTGACCGTCGTCCTCCACGGTGATCTCGCTGCCGGAGCCTGTCTGCCGCGTCCGGATCAAGGCGTGCAGCGGGCCGGAATAGGGGTCCATGCCGTGCTTGACGGCGTTCTCTGCGATGGGCTGCAGGGTCAGCGGCGGCAGGCGGAAATTGGTAAACTGCGTATCGTACTGCACGTCGAGCAGCTCCTCATACTGCGCCTGCTCCACGGCGAGGTAGGCGCGGGTGTGCTCCAGCTCGGCGGAAAAGGGAACGGCGCTGTCGCTGGCGACGGCGTTGAAGTTCTTGCGCAGATAGTTGGTGAAATCGGTGATGACCTGACGGGCCTTCTGCGGGTCCTGATTGCAGAGGCCGTAGATGCTCATCAGCGTATTGTAGATGAAATGCGGCCGCATTTGCAGCACCAGGATCCTGGCGCGCTGATTTGCGATCTCCTGCTGGTGGCGGCGATCCTGCTCGATCTGGTCGGACAGGACGAGTCCGTACATGGACATGGCGGAGAGGACGAAGCTGATATCGAGGAGCGGAAACACGTCGAAAAACAGCTGCGCGATCAGCGCGATCGTCATCGGCAGGATGGCGACGAGAAAGCTGATGTAGACCTTGCGGGAGAGCTTTTTCCGCCGCTGCAGCGCGCCGGCGAGATTGAGCAGCAGGACCGCGACCATCGGCAGCAGCATAAGCGGATACAGGGGCGCGCGGAAATACTGGTTGTCCGGCATGATCACGATGAAACCGCCAATGAACGGGGAGATGACGACCAGCGCAATGTAAGCCAGCCACAATACGGTCACAAGTCATGGTGGTTCAAGGCGGTGTTATTGTCTCGGTCGATTTCATATCCGGCGAAGGCAAAGGAGCCCCAATTTATTCTGTGAAGCTGATATACGGAACGCCTGCCGGTCCCGCCTTCGAACCGTTCGGAGAAGTACCTGCCGAATGGGAAAACCAATTTGAGGACATGCTCGTGCTGGATGACTTGCCGGACGACTTCGTTCCCTGCTCAGATGACGATGCTGCATTGTGGGCTGCGTTGTGGACGAGCGAAGACAGTGCACTTTTGATTTACAATGAGAATAAAATAATTTGGTCGTATGGTTATGAGGAGGAGTGGAAAAATCACGCCTCGTTTAAGTACTTTGAGGATAGTGGCTATGAAATATACTATACCATTGAATCCCACAACCATACCTTCGTCGACTACACGCTCTCCGAAGACGGAACCACCATCACGGCGACCTGCACGGCGGAGGATTGTCCCCTGGATGACGGGAGCAGCAACCACATCGCCGCGCTGACCATCGGAATGCCCACCGCGAGCGACGGAAAAGCCGTCATCACGGACGAGGCCGGGATGCAGGGCGCTGCAAAAGTGATGTACCAGACAAAGAACGGCGCCGACTGGAGCGAAGAAACCGAAACCCCGCCCACCGCGGACGGCTTCCACCGCGCCAGCGTCACCGTGGGCGGCAAGACCGCGTCCGTGACCTACGGCATGAACTGCATCACCTATGCGACAGGACTCGAACACGGAACCGTCAGCGGCGCTTCGGGCGCGACGGTCGGCGCGGCGATCGAGCCGACGATCACGCCCGATGAGGGCTATGAAATCGACACGCTGACGGTAACAGGCGAAAACAGCACTCCGGTAACGGTGGCAGACGACAATCTGAGCTTCACCATGCCGGAGGACAACGTCACCGTCAGCGCCACGTTCAAGCTGAAGGACTACGCCGTCGGCGGTACCTTCACCAACGGCGCCGTGACCGCGCAGAAAAACAACGAAGACGTCACGACGGCGAATTACGGAGATTCGATCACGCTGGTCGTGACGCCTGACGAGGGCTACGCGATCTCCGGCAGCGTCACGGTCACGGACGCCGAAAGCAATCCTGTGACCTTGAACGACGATACGTTCACCATGCCCGTGTCCGACGTCACCGTCAGCGCGACGTTTGCCGCCATCGACTACACCGTGACGGTGACGCAGCCGGCCGCCGGCGGCACGATCGGCGTTGACAAGACAAACGGCGCACATCGGCGATACGATCACGCTGAGCGCGACTCCGGCCGACGGCTACGAGCTGGACGCCTACGCAGTTACATACGGCAACAACCAGTCCGTGGACGAGAGCAATCATACGTTCACCATGCCCGCGTCCGACGTCACCGTCACCGCGGCGTTCACCCCCGTCGACTACAGCGTGACGGTCGGCGCGGTGACCGGCGGCACGGTCGCCGCCGACAAGACGGCCGCCGTTCATGTCGGCGACACGATCACGCTGACGCCCACGCCCGCGCCCGGGTACGATTCCACGGTGGCCTACACGGTCAAGTACGCGGACAGCGACACGACGGTCGCCGTGACCGACAACAAGTTCACCATGCCCGCGTCCAACGTCACCGTCACCGCGGCGTTCACCGGGCTCGACGCCGCCGCTTCGCTCGCCGTGACGGGCGTAGCCGGACCGGCGTGCAAGGCTTCGCTGCTGGACACCTCGTTCCAAACCGTCAAAGGAACGCTGGCGACAAAGTCCGGCGAGCAGTTCATCCTGTGCGTGAGCTACGATAACGACTGCGATTACAGCATCGCCTTCGATCCCGTCTGCACGCTCGACGACTACATCGTGGCCTTCGACGCCGACGACTACAAAGCCTATGCCGAATATGCCAAGGAGAACGGTATTTCCGTGGCGTCCAACACGGATCTGTTCTGGATCACGATGCCCGGTCTGGAGAGCGGCAGCCTGACCATCAGCGTCGAATTCGCGAAAGCCAGAACCTTCACCGTGCTGTACCAGCCCACCTCCGGCACGCCCGACGAGGTGTGGTGCAAGTTCACGGCGAAGATGAACAACGTGGACACGGATTTCGCCGTGAGCATGAGCCGCGAGGCGACCATGGGCGGCGTGGAGGTCTGGTCCGCGAAGGTCACGTCGGCGTTTGATCCGACCAAGATCGCCTTTGTCACCTCTGTGAACGATATCGACGCCGCTGTGACGTCGGAAGTGACCGTCAAGCAGTCCGCCGACTGGACCGATGCCGCAGGCGGCCAATACGTCGTGATCGGCGGAAACGCCAAGACCGTCGTCGCGGCGTTCGTGAGCGACGCGGCGGCCCTCTCGGTCTATGACAGCGAAACCGCCACGCTCGACGCGGGCAAGGGCGACGGCGTGACGTATCAGATCGCGGTGTGCCTCACCGACGAAAGCGGCAATGTGACCGCCCCCGGCGCCGTCACGGCTCCCGCGGCTCCCACGAAGACGGACTACGACTTCCTCGGCTGGAGAGGAACGTACTTCGAAACCGTCGATGCAAAGGCGGTCGAGAAGACTTACAGCGCCGGAGAGTCCGTCAACATCCGCAAAAACGCCGTCCTCAACGCCGCTTGGAAGCACAAGGACCTCAAGATCAAGCTGAATCTCGACGGCGGCACGGGCGGCACGAACATCACCTCCGTGGAATATGAGCACAAGCTGTCCATCGCGGAGAACCCCACAAAGGAGGGCTTTGTCCTCGACGGCTGGACGGTCAACAAGGGCGTCACGCAGAGCGGCAAGTTCTATGCGAAGGGCTCGTCCTTCGACCTCGACACGCCGATCACCGCCGATCTGGAGCTGACGGCGCAGTGGAAGCACGCGCACATCTATTATTGCTTCTCGCTGACCGACCTGATCGAATACGAGATCATCCCCGACAGCTATGCGAAGTACAGCGCCGCGCTCCATGCCATGATCTGCGACTGCTACGATCTGCATCTGGAAGCGCACAGCTTCGGCAGCGACGGTATGTGCGAGTGCGGCTATAAGAAGCCGAAAACGGCCGCCACGCTGAACGTCTCCTACGGACAGTGGGCGAACAACGCTTATACGCCCAAGATGAACGAGTTCCCGCAGTCGGCGACGAAAAACACGGAGGTCTCCGTGTCCGCGCCGGATACCTGGGGCAGCCTGAAGTTCTCCAAGTGGCAGTACAGCATTGACAACGGACAGAGCTGGAAAGACCTCTCGGCGTATCTGAACCTGTCCTTTATCATCCCTGCGATATGCAGGTGCGCGCGCTGTACATCAACGACGCGCAGAAGCCGGTCGTCAACCTGAGCGCGACCACTTACCTTGTGAAAGACCCCGGCAGCGGGCTCAACTTCGACAGCATCCTGTACCAGATGGACTACAAGCTGCCGGACGGCTATACCTATGTGGACTCCGGCGTGAAGGCGGGCGACAACGAGGGCATCTCCTATTACCAGATGGTCACGGCTCGCCTTGGGGCGGATGCAAAGGCGATTTATGGCGCAATCGGCGCCGGCGTGGCAGTGGGTACGTCGTTAATCAGCGGAGGCGGTTTGCTTAGCTCCCTTCTCGACGTGAATGACGCAGTCAACGCAACAAGCACCTATTACGAAAAGCGCGAGGACAGCGTGCTGGATGAGATGAGCGCGGAGACCCTCGCCAAGTATATGTACGGGGGCAAGCCAATCAACGTCGAGAAATATGCCCCGATCTACTGGGAGTATCCCACCAGAACCAACGGCCAGAGCGGTTCGCTCAACGCGCTGATCCCCGTCGGCTGCGCGCAGAAGAACAACCAGAATCACTATCTCTACGGCATCGCCTGGCTGCGGTACAAGGACAAGAACGGCGCGATCCAGACGATCTACACGCCCGCGCTTCCCGCAACTGTGAACGATATTCCCGACTACTCGGTTACGAAGAGCGGTTCGTAACGCGCAGACCGGAACATGGGAGGTAACAAATGAAACGTTTTTATCACTGCTTCGCGCTGCTGACCGCGCTGAGCGCCCTGCTTGCGGCGCTGACCGTCGCGACCTGCGCGGACTATTCCGACCCCGTTGACATGGGCCTCGTTTTCTCCCCGGTGACGCGGCTCGAGGCCTATGTGGACGGCGAGTGGAACGCCGATCTCTCCGGCAGCTACGGCTTCGGAGACACGGCGGCCGTCACCGCTCCCGACGTCGGCGGCAAGAGCTCCTCCCATTGGGAGGCGGACGGCTCCGTTATCAGCTACGCCAAGTCGCTGAAGCTGACGATGAACGCCCACACCACGCTTTCCGCCGTGTACGCCGACGCCGCGCCGACGGCAAAGCCCGTCGCGGGCATCACCTCCGTCACGCGGACGAGCGACGGCGGCAGCAGCGCCCTCGTCGAGCAGAACAAAACGGGCTTCGTCGACGTGCCCGCGGGCAGCTTCTATGAGGACGCGGTCGCGTGGGCGGTCGAAGCGGGCGTGACCACCGGCACGGACGCGACGCACTTCTCCCCCAACGCCGCCTGCACCCGCGCGCAGACCGTCACGTTCCTGTGGCGCGCCGCCGGCTCGCCCGAGCCGACCACGACCACGACGTTCACCGACGTCCCGGCAAACGACTACTACACCAAGGCGGTGCAGTGGGCGGCGGAGAACGGCGTCACCACCGGCACGAGCGCGACGTCGTTCAGCCCGAACGACAACTGCCTCCGCGCTCAGATCGTCACGTTCCTGTACCGCGCCTACGAAGGCAAATGATTTCACTGCTTACCCGCACAACGAAAAAACGCGGCAGAGGCTATCCGCAAGAGCGTCAATTCTGGCAACGGATAGACGCGCATCCGATTTTGTGAGATACTGTTCCCGAGAATTCGCGAGAATTCTCGGGACTTCTCACGAAAGGGGGCAAACGGATATGGATGCGTCTACAGCAAAACATCAAGCGAAGCTGGCAGAATGGCGCACACGTGTGGCCGAGTGCAGGAGCAGCGGAAAGAGCGTGCGCGCCTGGTGCGCGGAGCAGGGTGTCGGATACAAAACGTACTACCGCTGGGAACGGGAGATTATGCAGATTGCCAGCAAAGAGCTTGCGTTGGCTCCACGCCAAGAAGACGCGGCGCCTGTATTTGCAGAACTTCCCGCTCCATCAAAGCAAATGGGAACCGCTGTCATTGCTGCTGTCCGCATAGGCGATGCGTCGTTGGACGTGTATTCGGGAGCGGATGCTGAAATCGTAACGGCGCTGTGCCGGGTATTGAGCCATGCTGAGTGACTTCACCGGCGCAGATCGCATCTACATCGCCTGCGGATACACAGACCTTCGCCGCGGGATCGATGGACTTGCGGAGCTTGTGCGGCAGCAGTTCCGGCTGGATCCGTTCGGCAGCACGCTGTTCCTGTTCTGCGGCAGGAAACGGGACCGCATCAAGGCGCTATACTGGGAGGGCAACGTCTTCCTGCTGCTGTATAAGCGTCTGGAGCAGAGTGTGTATCAGTGGCCGCGCAGTGAAAGTGAGGCGCGGGAGCTGACGCCGCAGCAGTACCGCTGGCTGATGGAGGGTCTGAAAGTGAACCAGCCGAAAGCGCACCGGAATGTGATGGACATCAGCCTCGGTTGAGCGTTCCGTCATAACGTAGAACTTTTTCTGAGGACAAGTCCTGTGCTGTACCCGACTTCGCGGTGCTGTGGAAATCATTTGCCGACTTTTGCACAAATCATGACGGTATCCCGCTTTTGAGGTGTGGCGAACCGTTTTCCTGTGTTGCTGTTGAGAAATCACAGCTTTCAGCGTTGGGTTATCCACGGGCAAAATGACGGACAGCGCTTCGCAGCAGATGCCAAAAAGTATGGCGTTTTTCGTGCTTTTCTGGTACGCATGTATTCATGCTGAGAGCGAATGGCGAGCTTAGCGAAAAGGACATCGGCGGGAACCTGCCCAAGCCCCAGCCGCGAGTGCAGGAGCAGGAACGGCAGCCGAGCGAAACTGAATCCGAGATTCTTCTTGCAACCTCGTATGTAACTAAAAAAATCATACAAAATGAAAAACCCCGTGAAAGCCTTTCTCTTAGCGGATTTGCGCGTTTTGTACGTCTCTGAAAAAACGTACAATTCAACAGGAACGTACAAATCAAAATGAGGAACGATTTGTACGTTTCTTGACTACCAGATTGCCGGAAAAAGACCATTATCAAACGGGCTGATTTGTACGTTTTTAGCCCAATACAAAGACAATTTGCAAAGTATTCAGCCTAAAAACAAAGATCCGGAAAATGAGTGTTGGATGATGGTAATAACAGCGGTGATTGTAACATGCCAATAAAAGTGTGTCAATAAAGAGCGTGCAAGAAGACAAATCCGCAGATAAAACTGTTCAAATAAACGGGCACAGAACGTAATTGAGCACTTTGCGATGAAATGCAAACGCCAGTTTGTACTAAGACGTAGCTTCTTGCTTTATTGCCCTCGATATCCACTTTACGTTCAGACGCTCGTTTACACACTGCAAATTGCCATGAAGAAAATCTGCATCCTATGCGGCAGCCCACGCAGGGACGGCAATACCAATCAACTTGTGCGCTGTTTTGCAAACGAAGCCGAAGCGAACGGCTGCGAAGTAAGGCTGCTGCACCTCTATGATATGGAGCTGCGCCCATGCCTATCCTGCCGCGCCTGCCAGAAGGATTGGACAGTGTTTGGCTGCTGCCAGAGGGACGATATGCAGCGCGTCTTCGACGAAATCGCATGGTGCGACCTGCTGGTGCTGGCTTCGCCAATTTACTCATGGTACTGTACGCCGCCGATGAAGGCTGTGCTGGATCGTATGGTCTACAGCATGAACAAATACTATGGAGAGAAAAAAGCCCCGCTCTTTGGGCGGGCAAGGCGGTCGCACTCATTACGACCTGTGGTTACCGTCCCGAGCAGGGCGCGGATCTGTGGGAGGATGGCGTAAAACGGTACTGCAAGCACTCGCGGCTCGTCTACATGGGAATGCTCGCGGAGCGGCACATGGGCTACGACACGGCGTTCATGGACGAGGGCAAGGCGAAACGTGCCGAGGCGTTCGCAAGGCAGGTTGTCGCGCGACCGGTATTACCGCCGCGAATGCCGCCAATGACAGAACGCTGATTCGACCAAGCGATAAGAGGAAAAAACGGGCGCGGAGAGTTGTTTCTCCACGCCCGCTTTGGGGTTTCAGCCAAGGAATGCAGTAGCGCTTTGACTGATTACATATTCGCGCCAACAAGCGCAAGCACCGCCGTCACGTTGCCTGTGCCGAGCAAGACTTGCAATTCCGACTTGCTCATGCCCGTGATTTTGCCGAGGCGCGTATACGCCCAGGCGTTGGAACCGTAGAACAGCACGATCTGATTGCCGGAATAGAGCACAATGTCCCCCGGCTCCGTGGTCGTCTGCACGTCGTTTCGCGGGAGGCTTGCGCCAAGCGAACCAACCTGCTCGAAGCCGCCGTACATGGAGAGGGAAACGGTCAGCGGGCCGTTTCTCAGAAGTTCGCGCAGCGCATCCACCGAGGCGTTGTCCTGCCATTCGACCCTGAGCGGCTTTCCGGCGACCGTCAGTGTGATTTCGTCCATCGCCAAAGTCTCCTCACGAATCAGATCGTTATACACAAGCACGGCGACCTGCGCGCGCGTGGCGGTTTCTTTCGGCGAGAAGGTGTAGTCCGCCGTCGCGGGCGCGATCCCGTTTGCGCGCGCCCAGCCGACCGCGTTCGCGGCGTAGCCGCTCGCGTCGGAGGCGACGTCAGCGCTCGGCTCGCCCGCCATGCGGTAAAGCATCGTGACCAGCATTTCCAGCGTCACGGGAATATCGGGGGCGAATTTGCCGTCGTCCACGCCGTTGATGACGCCGCTTTGCTGCGCCCATGAGACAGGCTTTGCGTACCATGCGTCCGCCGCGACGTCGGTAAAGCTCGCAGTACCGCTCACCGCAGGCTCACCGGCAATACGGTACAGCACCGTCGCGAGCTGTGCGCGGTTGAAAGCGTCGTTTGGTGAGAATTCACCGTTTCCCGTGCCGGTCATGATTTCCTTGCCGCTGAGATATGCCACAGCTTCGGCGTACCAAGCGCCGCTTGGAACGTCGGCAAAAGCGCTCGTTTCCGCCGCCGCGAGGACGAGCGTGGCCGCCGTCGCCTCAGATGCTGCGGGGACATTTGCGGCGCAGGCAGGCATGGTCAGCATCAGCGCCAGCACGAGCAGAAGACCGAGCAAACGTTTCATATGCGCAGCCTCACAGGCTCTTGCCGAACCGGTACGCGCCATCCATCAGCTCAGGATGCGCTTTTGCCTCGTTCCCGTCGTTGAGACCGCCGCCGCTGTAGACGCCCGCGAAGCGGCTCTCGGGGAAACAGGCGATCCAACTCTTCAGACCATTCACCGCCTGTTCGTAGACCTCGCCGCCGTCCTCGGCGGAGGCGGTCATCAGATATACGTTGCGGAAGGCGTACTCCTGCGGGTAGATCGGATTGCAGCGGTCGAGGAAGGTCTTGAGCTGACCACTGAGCTCGTAGTAATAGATCGGCGTGGCAAACACCAGCGTGTCCGCCGTGCGCACCAGTTCGGTGAGCGCCGCCATGTCATCCTTGATCACACACTGTTTCGTCTTCTGGCAGGCAAGACAGCCCTTACAGAAGCGGATATCCTTGTCCTTGAGGCTGACAAACTCCACCTCATGCCCTGCGTCCCTCGCGCCGCGCTCCGCTTCGCGCGCCAGAAGCTCCGAATTGCTGTTTGCGCGCAGGCTCGACGATACGATCAATACTTTCCTGCTCATGCTGCGATCCTCCAATCACTTCAAGTATTCCACGAAGAAGCTTTCCAGCTTGTCGAACGGGATCGCGTTTTTCCCGCCGCCGTCGTAAAGATCGGTATGCACCGCGTCGGGAATGATCATCAGCTCCTTGTTGTCCGCGTACTTGCTGCCGTTCACCATGTTCGCGTAGGCGTCGCGGCTGAAGTAGCAGGAGTGCGCTTTTTCCCCGTGGACAAGCAGCACGGCGGAGCGGATCTCGTTGCTGTATTGCAGGATCGGCTGGTTGATGAAGGACATGCAGCCCGTGACGTTCCAGCCGCCGTTGGAGTTGAGCGAGCGCTTGTGATGGCCGCGCGGCGTCTTGTAGTAGTCGTAGTAATCCTTGACAAAGAACGGCGCGTCCTCCGGCAGCGGATCGACCACGCCTCCGCCGAGTTTATAATCCCCGCTCTGATAGTCGGCGATGCGCTGGGCGTTGAGCGCTTTTTTCAACTCGTAGCGCTGCTCCTCGCTGTCCGCCGAATCAAAGTAGCCCTTGGCGTTCACGCGCGTCATATCGTACATCGTCATCGCGGCGGTCGCCTTGACGCGGGTATCGAGCGCGGCGGCGTTGATAGCGAGCCCGCCCCAGCCGCAGATGCCGATGATGCCGATGCGCTCGGGGTCAACGTCGTCGCGCAGGGAGAGATAGTCCACCGCCGCCTGAAAATCCTCGGTGTTGATGTCGGGCGACGCCATATAGCGGGGCTGTCCGCCGCTCTCGCCGGTGAAGGACGGGTCGAACGCCAGTGTCAGGAAGCCGCGCTTCGTCATCTCCTGCGCGTAGAGACCGGAGCACTGCTCCTTGACCGCGCCGAACGGCCCGCTGACCGCAATGGCGGGGAGCTTGCCGGAGGCGTTCTTCGGAGTATAAAGGTCGGCGGCAAGCGTTATGCCGTAGCGGTTGTGGAAGGTGACCTTGCTGTGGTTCACCGCGTCGCTCTTGGGGAAGGTCTTGTCCCATTCCTGAGTAAGCGTCAGGCTTTCGTTTTCCATGTTCATATCCTCCTGAAAGTTTTTCAATATGAGGATACCATGCGCTCCTCGCTATGTCCAATATTTAGATTGAATATCTTGATATTCTTTGATAGAATATCAAGTGAAGGACGGTGATCGTATGGAGATTCGCGTTTTACGCTACTTTCTGGAAACGGCGCGGGAGGGAAATATGTCCCGCGCGGCGGAACGGCTGCATATCTCGCAGCCTACCATGTCCAAGCAGATCAAGGAACTGGAAACAGAGCTGGGCGCGAAGCTGTTCGTCCGCTCCAACTTTTCCGTGCGCCTGACGGACGCGGGGATGCTGCTGCGCAAGCGTGCGGAGGATATCCTTGACCTCGTGGACAAGACGACGGCGGAATTTCACGCGCTCGATGACGTAGGCAGCGGTGAGATATTTGTCGGTGCGGCTGAGTCAGAGTCGGTCAAATACTTCGCCCGTGCAATCAAGACGATTCAGGAGCAGTATCCCGGCGTCCGCTGCAACATCTTCAGCGGCAATATGGAGGATGTGACTGAGCGGCTCGACAAGGGTCTTCTGGATTTTGCCATTATCATGAGCTACGTCGATCTCTCGAAATACAATTATCTCGCCGTTCCCGCCAGCGATACCTGGGGCGTCATTATGCGAAAGGACAGCCCGCTTGCGAAAAAAGAGGCCGTCACGTTGGACGACCTCTATGGATTGCCGCTGATCTGCTCGCGGCAGTGGATGGAGCAGGATTTCCCGCAGTGGTTTGAGGGAAACACGGAGAAACTGCAAATTGTCGCCACGTTCAATCTGGTCTATAATGCCGCCGTCATGGTGCGTGAGGGCATCGGATACGCCATTTCCTACGACAAGCTTGCTGATACGGGGGAGACGAGCGACCTGTGCTACCGTCCGCTCGCGGGTGTGCCGGAGTCGGAGATGTATGTGGTCTGGCGACGCTATCAGACGTTTACGCCCGTGGCAGAGCTGCTGCTGGACGAATTGCGGCGAAGGTTTGTGTGACCACGACAACAGGGCTCCGATGGGCTTTTTTCGCCCGCCGGAGCCCTGCGATTTTTATTATCCGCGGAAGCCGCCCTTTCCGAAGCCGCCGTTACCGTCCATGCCGCCCATCATGCCGCCGTGTCCGCCCATCATCTGATTGGGGATGGCGTCGACCTGCTCGCCGTTGACGATGATCGTGCCGCCGTTGTAGGTCGCCGTGCCGTCGTAGTCGAAGGTGGACTGACCCGTCACGCTGATGACGCCGCCGTTGACGATGATGTCGCCGTTGGAGTCCACGCCGTCCGTGTCGCCCGCGCCCATCGTGACGGTGATCTCGCCGCCGTTGATTTCAACGGTCGGGGTATAGGCGGAGGACTTGCGCGCGGCGTTGATGCCGTCGTCGCTCGCGGAGATGCTGATCGTGCCGTCGTTGATTTGAATATAGGTCGCCTCCATGCCCTCGGCGGCAGTGATGTCGAACGTGCCGCCGTCGATGGTGAGCAGGGTGTTTGCGTGGATGCCGTCGTCGGTGACCTGAATGGTGAAGCTGCCGCCCGCGATGTAGACGTTGCCGAGCGTCTCGTCGTCGCCGTTCTCGGCGTGCAGACCGTCGTTGCCCGCAACGAGCGTGAACGTGCCGTCCGCGATGGCGAGGCTGTCCTTGGCGCGGATGGCGCACTTCGCCGCCGCGATCTCATACACGCCGTTCGTGATGGTCACCTCGTCCTTGCCGGAAATGCCGTGCCCGGCGGGGGAGCTGATGCGGAGCGTGCCTGTGCCGTTGAAGGTGATGTCGTCCTTGGCGTAAACCACCGCGTCCACGTCGCTGTCGTCGATCTGCGTAAACGTGCCGCCGTTCGAGAGGCTGTTCACCGTACCGTCCGCGAGCGTGACGAACACCTTGTCCGCCTGTTTGACGTAGATGGCGGCGAAGTCCTCGGCGTTGATGGTCGCGCCGCCCAGCACGAGCTGCACCTTGTCCTCCTTGTCCGCGTCCACGATGACGCTGCCGTCCAGCGTGCCGGTCAGGACGTAGACGCCCGCCGCCGTGATGGTGACGGTGGAGCCGTTGATCGTCACGCCCGCGCCGTCACTGCTCGCGCTCGCGCCGCTGAGGGTGATCGTGACCGCCTCGGCTGCGTCATATTCGCCCGAGAGGTCGCGCTTGGAAAACGCCTCACCGTAGGCGTCGGACTCCGCCGCAACGGTCACGGCGTCCAGAGAGTTGACCGTCTGGGAAATCGCCGTTTCCGAAGCGGTTTCGCTAACGGCGGAGGACTCCGCTTGTTGTGCCGCGCAGCCGGTGAACAGCATAGCCGCCGAGAGGGCGAGGGGAAGAAGCTTCGTATATCTGTGTTTCATGGTGAAATACTCCTTTCAACTTTGGGATTCTGGACACAGTATAGCGCGGCGGGCGAAAACAATCCCCGAAAAGCTGCGGCGGAATTTACGCGAAACATACGAAAAGGGATTCGGACTCAAACCGAATCCCTTTCGCCGTTCATTGGAAACCTTGCCTCGAACACCGCGCCGCCTTCATTGCGGGCGGTCAGCGTGCCGTGGTACGCCTGCGCGACGGACTGGGCGATGGCGAGCCCGATGCCGTGCTTGCCGTCCCTTCCTTTATAAAAGCGTTCAAAAACATGCGGCAGGTCGTCGGCGGAAATGCCCGCCCCGTCGTCGGCGACGCGGACGAGCACGGCATCGCGCTCCACGCGGCAGGTGAGCGTCACCTCACTTCTCGCGTAGCGGATGGCATTGGAGATCAGGTTGCCGAATAGCCGCTGGGCGTCCTGCTCGCGGATGGGGAGCAGCACGGGATCGTCGTCAAAGTCGAAGCGGAACGCGACGCCCTTGCCCTCCGCCGCCGTGCGCTGCTCGCTGGCGCAGAGATCCAGCACCTCGCGCAGATCAAGAGGAGTTGCCTCGTCCTCCGGCGCTGCTTTGCCCATGCGGGAGAGGTAGAGGATGTCCTCCACCATGCCGCCGAGCTTGTCCGACTCCGTGAGGATGACCTTCGCCGCCGTCTGCGGTTCCATAATGCCGCAGACGACGCCCTCCGCGTTGCCTCGGATGGAGGTCAGCGGCGTGCGCAGCTCGTGGGAGACGTTCTGGAAGAAGACCTCCTGCTTCTGCTTCGCCTCGCGCAGCTCCGACGCCATTTGGTTCATCGAAAACGCGAGCTGCCCGAACTCCACGTCGCGGAAGCGCAGGTCGCGCGTTTCAAAGTTCCCGCCGCCGATTTCGCGGGCAAAGGCGGACAGCTCCTGCACGGGCGCGGCGAAGGATTTTGCAAAGCGCCGGCTCAAAACGACCGAGAGCGCGATCGCCGCAAGGATGATGACGAGCAGCACGGCGTTCATCCGCGCGCTGAAGGCGAGGATGGAGGTCACATCTACATAAGAGACGAGGTAGCAGCCGCTTTGCACCGGATCGTCGGCGACGGAGACCGCGTATTGTTCCTCGCCGAGCGAAAGCGTCTGGTAGCGGCGCTCCCCGTCGAAGCCGTGCGCGCTGAAATAATCAGCGAGCGCCGCGGCTGTGTCCTCATCCTCGCGCAGGGAGGTGACGAGCGCGCCGTTTTCGCTCAGCACGACGGCGCTGCCCGCCGTGCCGGTGACGCGGTCGGGGCGCCCGTCGAACCGCCTGTCACGCTCGCGCGCGCCGCCGCGCCGGTCGGAGGACGCGCTTTCGGACACGTTGGCAAGCTGCGTCGTGACGCGGGAGCGGATGTAGCCGCGCACGGCGAGGTTGAAGGCAAGCCCCACCGAGAGCAGGATCGCCGCCGTCAGGGCAATTAAGGTAAGCAAAAACCGCGTTTGAATGTGCCATTGCCGTTTCATTTGCTCTCCTCCAACCGGAAGCCGAAGCCCCAGACCGCCGCAATGCTGACGCCGCAGCCGTCCAGTTTCTGCCGCAGGCGGCGTACCGTGTCGTCGGTCGCGCGGGTCTCGACCGCAGTCTCGAAGCCCCAGACGGTGTTGAGCAGCTCCTCGCGGGAGACCGCCTGATTCGCGCGGAGCATCAGATACTTCAAAACCTCGTACTCCGTCGGCGTCAGCGCGAGCGGCTGACCATCCTTTAGAATATGGCGGCTCGCCTCGTCCAGCGCCAGCTTTCCGACGGCGACGGCGGAGGGGGCGGGCGCGGAATGCTTCTGGCTTTCAAAGTCGATGCGCCGGAAAATGGCGCGCACACGCATCAAAAGCGCCATGGCCGAGAACGGCTTGGTGATGTAGTCGTCGCTCCCAAGCCCCAGCCCCATGGCGTAGTCGTTTTCGGAATCGCGTGCGGTGAGCATGATGATGGGCACCGTACTGACCCTGCGCAGCGCCGTGCAGACCGTGAAGCCGTCGGAGCCGGGCATCATCACGTCGAGGATGGCGAGGTCGCAGGGGCTTTGCGTAAAGCGTTCGAGCAGAAGATCGCCGGTGGGGAAGTCCTCCACCTGATACCCGTCGCTGGTCAGAAACGTCCTGACGACCTGACGGATGTTGTCGTCGTCATCCGCGATATAAATGCGCTTCGCCTCGTTTGCCATGCCTGCCGCCTCCTCAAAAGGTTTGTACCTATTGTAACAGCGCCGCCGCGGAAAAGCAATGCCAAGCCGCGCCGGAAGCTGCCGCAATCCATACGAAGCGTTTCGTAAGCTTTTCGTAAATTTCACCGCACTTTCTCGGAGATTTCCGGCCGTCGGCTTTGCTATGATGCGGTCAGCAAAGGCAAGGAGGCAAACGACATGAGCGACATTCAAAGCTGCTTCAAGCGCTACGAAACGAAATACCTGCTGACGCATGAGCAATACGCTGCCATGCTGGACGGCATGGAAGCCTATATGAAGCCCGACGAACACCCGCGCTACTCTCTGAGCAACGTCTACTACGATACCGAACACTACGACCTCATCCGCACGTCGCTGGAAAAACCGCTCTACAAAGAAAAGCTCCGCATGCGGAGCTACGGGGTACCCGGCAGCCGCGACAAGGTTTTCGTCGAGATCAAGAAGAAGTTCGACGGCGTGGTCTATAAGCGGCGCATCACGATGCCGATGCAGGACGCGGCGCTGTACCTGTTCGGCGCGCGCAAGGGCGACGGCAGCCAGATCTCCCGCGAGATCGACTGGTTTCTGCGGTTCTACCGCCCCGTACCCAAGGCGTTCATCGCCTACGACCGCGAGGCGTATGCCGCGGCGGACGGCGGCGAGCTGCGCATCACCTTCGACACCAATCTGCGCGCCCGCAGCAACGACGTAGACCTACGGCTCGGCGATCACGGCGTGCCGCTGCTCTCGGACGGCGTCTACCTCATGGAGATCAAGATCCCCGGCACCGCCCCGCTGTGGCTGGCGCGGCTGCTTTCCAACAACGGCATCTTTTCCACGTCCTTCTCCAAGTACGGAGCGTACTACAAACAATATGTGCTCGGCGGCAAGAGCGCCGTCGTCAAAAAGGAGGTTCTTCTCAGTGCTTAACTCGATCATCACCGGAACCGAAATCACGGTTTCCGCATTCTTTATCTGCACCGCAGTTTCCCTTATCCTCGGCCTCGGCGCGGCGGCGCTGTCCATGTATAAGTCGAAGTATTCCCAGAGCTTCGTCGTGACGCTCGCCATGCTGCCCGCGATGGTGCAGGTCATCATCATGCTGGTCAACGGCAACATCGGCGCGGGCGTCGCCGTGGCGGGCGCGTTCGGGCTGATCCGCTTCCGCAGCGCGCCGGGCAGCGCAAAGGAGATCGGCATGGTGTTTCTCGCCACCGCCATCGGGCTGGCGACCGGAATGGGCTATGTGGCGATTGCGGCGGCGTTCTTCGCAGTCATGGCGGCGTTCGCCCTGCTGCTGACGGCTATCGGCTTCGGCGCCGGCGCGTCGGACGAGCGCGCGCTCAAAATCACGATCCCTGAAAATCTCGACTACGACGGCCTGTTCGACGATTTGTTTCAGAAGTACACCCGCAGCGCGGATTTGCAGCGCGTCAAGACGACGAACATGGGTACGCTCTACGAACTCGCTTACAAGATTATCCTCAGAGACAGCGGCGACACCAAGGCGTTTCTCGACGAGCTGCGCACCCGCAACGGCAACCTGACCATCACCTGCGGCAAGCCGGTGGTGAAGGAGGCGCTGTGAGGACGCGGAGAAGAGCGTGGTTTGCTATTTTGGTTTCAGTGGGCGGAAACGCCTGAAAAATAAAGAAGGAGTGATTCTTATGAAAAACAAAGGCATTCTGGCATTGGCGCTGGCAGGCGTCCTGACCGCATCGGCGCTCGCGCCTTCGGTGCTGGCGGCGGCTCCCGCGCAGGAAGGCGACAGCGGGACGACCGTGGAGGAAACACAAAAAACGCGCTGCCACGGCAAACACGGCAGCGAAAAGGTCGCAGAGCCGGAGAACGCCATCGGCAAGGACGACGCCAAGGCAAAAGCGCTTGCCGACGCGGGCGTGACCGAGGAACAGGCTGGAAAGGTCAAGGCGCGCGTCTCGCAGCTTGACGACGGCACGGTGGTCTACAAGGTGCATTTCTCCTATGACGGTCAGTGCTGGCGCTATCAGATCGACGCGGTCACGGGCGCTGTGACGGACAAGAGCGTCGAAGCCGTGACGGAGGACGACGCGGCGGAGCATCGTGGCAAGCACGGCAGACACAGCAAAAACATGGGCGGCAAGTCTGCCGACGCGGTGACGGAAGCCACTCCGACCGCTGTGTAAGACGCATAACGAAACCCGCCGACCGGCAATGCCCGATCGGCGGGTTTTGCGCGCGCCGTGAGCTTGCCGTCACATCATCGGCGCGATCAGCTTCATCACGCTGCCCATGAGCTTGTAGGACAGCTTTTCGTTTTTGACCGTCTCAGGCGTGACCGCGCGGCACTTGGCAAGCGTCGCCTGATAGTCAGCCTCAATATTCGCGATAGAGGGCACTTGATAAAGATACGTCGCACACTCGAAGTGGTGGTACAGGCTACGGTAGTCAAGGTTGATCGTGCCGACCACCGCCTTCGCGTCGTCGCTGACGAACACCTTGGCGTGGACAAAGCCGGGCGTGTACTCGTAAATCCTGACGCCCGACGCGGTCAGCGATTTGTAGTGCGCCTTTGCCAGCGCGTAAGCCATCTTCTTGTCCGGGATGCCCGGCAGGATCAGCTTCACGTCGATGCCGCGCTCGGCGGCGTATTTGAGCGCCGTTTCCAGCTCGCCGTCGAGAATGAGGTACGGCGTCATGATGTGAACATAGCGGTTCGCGCGGTAGAGCATATCCATATAGACGCTCTCGCCCACCTTGTCGTCGTCCAGCGGGCAGTCGCCGTAGGGTATGACGTAACCCTGCGCGGGGACGGACAGCCCCTCGGCGTCCACGGGGGAGAAGTCCGGCGCGGGGTCGATCATATTCCACATTTGCAGGAACATCAGCGTGAAGCTCCGCGCCGCCTCGCCGCGCAGCATGAGCGCCGTGTCCTTCCAGTGCCCGAACCGCTCGCGCCGGTTGATGTACTCGTCCGCGAGGTTGACGCCGCCGTTGAAGGCAACCTTGTTGTCGATGACAAGAATTTTGCGGTGGTCGCGGTAGTTGTAGTGCGTGGAGACAAACGCGGTGATGGGCGAAAACGCCTTTGCCTTGATGCCGAGCTGTTCAAGGCGCTTCGGATAGTCGTGCGGCAGAGTGGAGATCTCGCACATGCCGTCATACATGACGCGCACGTCCACGCCCGCTTTCGCCTTGCGCGCAAGCACGTCGAGGATGCGCCCCCACATCTCGCCCTCCTCGACGATGAAGTATTCCATGAAGATAAACTTCTCCGCTTGTTCCAGCTCGCGGAGCATGGCGGCGAACTTGTCCTCGCCCAGCGGGAAGTACGTCACCTCGGTATTCGCAAAGATCGGCATACAGCCGCTGCGGTTGATATAGCGGTGCAGATCGTCCGTGCCGGAGCCGTCGCCCGCAAGCGTCTCGATGACCGTCTCGTTCTGCGGGATCGCGTTGCGCGTCTGCTCAATCAGCTCCGCCGTGCGCGCCTTGACCAGCCGATGACCGAGGTTCGTGCGCGTGTAGGCAAGGAAGATCGCGCCCGGCAGCGGGAACAGCGTGATGACGATGATCCATGTCAGCTTGGCGGAGGCGTCCATGCCGCAGTTGTAGAGGTAGAAGAACATCGCCAGCGTGAACAGTCCATCCAGCGCCGCAAGCCTCGGGATCGCCTCGCGGAAGTGCAGAAATATGTTGACCATCAGGATGATTTGCAGGACGATCAGCGCCGCAATCAGCAGCAGGCGCGAAAAGACGAGCCCGAGCAGTCCCTTGCGCTTGGGCTTGGCAAGGCGCAGGATACCCCCGCTCGGCTTTTTCTGTTCGTTCATAACAGTCTCCTATCCCAAATCAACGCGCTGATCCTGATACAGCGGATTCGTCAGCAGCTTCGGCGTTTTTGTCGTGATTGACATCTTGACCGCCCCTTGCTATATTGATGTTGCAATCGTATCATATTTTTCGCGGATTGCAAGTGCCGAGGCGTTAAATGTGACAAAAGGGGCAAAATCGTATCATGAGAAGAAAGCGCGAGGGCATGGTGGCGGACTACATCACCGAGGCGCTGCTGGCACTGATGAAGAAAAAGGACTACCACGACATTTCCATCACCGAGGTTTGCGAGAAGGCAGGCGCAACGCGCATGAGCTTTTACCGCAATTTTGAGAGCATGGAGGATATCCTCGTCAAGTGGATCACGAAAATCACAAACGAGTTCATCGAAAGAACCGCCATCAGCTACGAAAACGACTCCACGCGGGATTACTTCGTCAAGCTCCTCACGCATATGAAGGAGCAGCAGTGGTTCTGCGAGGCGCTGTATCGCGCGGGGCTGATCCATCTTGTCAAGGACGAATTCGACCGCGTGTTCCAGCGCGTTTACGCCGGGCGGTACGACGAGTACAAGTCCTATTTTGCCGCGGGTGGCATCTACAACGTGTTCCTGCTCTGGCTCGTCAAGGGCTGCCGTGAATCACCGGAGGGAATGGCGGACAAGCTCGCGGGGATGCTGGAAAAGTAGCGCGGAGGCAAACAAACGGAAACGTCATATGGATGATGAGCGGTTTTGGTGGTATTATGACTTTGACAATTAGAATTTTAGGGAGAAAGAATGCTTATGACCGAACGTGAAAAGATGCTGCGCGGCGATTTGTACGATCCTTCCGACCCGGAGCTCAAAAGCCTGCGCGTCAAGGCGAGAAAGCTGTCGCGCAGATACAATCTGACCGACGAGGACGAGCCGGAGAAGCAACAGGCAATCCTGCGGGAGCTGCTGCCGAACACGAGGCATTTGCCCTCGTTGCAGGCGCCTGTGTACTTTGACTACGGGTGCAACACGGAATTCGGAGCGTTCTGCGATGTCAATTACAACTTTACCTGTCTGGATGTCTGCCCCGTCCGTATCGGCGACAATGCGTTCATCGGGCCGAACGTAACGCTGGCAACGCCGATGCACCCGCTTCGCCCGGAGGAGCGGAATGTCCGGCGGCGCGCGGACGGGAGCCCCTATAACTTGGAATACGCGAAGCCCATCGCCATCGGCAGCGACTGCTGGTTTGGCGCGAACGTGGTGGTCTGCGGCGGCGTGACCATCGGCGACGGCTGCGTGATCGGCGCGGGCAGCGTCGTCACAAGAGACATCCCGCCGTACAGCCTCGCGGCGGGGAACCCGTGCCGGGTGATCCGCGCATTGACGGAAGCGGATCGTATGAATCCTGGCAAGCTGTAAAAAAACAGGCGCGGAGAGATTTTTCTCTCTGCGCCTGTCTGGTGCGCCCGGCGAGCGCACGTTCTAACGGGTGAAAGTCCCGAGTCCGCCCGGCAGTGGGAAGGACATAGCCAAAGCCAAGGGTGTCCGTCGCGAGGCGGAATCTGAAGGAAGG
>Ga0129307_1000480_pt1 | contig 61668 bp, 59 predicted proteins | sample P1105metagenome_FD_94437 | JGI IMG/M metagenome (GOLD analysis project Ga0129307, IMG submission 94437) | Capybara group fecal microbial communities from Wisconsin, USA - P1105 metagenome | ecosystem: Host-associated > Mammals > Digestive system > Large intestine > Fecal | place: USA: Wisconsin... | reverse complement strand
TACATGTATATCTAAAATTCCTTTTGATGGACCAATCGCTGGAGTTAAAGTAGGTAGAGTAAATGGTGAATTTATTATTAACCCAACACCAGCAGAACTTGAAGTATCTGATATTGATTTAACTGTTGCAGGTACTAAAGAAGCTATTAACATGGTTGAAGCTGGTTCTAAAGAAGTATCTGAAGAAGATATGCTTGAAGCATTAATGTTTGGTCACGAAGCAGTTAAAGAATTATGTGAATTCCAAGAAACTATTATTAAAGAAATAGGTTTAGAAAAAATGGAATATGAACACTTAGAAATAAGTGATGAATTAAGAAAAGAAGTTTATGATCTTGCTGCTGATAAATTAGATGCTGCTATGAGAATAAAAGAAAAACTTGCAAAATATGAAGCTATAGATAAAGTAAAAGAAGAAGTAGTTGAAAAATATACTGAAGAAAATAAAGATATGGATAAAGATGAATTAACTGAATTTATTACTAAAGTTAAGTTAGTTCTAGAGTCTATAGAATATGATATATTTAGATCTATTACAGTTAATGAAAAAACAAGAGCTGATGGAAGAAGAATGGATGAGATTAGACCATTATCTACTGAAATAGATATACTTCCAAGAACTCATGGTTCTGCAGTATTTACTCGTGGTGAAACTCAAGCTATGGCTATTACTACTCTTGGTGCATTAAATGAATACCAAGCATTAGATGGTCTTAGTTTAGAAGCAGAAAAACACTTTATGCTTCATTATAACTTTCCACAATTCTCAGTAGGTGAAACAGGAAGATATGGATCTCCTGGTAGAAGAGAAATAGGTCATGGTGCACTAGGTGAAAGATGTTTAAAACAAGTTATGCCATCTGAAGAAGAATTCCCATATACAGTTCGTGTGGTATCAGAAATACTTGAATCAAATGGTTCTAGTTCACAAGCTACTATATGTGCAGGATGTTTATCATTAATGGCAGCAGGTGTTCCTATTAAAGCTCCAGTTGCAGGTATTGCAATGGGTCTAATTACATCAAAGGATGGAAAAGATTATACAGTATTAACTGATATTCAAGGTATGGAAGATCACTTAGGTGATATGGACTTTAAAGTAGGTGGAACAAGAAAAGGTATTTGTTCTTTACAAATGGATATTAAGATTAAAGGTATAACTAAAGAAATATTAAAAGAAGCATTAGCGCAAGCTAAAAAGGCTAGAATGGAAATTCTAGATGTTATGGAAAAACAAATCGCTGAACCAAGAAAAGAAGTTAGTAAATATGCTCCTAAAACTGAAATCTTTACTATTAATCCAGATAAGATTAAAGATGTAATTGGTAAAGGCGGAGAAATGATTACTAAAATCATACTTGAAGCTAGTAATGTTCAATCTGTAAATGATATTAATGCTGTTAAAGTAGATTTAAATGATGATGGAACAGTTATTATTTATCATTCAGATAAAGAAGTAATTGAAAAAACTAAAGAAATGATTTTAAATGCTGCTAGAGAAGTAGAAATAGGTAAAATATATACTGGTACAGTAGTTAAAGTAGAAGACTATGGATGCTTTGTAAATCTATGGGAAGGACAAGATGGATTTGTTCATGTATCACAACTTGCTCATGAAAGAGTAGAAAAACCATCAGATATGGTTCATGAAGGTGATGAAATAATAGTTAAAGCAACAGGTTATGATAAGAGAGGTAAATTAAATTTATCTAGAAAAGAAGCTATTCCAGCACCAGCTAAAAAAGAAAGTAAGAAAGAAAAAGATAGTGAATAAAAAAGTAAGATAGAAGTGGAAACAAAATGTTTCCACTTTTTTTGATATAGTAATAATAATAAAATGTAAAATAGGATACAAAGAAAAAATGTAGTAGTTTCTTGACAAATTCATAATTATAAATGTACAATATAGATATATAATAGTGGGAGTATCAGTTATGAGTATGAATTGTAAAATAAGTAAAAAAATATGTTTATTATTAATACTATTTAGTAGTATTTTTTTGGGGACGAAAGTATATGCGGCAGATATAAAGGCAACAAATATAACATTAGTTGATAAATCAAGTACTGCGGAAGTAGAGACACCAGTAATGGTTAATAATGAGATTACAAGTAAAATAACACTAAATAAAGAAAATGATTACGCAGTGTTTGATTTAACAATTAAAAATAATGAAAAGAATAAATACAAGATAGAATCAATAGTAGATAATAATGAAAATGAGTATATTACGGTTAATTATGATTATAGTAAAGATTATTTTCAAGAAGAAACAAAAGTAAAAATTAAATTTTTATATAAAAACAAACTTATTAATCAAGAAAAAGTAAGTATGGATAATTTAGTAATTACTATCAAACTTGTTAATGATAAGGGAGAAAGTACAAACATAATAATAAATAATCCAAAAACAGGAGATAATATTAGTTTATATCTAATAGTATTAGTATTAGGAGTATTAGGATTAATATATACAAAAAAGAAAATTAATTTTAAAGGTATAAAAGTAGGAATATCAGTATTGATATTTGCCGTATTACTATTACCGTTTGTAATATTTGCGTTAGATAGATATGAAATACCAATAACATTTAAAAGAGTAGAAGCGAAAGGTGAATTTGAAGTCTATGATGTAATGGTAGAAGGTATAGGAATAAGACAAGTAACATACGGAAATGAAATAGGAGAGTTACCAGAACAAGCAAGAGATGGATATTCATTTAATGGATATGAAGATGAAAATGGAGTAGCAGTATCACCTGATACAATAGTAACAGGTCCAATGACAGTAAGACCAATGTATACAGTAATAACATATAATATAACATATGATTATAATGGTGGTCACGCAGTTAATCCAAATACTTATACTGTGGAAAACACTATAACATTAAATAATCCAACTAAAAAAGGTTATACATTCTCTGGATGGACTGGAAGTAATGGAGATACATTACAAACAGAAGTAACTATAAGTAGTTTAACAGGAGATTTAAATTTTGTAGCGAATTATTCGGCAAACCCAGATACAGCATATAAAGTAATACATAGATATCCAAATTTAGATGGAACATATAATGAAGAAGTAGAAAATCTAACAGGAGCGACTGATTCTACAGTAAGACCACAAACAAGAGATAAAACAGGATTTACTTCACCTGCGTTACAAGATATAGTAATAAACGCAGAAGGAACAAGTGAATTAATATATACTTATACAAGAAATAATTATAATTTAACATTAACAAATCCAGAAGATATAGAAAGTGCATTTACAACAGGAAGTTATCCATATGAAACAGAAATAACAGTAAAAGCAAAAGATAAAGTAGGCTATACATTTAGTAAATGGTCAGATAATGAAACCGCAAAAGAATATACATTTGAATTAGTAAAAGATACAGAACTATATCCAATATATACACCAAATACAGATACAGCGTATACAGTATTACATAAGAAACAAAATTTAGATGAAACATATACATTAGAAGAAACAGAAAACTTAACAGGAACAACAGATGCTGAAGTAACTCCAGGAGTAAAGACATACACTGGATTCACTTCACCACAAGAACAAACAGTAAGAATAAAACCAGATGGAACATTAGTAGTAGAATACTTATATACAAGAAATAGATATACATTAAATATAGAAGATAAAGATAAAATAGAAGAAGATAAATCTGGAGAATACTATTATGGAACAGAAATAACAGTAGTAGCAAAAGATATACCAGGATATGTATTTACTGGATGGGAAAATGGTGGAAACACTAAAGTTTATACATTTACATTAACAGAAGATAAAACAATAAAACCATTATATACCCCAGGAGAATCAACACCATATACAGTAGTACATAAAACTATGAACTTAGATGGAACAACATACACAGTAGTGGAAACAGAAAACTTAACAGGAGTAACAGATACAAACGTAACACCAAATGTAAAGACATATACCGGATTCACTTCACCAAGTACTCAAACAGTAAAAGTAAAAGGTGATGGAACAACAGTAGTAGAATATTTATATACAAGAAATAAATATAGTTTAATTTATGTAGATAATGATAATATTGATTTAACAAATAGTACTGCGCCAGGAGAATATTATTATGGAAAAGAGATAACAATAAAGGCAAAAGAAATACCAGGATATACATTTAAACAATGGTCAACTGGAGAAACAGATAATCCATTAACAGTAATATTAGAAGATAATTTAGTAATTAATCCAGAATATATACCAAATAAATATAATGTAATATTTAATTCAAATACTGGAACAGGAACAATGGATAACCAACAAATGACTTATGATACAGAAGCAGCATTAAGTAAAAATCTATTTACAAAACCTGGATATGTATTTAAAGGATGGAATACAAAAGCAGATAAAACAGGAACACATTATGAAGATGAAGCATTAGTTAAAAACTTAGTACCATCAGGAAATATAACATTATATGCCGAATGGGTAGAAGCACAAGCTATGTTTGAGACAGGGGCAATTGTTAATACTAAGATGAAAAGATTAGCAGGTAATTCATCTTCGAATATAAATACATTTGACAATAATACTATTTCTATCCAAAAATCAAGTACAAAACCAGATATAAGTTCAATGACAAGTGATAATATAGTATCTATAGCGAATACAACATACAATGCGCCAATATACATGTGGTATGATAATGGAATAATATATTGGTGGAGTGAAGATTTAACGCCAAGCTTAAATGACGATAGTAAAAGTATGTTTTATCGTTTAAATGGTGTATTAAATATTGATGTAAGTTCATTCGATACAAGTAATGTAACAAATATGAGCAATATGTTTGCTAACTGTACTAGTTTAACAAGTCTAGATTTAAGCTCATTTGATACAAGTAACGTAACAGATATGAGCAGCATGTTTGAATTTAGTTCAAATTTAAAGACATTAGACATAAGTTCATTTAATACAAGTAATGTAACAAATATGAGTGACATGTTTAATGTTTGTAATAATTTAACTAATTTGAATGTTAATAATTTTGATACAAGTAACGTAACAAATATGTCCGGTATGTTTGGTGGGTGTAAAAAACTTACTGAATTAGATGTAACACATTTTAATACAAGTAAAGTTACAGATATGTCATCAATGTTCTCAAATTGTAATGATTTAACTGAATTAGATGTAACACATTTTAATACAAGTAAAGTTACGGATATTTCTGGAATGTTTAAAAACTGTGGAAGTTTAGATACATTAAATGTAACAAATTTTGAAACAAGTAACGTAACTGATATGAGTTTATTATTTTACGGATGTAGTTCTTTAACAACGTTAGATTTAAGTCATTTTAATACAAACAAAGTAACAAATATGTCTAGTATGTTTAGGGATTGTAAAAATATAACAGAATTAGATTTAGATAACTTCGATACAAGCAATGTAGAAGATTTTACTAGTTTATTTAGCGGATGTAACAATTTAGAATATATTGATTTGTCTTCTTTTGAAACAAGTAAAGTAACAGGTATGGGTTTTATGTTCTCTGATTGTAAAAAATTAACAACATTAGATTTAAGTCATTTTGATACTAGTGAAGTTACTAAAATGAACTGTATGTTTAGAAGATGTTATAATATAACAGAATTAGATTTAAGCAGTTTTGATACAAGTAAAGTAGAATACATTGATGAAATGTTTTATAATTGCGATAATCTAAAAACAATATATGCATCAAATAACTTCGTTACTACAAGTGTTCCTGATGACGAAGGATACTCTAGATATATGTTTACAGGAGCTTATGAATTAGAAGGTGGTATGGGAACAACATATTCATCATCTCATATAGATAAAGAATATGCTCATTTAGATGGAGGAACAACTAATCCAGGATACTTTACTGATAAGAGTAGTATTACTATTAAATTTGATGCTAACGGTGGAACAGGTACTATGAGTGATCAAGTAGTTCAATATAATGTATCAACACCATTAACTACAAATACATTTACTAAATCAGGATATGTATTTGTAGGATGGAATACAAAAGCAGACGGAACAGGTATAAGTTATTTAGATGGAGGTAGTATTCAAGTATTAGGAGCGATTAAATTATATGCACAATGGACTCAGATAACGGCTACATTTGATACAGGAAAGAATGTAAATGCTAAAATGAAGAAATTGGCTGGTAATTCATCTGCAATGTTTAATTCAAATGATAATAATATAACTTCAATACAAAAATCATCAACAAAACCAGATATAAGTGCAATGACAAGTGATAATATAGTATCAACAAGTAATTCAATTGTTCCAATTTATATGTGGTATGATAATGGAACAATATATTGGTGGAGTGAAGATTCAACACCAAGTCTAAATAATGATAGTAGTTTTCTATTTAATAATCTAAATAATGTATCAAACATAGAATTAGATTCATTTGATACAAGCAAAGTAACTAATATGGGCAGTATGTTTAATAATTGTAGCAGCTTAACTACATTAGTTTTAGGCGACAACTTTGATACAAATAATGTAGAATCAATGGTTTGGATGTTTTCAGGATGTACTAACCTTTCAAGTATTGATATAAGTCATTTTGATACAAGTAAGGTAACAAATATGTTTAATATGTTTTATAATTGCTCTTCATTAACAAATTTAGATGTAAGTCATTTTGATACCAGTGAAGTAACAAATATGAGCTGGATGTTTAGTGGATGTAAAAAATTAACAAGTTTGGATCTTAGTCATTTTGATACATCCAAAGTAACTAATATGGGCAGTATGTTTTATGATAATCTTGAATTAAGGACTTTAAATATAAGTAATTTTGATACATCCAAAGTAACAAATATGAGTGATATGTTTGGCAATTGTTCATCATTAACAGATTTAAATTTAAGTCATTTTGATACATCTCAGGTAACAGATATGAGTGCTATGTTCTATTTTTGTGAAAAATTAGAGACTTTAAATTTGAACACATGGGATACAAGTAATGTAAAAGATATGGCTAGTATGTTTTATAATTGCTCTTCATTAACAAATTTAGATGTAAGTCATTTTGATACAAGTAATGTAACAAAAATGAATTCGATGTTCAGTACTTGTAAAAATATAACAAGTTTAGACTTAAGCAATTTTAACACATCTCAAGTATCAGTTATGCATCATATGTTTTATAATGATTATAAATTAACAACATTAGATTTAAGCAATTTTAATACAAGTAATGTAACTGATATGAGTTATATGTTTAAAGATTGTAATAACTTAACAACAATATATGCACCAAGTAGTTTTGTAACAACTAATGTAACTGACTCAACTAACATGTTTTCTGGTGACACTAAAATAGAAGGTGGAATGGGAACAACATACGATTCTACAAAAGTTGATGCAACATATGCACGTATAGATGGAGGAACTAGTAATCCAGGATACTTCACATATAAGGCTCCTTCTACTGGAGGAAATATTTCTAGATTTATAAATGCATTTAAATCTAATAAATCTATAAAGAATACTATTTTATTGATTGGAATGTCAGTCATGATTATTATTTTATTACTAATAGTATTATTTGTAAAAAATAAATCTAAAAAAAATAAAGTAACGATTAATTAATCGTTACTTTTTATATCCATTAAAACAGGTAATATTATAGGTTTTCTACCAGTTTTAGAAATAATATATGTATTTACTTCATTAACTATATTATTCTTTAATTCTGAATAATTAAAGCTCTTATTTTTAAGTTCTTTAATAATTATTTCAGTTGCTTTATTTTCAATTTGTTTTAATAAAGCTTCATTTTCATTTACTAAAATAAATCCTCTTGTTGCTATTTGTACTTTTCCTAGTAATAGTTTTCTTTTAATATCAATATTGCATACTAAAACTAGTATTCCATCTCTAGACATTATTTTTCTATCTTTAATAACAACTGATCCAACGTCACCAATTCTGTTACCATCTACATAAACATCATAACAAGGGAAACTAGTTCCTCTTTTTACTTTTCCGTCTAATATTGATAAAGAATCACCATTTTGCATAATAAATGTATTTTCTCTAGGTAATCCACATTGAACGGCTAAATCTGTATGTTCTCTAAGCATTCTATATTCACCATGGATTGGCATTAAATATTTTGGTTTCATAAGTCTTATCATTAGTTTTAATTCTTCTTGATTACCATGTCCTGATGAATGAATATCATTTAATGTAGTATTAGTGTATGTTTTAACACCTTTTAACGCTAATAAGTTTAATGTATTAGCAACAGCTTCAGCATTACCTGGAATAGGTGATGAACTAAATATTACTGTATCGCTAGGTAATAATTTAATTTGTCTATGTGTTCCATTTGCTATTCTTGAAAGTGCAGCAAGTGGTTCTCCTTGTGATCCAGTACATAATAAACATACTTCTTCTGGTTTTAATTTGTTAGCTTCTTCTGGAGTAATAATAGTACTTGTATCTTCTATATATCCAGATTGAATAGCTATTTCTACTTGAGTTTCCATACTTCTACCAAATAGTACAATTTTTCTATGGTTTCTTTTAGCGGTTTCAATAATATGTTTTAATCTATATACATTAGATGCAAATGTTGCTACTATTATTCTTCCAGTTTGTCTTCTAAATAAATCACTTAGTCTAGCATCAACTTTAGATTCACTAATAGATAAACCTTCTTTTTCAGCATTTGTACTTTCACTCATTAATAATGTGACACCCTCTGAACCAATTTTAGCCATTTTTTGTAAATCTGCCATAGGTCCAATAGGAGTTAAATCAAATTTATAGTCTCCAGTTTCAACAATTGTACCATTTGGTGAATGAACTACAATTGCAAAACTATCTGGAATAGAGTGAGTAGTTAAAATAAACTCAACTTCTAAATTTTTAAATTTAAATTTACTTTTTTCATCGAATATAACAATATTGTCATATCTTAAGTTTCTTTCTTCTAATTTTTTCTTAATTAAATTTGCTGCTTGGTTAGGAGCGTAGATAACCGGTATGTTTACTGTTTGAAGTAAAAAAGGAATACTACCGATATGGTCTTCGTGACCATGTGTAATAAATAACCCCTTTATTTTATCTTCATTTTCTTTTAAGAATGTGTAATCAGGTATAACATAATCTATACCTAGTAAATCAGATTCTGGAAATAAAACACCGCTATCAATAATAATTAATTCATTTCCATGCATTACACAATACATATTTTTTCCAACTTCTCCAAGTCCACCAAGAGCAAATACTTTAGTATCTAATTTGTTATTAGTTTTCATATAGTCTCCTTTCTCTAAATAAAGTAATTGCTGGTTCACAAATAGAATTATACTCTCTTTTTAAATTAAAATCAAGGAGGCTCCAAAAACTAGCCAAAAATTTGACAAAAAAGGGTTATTATGGTACTATATTGCCCGTTATTCGAAAAGGGGGAATTTTATATGAGTAAAGTAAATCCAACAGAATTAAACAAGTTTTTTAAGAAAATAAAGAGATTAAATAGAGGTTTAAAATTTGATAATTTCGAAAACGAATCAATATTAGCAAATGTATCTGAAGATGAAATAGATCTTCCAAAAGGATATACTGTTACAGGTGGTGTTATTTATAAGGGAGACGAAGAAATAGGTACTTATGAAGTACGTACTTTCGGTTTATCTAAAAAGAATAATACTATAATAGATGATTATTTTGATGATTCAAAAGAAACAATCGATATTGATGAATATAAAAGTATCTTTAAAGAAGTACAAAATAATTTTTTAGTTTTATCTTCAAAAGAAAAATATTTATCAGATGATTATTTAGATAGAATTGAAAGATTTAAAGGTAAATTTAAAGATATTGATGAAAAAATAGTTAAAAGTCAAAATGATATCGATGAACTACAAAGAATGAATAGTTCATTAATTAATGATATCAAATTAGCTGAAAGAAAAGAAAAAGCTGAAGAAGATAAGAAAAATGCTGAATTAGATAAAAAAATAGAAGAAAAAAGAGAAGAAAGAAAAGCTAAAGCAGTTCCTAAAACTGTTATTAATGATTCAGAAACTTCATCATCAAAATTTAGTATAAATGCAAAAGATAGAATAAGAAGAGAAAAAGCAGAAGAAAATAAAGAAGCAGAAATTGCTGCGTTAAAGAAAGCAGAAGAAGAAAAGAGAGAATATGATGCAACAATAACTAGATTTAAACAAATGAAAGAAAAAGCTGAAACTAAATTATCTGGTTTAGGAATGTTAAAAGAATTCTTTAATGAAGAAGAAATGGATATTTATGATAATTTAAATTTAAAATTCTATAACAACACAAACGAAACAGATTTTGATAATTTAGCAATAATTAATAATAGAATAACTGCTTTATCTGAAATAATTGCTGTAGCAGAAAGTGCTATTAATATTATTAATAAAAGAAATGATGAAAATGAAAGAATAGCAAAAGAAGAAGCTAGAAAAGCTGAAGAAAGTAAAATAAAAGAAGAAAAATATAATAAATATACAGATATGACTAATAGAGTTAAAGAGTTATTTGATTATATTGATTCAGTAAAATCATTATTAACAGATGACGATATATTAGATTTTGATTCTGAAAAAAATAGATTTGACTTTGTTGTTCAAAATGTTGATATTAATAGTATAAATAAATTAGAATTTAGTATTGCAACACTTAATAGTATTAATAATTGTTTAAAGTCTTTAATTAATAAAGCAGAAGATACTAGAAAATCAAAAGAAGAAAAAGCTAGAAAAGAAGCAGAAAAAGCTAAATTAGAAGAAATGTATAAGAAAGTTCTTGAATTTGTTTCTAGTCGTGAAAATATAACAGTAGGTCGTTTACAAAGAGAATTCAGGATTGGTTATAATAAAGCAGCTATACTAGTAGAATTACTTGAAGATAGAGGAATAGTAGGACCTCAAAAAGAAAATAGTGTTATAAGAGAAGTATTAGTTTATAAAGATTTTATGGCTAAGAAAGAAGAAGAAAGAAAAGCAAAAGAAGAAGCTGCTAGAAAAGCAGAAGAAGAAAGAAAAGCAAAAGAAGAAGCTGCTAGAAAAGCAGAAGAAGAAAGAAAAGCAAAAGAAGAAGCTGCTAGAAAAGCAGAAGAAGAAAGAAAAACAAAAGAAGAAACTGCTAGAAAAGCAGAAGAAAAAGAGTTATTAACTACATTATTATTTAAAGATTTAAAAAATAATTCTGCAAAAGAAGAAATGAATAATAAAATAGTTGAAGAAACAAAAATAATAGAAGAAGAAAAACAACCAGAAATAATAATTGATGAAGAGCCAAAAGTAACTGAAAACAAAGTAAGTTATAAATTTGAATCTATTAAAGCAGCAAAAGAAAAATTAAATGAATTTAATGAATTATTTAGAGAAATAAAAGATACTGAAGAAGAAATAGATTTTAATAATCATATGATTAATAGTATTGATAGTTTTACTAGTAACAATAAAAAAATGATTGATACTGAAAAAGCTATGATTAATAGTAAATTAATATATTTGAAGAACAGATTAGAATATTTAAAAACTTTAGAAGAATCAACAAGAATTCAAAGAGAAACATTTTGTTCTGATATAGCTATCGGAATAGATAAAGCTATTAAAGAAACTGAAGAACAAAAGAATTATGATTATGAAACTAAAAAATCTTTAAGTATGATGGCTAATATCTCTGTTGAAGAATTAGATAAATTCAACGATGAATATATTAACGATTTATCAACATTTAAACAAGATATTTTAAAAAGAGCAATGTAATGAAAAGAAAAGTGTAAATCACTTTTCTTTTTTTTATAAAAATGTAGATATTTTTTATAAAATAATTTATAATATAATCGAAATATTGTAAAAAGGGAGAGATTTATATGGCTGAAACTAAGAAAAAAACAACAAAGAAAGCTACTAAACCAGCAACAAAGAAAAATACAACTAAAAAAGCACCAGTAAAAAAATCTACAAAGACAACAAAGAAAAATATAACTAAAAAGGCACCAGTAAAAAATACTAATACCGAAATAACTCGTTTAACAAATGAAGCTAGATTTAGTGTTTGGGTAGATATCTTAATTTTAATATTTATTGTTTTAATGTTCGCAGTAATACTTTATGGTTATATTATTGCTAAATAAGAGAGTTATTCTCTTTTTTTTTGTTTAATTTTAAGGTATAATACTATTTAGGTGATAAATATGGGATTATTTAGCAAATTAAAAGAAAAACTAAGTAATAAGAAGGTTTTTGAAGATAAAAAACAAGAAGAAAAATATTCTAAAGGTTTAGAAAAAACTAGAAAAGAATTTTCTAATAAATTAAATAATTTAAATAAGAAATATAAAAAAGTTAATACTGAGTATTTTGAAGAATTAGAAGAAATGCTTATAATGGCGGATATTGGTGTTAATACTGTTGTTAACTTTATGGAAAGATTAGTAGATCGAGCAAGAAAAGAAAAGATAGAAGATCCAGAAGAATTAAAAGAATTAATTGTTGATGAATTATTTATTATTTATGTTAATGATGAAATATTAGTTAATAAGATTAATTATAATGATAAAGGTCCTACTGTAATATTATTTGTAGGTGTTAATGGAGTAGGTAAAACTACTACAATTGCGAAAATAGCTAAAAAAGAAAAAGATTTAGGTAAAAAAGTGTTACTAGTAGCAGGAGATACTTTTAGAGCAGGTGCTATAGAGCAACTACAAGAATGGAGTCAAAGACTAGATATAGATATAGAATTTGGTAAAGAAGGTTCTGATCCATCATCAGTTGTTTATAAAGGATGCGAAAGAGCTAAGAATGAAAAATATGATATAGTTCTTATTGATACAGCAGGTAGACTTCAAAATAAAGTTAATTTAATGAATGAGTTAGAAAAAATAAATAGAGTTATATCAGGTTTTATAGAAGATGCACCTCATGAAACATTACTTGTAATAGATGCATCAACTGGTCAAAATGGTATATCACAAGCTAAATCATTTAAAGAAATAACTAATATAACAGGTATAGTTTTAACTAAACTTGATGGAACAGCTAAAGGTGGAATAGTACTTGCAATAAAAGAAGAAGTTAATATACCAGTTAAATATATAGGACTAGGTGAAAAAGCAGAAGACTTAGAAAGTTTTGATATAGAAAAATATATATATGGATTATTTAAGGAAATGATGTAATATGATAGAGCAAGATTTATTAATAATATTATTTGATTATTATGAAGAATTATTAACAGATTCTCAAAAGAAATATTTTATTGATTATTATTTTAATAATTTATCTTTAGCGGAAATAGCAGAAAATGAAAGTGTAAGTAGAAATGCTGTTTCAAAAGATTTAAAACTTACAAAAGAAAAATTAATTAGTTATGAAGAAAAATTAAGACTATATGATAAAGATAAAAAAATAAGAAGAGTAGTTGATAAAATTACAGATGAAAGTATTAAAGAAGAATTAGAAAAAATATTAGATGAGTAGGTGAAATAATGTTTGAAGAATTAGGAGATAGATTAGATAAAGCAATAGGTAAAATAAAAGGATATGGTTCTATTACTGAAGATAATATATCTGATGTTTTAAGAGAGGTTAGACTTGCTTTACTAGAAGCTGACGTTAACTATAAAGTAGTAAAAGAATTTACTAATAGTGTCAAAGAAAAAGCATTAGGAGAAGAAGTTAAAAAGAGTTTAAAACCAGATGAAGTATTCTTAAAAATATTAAAAGATGAATTATTAGAATTACTTGGAACTCAAAAGAGCGAATTAGAAATGAAAAAGAATCCTAACTTACTTATGCTTGTTGGTTTACAAGGTTCAGGTAAAACTACTACTATTGGTAAACTTGCTAATTATTTAAGAAAAAAACATAGTAAAAAACCATTAATAGTAGCGTGTGATATATATAGACCTGCTGCTATTGAGCAGTTAAAGACTATAGGTAAAAGTTTAAATATACCAGTATTTGAAGAAGGAAAAAAGAATCCTGTTGAAATAGTTAAAGATGCATTAGAATATGCTAAAGAAAATAAACATGACTATGTACTTGTCGATACTGCTGGCCGTTTACAAATAGATGAAGCATTAATGGATGAATTAATTAATATTAATACTGAAGTTAAGATGGATGAAATACTATTAGTACTTGATAGTATGATTGGTCAAGATGCAATAAATGTAATAACAGGATTTAATGAAAAATTACCTTTAACAGGTGTAATACTTACTAAACTTGATGGAGATACTAGAGGTGGTGTCGCAATATCTGCTAGATACCTAACTAATGTTCCAATTAAGTTTATAGGTACATCTGAAAAATTAGATGGTATTGAAGAATTTGATCCTAATAGAATGGTTAGTAGAATTCTTGGTATGGGCGATATGATGGGCTTAATAGAAAAAGCAGAAAGCATCATGAATGAAGAAGAAGCAGAAGAATCATATAAAAAGATGAAAAAAGGTAAGTTTGATCTAGAAGACTTCTTAAAACAATTTAAAACAGTTAAAAAATTGGGCTCATTAGAAAGCATTATTAAAATGATTCCTGGTGCTAAAAAGATGGGACTAACTGATATTCATGTAGATCCAAAGGATGTAGCTAGGATAGAGGCAATAGTTCTTTCTATGACACCTGCAGAAAGAAGAAATCCAGATATAATTAAAGCATCTAGAAAAGAAAGAATAGCTAAAGGTGCTGGAACTACAGTTCAAAATGTTAATAAATTACTTACTCAATTTGAACAAAGTAAAAAGATGATGAAAATGATGAGTAATGGTAATTTTAAAATGCCATTTTAATAGTTAATTAAACTATTCAATAATAATAATCTCTCATATCTTATACTAGATAGGGGGATTATTTTTATGTTTGGTAATTGTTATAAAAAATCATGTTGTCCAGTAGTTAGTACTGATTGCTGTCCAGCAGATCCAGTTTATGAACAACCAATTGAAAAATGCATTCAAAAAGATTATGTTCATGAGGTAGTTCATATTGTTCCAATTCATACAAATGTTGTTAATAATCATATTTATAAACATAGTTATGTACCTGAATATACATGTTCAGAAGAAAATGTAACTACAAATATTAATGATGGATGTTCGGGTTTTAACAACTTCATGAATAACTAATTTATAAGAAACTATTTCCTAGTTTCTTTTTTTGTGATATAATGTCCTTGTAATAGGAGAGTTGTCTATGAGTGAGAATTATTCTAAAGAAATGTATGATATTGTGACTCGTGTTGATAGATTAAATAATGTAATATTTAATTCTTCAATTTTTAGTTCTGATGAGACTTCTAATCTTAAAATGGAAAGTAATAAAAGAATTGTAGATCACATTGATTCTTTAAAAACTAATTTAGATATTGTTTTGACTATGACAAATAATATAGATAATAAATCTTCAAGAGATTCTAGAATTTTTCAATCAGTACTAGCTAAACAAGTTGAAACAGCTCTAGGAGAAAAAACAGATTTCATGGATAGAGACGTAGATAAACAGGTAACTATATATGAAAGTTTTGTTAATGAATATTTTTCTAGAATGTTTGGTGTACAAGGTTATAGAAGAATATTTACTGGTGATTATACTGGTTTTATGCTAGATTTCAAGAATTATGGCGCAACTGATGATGAAATAGTAAATTTTAATAGAGCTATTACAACTTCAGTTGATACTGGAGAATATAATAATGATGATTTTAATATGGTTAAGAATTTATGTGATAAAGTAGAAAATGGCAGAAAACTATTTGAAGAATCATCAAAAGTTATAGATGATGAACCTATAGAATTTAATATAAAATCTAAAAAGACTTTATAAGTGTTGAAAAATAATTTTAAAAGTAATATAATACATTAAGCGAGGAGAGATAACATGAATTATTCAATAGATAAAATGTTAAATATAGTACCATCTAAATATCAACTAGTGTATGTTGCTTCTAAAAGAGCAGAAGCGATGGAAGAAACTAAACACTATCAAATGAAAGAAAATGAATATAAATCAAAGAAAAGTTTAGATAGAGCGTTAGAAGAAATTCAAAATAACTTAATACATATAAAAGAAAACTAGTATTAAGTTTTTTTAATATAATATAAACGAACATATATATGCAAGAAGGTGATATTTTGAAGATTGTTAAATATAAAAAAATAAAAAATAAATATAAAGTATATCTTGATAATGACGATACATTAGATTTATATGAAAATATTATTCTTAAGTATAATTTACTATTAAAAAAAGAAATAACAGATAAGAATATAGATATAATTAAAGAGGATAATAATAAAGAAGAAGCATATGAAAAAGCCCTTAATTATATAAATATAAAAATGAGATCTACAAAAGAAATATATAATTATCTCAAGAAAAAAGAGTATTCTAATATACTCATAGATGAAATAATAGAAAAATTAAAAAAATCAAACTTTTTAAATGATGAATTATATATAAAATCATATATAAATGATAAAATTAATCTTAGTATTGATGGACCTATTAAAATAAAAAATTATCTAATTCATCAAAATTTAGATGAAACAATAATAGATAAGTATATATATGATATAGATAATAAACTATTAAGAAATAAATTAGATACTTTAATTAACAAAAAAATCAAAACAATAAAAAATGCCAGTGGAAATGTTTTGAAATATAAAGTATTAAATTATTTTATAAATCTTGGTTATGATAAATATATGATAGAAGACACATTATCAAGTAAGAATCTTAAGAATGATGGTGGAGAAAAAGAATATAATAAACTATTTAATAAGTATTCTAAAAAACTATCGGGTTATGAATTAGAAAATACAATTAGACAAAAACTTTATCAAAAGGGTTATGATTATAATGAAATAAAAAAGAGTATTGATTAATACTCTTTTTAGTTTGTAGTAGCTTGTTTTTTAGCAGCTTCAATTTGTTCATCTATATATTCTTTATATATTCTTTTTAGTTTTGAATCTTTGAATTTTAACTTATAATTATTTCTTATTTCATCTAAAGATGTTACAGAGATAGTTGGATCTTCTGTTTTTTTCTTTTCTACTAATTTTTCTTTTAATTCTTTTTTAATATCTTTATATTTTTCTTTATCTTTTTCACCTGTTTTTAAAATAATATGGTATCCATATGTAGTTTTAACTGGTTCTGTTGTGTATTCGTTTTTTCTAAGATTATAAGCAGCTTCTTCAAATTCTTTAACCATATCGCCTTTTCCAAAGTAACCTAAATCTCCACCTTTAGATGCTGATCCTGGATCATCAGAATTTTCTTTAGCTAATTTATCAAAATCTTCACCATCTTTTAATTTTTTTATTATATCTTTAGCTTTTTTTAATGCTTCTTCATCAGATAAACCTTCTGTATCTGTATCACCTTTAACTTTTATTAAAATATGTTTAGCACTTATTTTTCCAGATACTTCGTCATCATAGTATTTTTTTAATTCTTTTTCAGTTATATTATCTTTAATATAATCATCTACAGCTTTATCTCTTTGATAATTTAATCTTAATTGATCTTTTAATTCATCTTCATCTTCATAACCATAATTTTTTAATGTTTCTTCATAATTATCAGCATATTGATTTTTGATATATTCTATTTGTTTATCAACTTGTTCTTCTATATCTTTATCATTTTTATAAACTACATCAAATATTTTTTTATCGATATCATCAATAATGATATTTTTTGCATATTTTTTTCTTAATTCGTTATATAGATTGTCTGCTGTTATATTCTTTCCATTTACTTTAATTGCAACCTCTTCACCATTCTTTAATTTTGTTTTACCACATCCTGTAGTAAGTAATAATACTGCCATAACAACTGCAGTACCTAATAATAATTTACTTTTTTTCATGTTACCCTCCTAAAATCATTACACAATTAATATAATAACAAAAATAATAAAATAAAACAATATTTTATAAAAGAATATCACAAAAAAAGAGTTTTATTCATAATATATGATGAACAATATAAAAAGGAGGAATGAATTATGAATTACTCATATGGTTCAAATGCTGGGATTATTCTAGTATTATTTATTTTATTAGTAATAATAATAGGGGCATATATTTAAGGAGGTATGTTAAATGACAAATTCTAATTGCTCAAATTCTTGTGGTCAGGTTAAAAGATCAGGAAGTGGATATGTTGCGATAATAGTACTTTATATTTTACTTGCTATTATCTTATGTTCAACAGTTTGTTAATATGAAAAAAAGTTCCATTTGGAACTTTTTTATTTTAAAATATCAAACACTTCATCTAATGATAATTCTTTTTTGTTTTCATAATATGGAATTATATGTAAATGATAATGTTTAACTTCTTGTAGAGAACCATTATTTTGAACTAGTTTTATTCCATCTGGATTTAATCTTTCTTCTATTCTCTTTTTTATTATTTTAGCAGTTTTCATAATATGATTAATTGTTTCATCAGATATATCATCTAAATCTTTGTAATGAGTTTTAGGTATTATTAGAGTATGTCCTGTTTGAAAAGGATTAATATCTAAATAAGCCATAACCATTTCATCTTCATAAATTACTTTCGCAGGTATTTCTTTATTAACTATTTTACAAAAAATACAATCGTTCACAATATCATCTCCTTAAAATAATTTTATCAAAAAAATGACTAAAAATATATATTTTGTGATAAAATATTAGTGTTTTATAAATTAAATAATTATGTATATAAAAATCACATGAATAAAATATTATAGATTTATAAATGGAGGTGAAATAATGTATAGAGAAGATTTCCCATTTTTAGAAAAGAATATTATATATTTTGATAATGGTGCGACATCACTAAAACCAAAAACAGTTATAGATAAAATGAATGATTATTATTATAATTATCCAAGTAACGCACATAGAGGAGATTATTCTATTAGTATTAAATCTAGTAGCGAATTTGAAAAAGCTAGAGAAACTATTAGAGATTTTATCAATGCAAAAAAATCTAAAGAAATAATTTTTACTAGTGGATCAACAGAAAGTTTATCTATGGCTATTTATGGTTATTTTAAGAATAAATTAAATAAAGGTGATGAAGTATTAGTTACTAAGTCAGAACACGCATCAGTTATATTACCTTGGTTTGATTTAGAAAATAAACTTGGTATCAAAGTAAAATATATTCCATTAAACGAAGATTATACTTTTAATTATGATAATTTAGTTTCTAGTATTACTCCTAATACTAAAGTAGTTTCTATTGCTGAAGTAACAAATGTAATTGGTGATATTAGAGATATTAAAAAGATTACTTCTATATGTCATGAAAAAGGAATTAAAGTACTTGTTGATGCCGCTCAAAGTGCTGGACATATTAATATAGATGTACAAGATTCTGGTGTAGATTTTCTAGCAATATCTGCGCATAAAATGATGGGGCCAAATGGAATAGGTGCTTTATATGGAAAAGAAGAATTATTAGAAGAATTAGATCCTATTAAAAAGGGTGGAGGAATGACTATTTCTTTTAATTCTCCAACTGAAATTGTATATAAAGAATTACCATATAGATTAGAAGCAGGAACACAAAATATTGCGGGTGCAATTGGATTTATGGAAGCAATTAATTATATAAATAAAATAGGTATAGATAATATAGAAGAATATACTGATAGTTTAAAAGAATATTTAGTATCTAAATTAAAAAAATTAGATAATATAATTATTTATAATGAAAATGTTCCTGGTTCTACAGTTGCTTTTAATGTTAAAGATGTATTTGCGCAAGATACAGCAATTTATCTAGACAAATACAATATTTGTGTTAGAAGTGGCGATCATTGTGATAAAAAACTAAGCGAAGAATTGAAAATAAAAAATACTGTTAGAGTAAGTTTATATTTTTATAATACAAAAGAAGAATTAGATAAACTAGTGGAAGTATTAAACAATGATAATATATTAGAAGAAAGTTTAGGTGTATAAGATGAACAATGATATAAAAAGGGAATTAATTATAGAAAATTTTAATAATCCTGTTAATAAAGGATTAACAAATGACCCTAGTTACTTAAAAGAAGATAAGAATAATTCTTCTTGTATAGATCATTTTACTATAGAGTTGAAATTAAATGGAGATATTATTGAAGATATTAGATTTGATGGCGAAGCATGTGCTATCGCAACTTCATCTTTATCCATATCTATTTCTAAATTGATTGGAAAAACAAAAGAAGAGGCAATCAATATTATAGATAATTATAATAAAATGATTAATGGTGAAGATTTTGATAAAGATTTACTAGAAGAATTAATTATTTATGAGGAAGTATCTAAACAACCAGCAAGAGTAAAATGTGCTACTCTTGGAATAGATGGAATATTAGATTTATTAAAAAAATAAAAAAGTACTAAATTTATATTTTTGAAGAAAGAAAGTATATATAAATATATCTTTCTTTTTTTATAATTATATTTTTGTTCTTCATTTATATCAAAAACTTATTTTTTATCATTTGCGCAATTAATATTTGTTTAGTATTATGCAGTTTGAAAGGAGGAAAAAATGCTAAATCAAGTAGTTTTAGTTGGACGTTTAGTTCGTGACCCAGAACTTAAAGTAAGCGAAAACGGTAAGAATTTTACAAATATTACACTTGCGGTTCCTAGAAGCTATAAGAATCAAAATGCCGAATATGATACAGATTTTATAGATTGTAGATTATGGTCTGTAATTGCGGATAATGCAGTTGAGTTTTGTAAAAAAGGAGATTTGTTAGGTGTAAAAGGAAGAATAGAAACTAGATCCTATGAAGTAGAAAACGAAAAGAAGTATTTAACTGAAATAATTGCAGAAAAAATAACTTTTTTATCAAGTAAGAAAAATGAAGAATAGCAAAAGTTACTAATTAGTTAACTTTAATAAAATGTATTAATTCTTTTTATATAATCAAACTACTAGTAGGTGATTATATTGTTAATAGGTAGTAGAATAAAAGAATTAAGAAAGAAAAAAGGATTATCTCAAGAAAAACTAGGTAAAATGATTAATGTTACAAAGGTATCAATATCTTGTTATGAAAATGAAACTAGATCCCCAGATTTAGAGACATTTGAATTATTAGTTGATGCATTAGATACAACTACAGATTATTTACTAGGAAGAGATAAACTAATTGTTTCTGAAGATAAAGAAGACTATAAAACATATCTAAGTAAAGAAGATTTAGATATAATTAAAGAGATAAATAGAAATAAAAACCTTGTTAACTTTTTAAGAAAAGATCCTAAAAGAGGAGTAGAATATATTGTAAAGAAGATTGATTAATCTTCTTTTTTAATTTATAATTAAAATGGTGATACTATGAATATTATAGATATTATTACTAAGAAAAAGAATAAAGAAGAGTTATCAAAAGAAGAAATAAAATATGTTATAGATAATTATTTAAATGATAATATTAAAGATTATCAAATGAGTTCTTTATTAATGGCAATAGTTTTAAATGGAATGTGTTTTGAAGAAACATATAATCTTACTGAGACTATGCTTAATAGTGGTAATGTAATGGATTTAAGTGAAATAAATGGTATTAAAGTAGATAAACATTCTACTGGAGGAGTAGGAGACAAAACAACTTTAGTAGTAGGACCTCTAGTAGCTTCATGTGGAGTACCAGTTGCAAAAATGAGTGGAAGAGGTTTAGGTTTTACTGGAGGAACAATAGATAAACTAGAATCTATAGAAGGTTTTAATACAAAAATATCAAATAAGGAATTTATAAATCAAGTTAATAATATAAAAATAGCGTTAGTATCTCAAACAGAAAACTTAGTTCCAGCAGATAAAAAAATATACGCTTTAAGAGATGTTACTGGAACAACAGAATCAATTCCATTAATAGCATCAAGTATAATGAGTAAAAAATTAGCATCTGGTTCAGACAAAATACTATTAGATGTTAAAGTAGGCAAGGGTGCTTTTATGAAAAATATAGATTCTGCTAGAGAATTAGCAAAAACTATGGTAAAAATAGGAAACAGGCACGGAAAAGAAACCATTGCTATTCTTACTAATATGAATTATCCTTTAGGTTTTACTATTGGTAATTCGTTAGAAGTAATAGAAGCGATAGATACATTAAATGGCAAAGGTGAAAAGAAGTTTACAGATTTATGTTTATTACTTGCTAGTTATATGGTTTCAATGGGTAAGAATATCAATATAGATAAAGCAGTAGAAGAAGTAAAGGAAAACTTTAATAATAAAAAAGCTTATGATAAATTTAAAGAATTAGTAATAAATCAAAATGGTGATATAGATAATATACCTATAGAGAATAATGTAATAGATATTTATTCAGATAAAGATGGATATATAACTGATATAAATACTTTGTCACTAGCAAATTTATGTAATGATTTAGGCGCAGGAAGAAAGAAAAAAGAAGATAATATAAATTCAAAGGTAGGGGTTAAACTACTAAAAACAATTAATGATAAAGTAAATACAAATGATTTATTAATGAAAGTATATTCTTCTAGTGATATAGATAAAAATAAATTTTTAGAATCAATTATTATTACTAAGAATAATATACCAGAAACAAAAATAGTCTATGAAATAATTAAATAGACTTTTTTTATTGATTTTATTTAAAATAAATAAAAAAATTGATATAATGTTATTAGGCAAAAATCAGGAGTGGTTGTATGGATGATAAGGTAAAATTATTTTTAGAAAAAATAAAAATAGATAAAAATTTATATAGATATTTCGATGAATCAAAAATAATAAAAATAAAATCTTCAAAGGATAAACTTAATTGGAATTTTATAATTGAAACAAAAGAATTATTACCTTTAGAGGTAATAAAGTTTTTAGATGAAAATATTCAGAATGGTTTTCCAAATTTAGAAACTGTTACATATACTATTGTTCCTGTAAATGTAGAAAAAATATCAATTAATAATTATTATCCATATGTTATAGATACAAGTTCTTTTAGTACATCTATGAATAAATTATTAAAAGAAAAAATAATTAAATTTACTACTGATGGTCTAGTATTAGAAGTAGATAATAAAGCTATGGAAAATGCTTTAAATAACAAAATGAATACAATTATATCTAAATTTAAACAAATGGGTTTAGATGTTAAATTTAAAATAATAGTAAATGATGAAGAAATAAAAAATGAAATAGATAATGATATGAAACTAGATCCTAAAACTATCGCTTATACAAAAAGAGAAGAGAATAATAAAAAGAAGACACCTTTATCATATGTTAAAACTAATAAAGATGATAAAGATATGATATTTGGAACTTATGTGGATGGTGGAGTAGTAGAATTAAAAGATTTGACTGAAAATGAGGATGAAGTAAATTATATAAATGTAGAAGTAAAAGTATTTGGTATAGATGTTTTTGAATCCCCTAAATCATCTTTAAAAATTATTACTCTTAAAATAACTGATTATACAGATAGTTTTTATTCAAAAATATTTTTTAAAGTAGCAGAAGAATATGAAGAAGTATTGTCTAAATTAAAAAAAGGTAAATGGTATAGAATTAATGGCTTTGTTAAATATGATGACTTCGCTAGAGATTTAGTATTAAATGCAAAAAGTTTGATGGAAATAAAATCTAAAGATGTTGAAATAATTGATGAGGCAGAAGAAAAAAGAGTAGAGCTTCATACACATACTTTAATGAGTCAAATGGATGGTGTAGTATCTGTTGAAGACTTAATTAGTACTGCAAAAAAATGGGGACATAGAGGTATTGCAGTTACTGATCATGATGGTGTACAAAGCTTCCCTAATGCATTTAATATGGTTAGAGAAATGAATAAAAATCTAGAAGAAGGAGAAGATCCGTTTAAAATTATATATGGTGCTGAAATAACAATGATTGATGATTCAGTAGATATTGTTATTAATCCTATTAAAGATAAATTAGAAGAAGCTACATTTGTTGTATTCGACTTAGAAACAACTGGTTTTAATGCAGGTGGAGCAGACTCTATTATAGAAATAGGTGCGGTTAAATTAAGAAATGGTGAAATAATAGATACTTTTGATGAACTTATTGATCCAGGAAAACCATTATCAGCTAAAATTACAGAAATAACTCATATTACAGATGATATGTTAAAAGGAAAAATGAATGAAGAAACTGGTGTTAAAAAGTTTATGGAATGGTATGGTGATCTTCCTTTAGTTGCGCATAATGCTAAGTTTGATACTTCATTTATAAAGATGGCATATCAAAAATATAACTTAGGTGAATTTAAAAACTGTGTTCTAGATACATTAGAACTTTCTAGAGCACTTGATAAAGGTGAAGCAAGACATAGTCTTTCCGCAATAACTAAAAGATATAATGTAGTGTTTGATGAAGATGCTCACCATAGAGCAAATTACGATGCTGAAGGGACAGCATTAGTACTTGCTAAAATGATTAATAAACTAGTAAACAATAATATAACTACTATTAAAGACTTAAATAATTTAGTTCCTAAAGATGAAATACATAAATATGGTAGAGCGCACCATATAAATATACTTACTTTAAATTTAAAAGGGCTTAAAAACTTATTTAAAATAGTATCCTTAGCGAATACTAAATACTTATACAAAACTCCTAGAATACTAAGAAGTGAAATAGAAAAATTAAGAGAAGGTTTATTAATTGGATCTGGTTGTTATGAAGGTGAAGTATTTACACAAGCTGCTACTAAATCAGATGAAGAATTAACTAATATTATTAATTTTTATGATTATGTAGAAGTACAACCTGTAGATGAATACTGCCATTTAGTACCTGGAGTATTTGCTAATGAAGCAGAATTAATTCAAAATATAGAAAAGATAGTTAGAGTAACGACTGATTCAGGTAAAATTATTGTCGCATCAGGTGATGTTCATCATTTAAAGAAAGAAGATAAAATATATAGAGAAATAATTATAAATCAAAAAGTACCAGGAAGAGGAAGACATCCACTTTCTAGAAATGGTAATGGTAAAATTCCTTCCCAACATTTTAGAACAACAACTGAAATGCTTGAAAATTTTGAATTTTTAGGAAAAGAAAAAGCGAAAGAATTAGTTATTACTAATCCAAATAAAATACTAGATATGGTAGAAATATTTGATGTAATTATTCAAACAGGTGGAGTACCATTTTCACCAAGAGTTAGAAGTGATGATGGAAAAACATATTTAGATTGTCCTAAAGTAGTAACAGAACTAGTTTATGATAAAGCAAAAGATTGGTATGGAGATCCACTTCCATATAACATAGAAGGAAGATTAGGTACAGAACTATATGGTGATATAGTTTATACCGCTATTAAACATAATTTAGAAAAAGAGAGTTTTACTGGAGAAGACTTAGAAAAGAAAGCATATGAGCTTTTGCATAAAACTATTCTTAAAGGTAAAGATGAAGTAATAAAATTAGTAAGTGATTATATAAAAGAAACCTCAGAAGAAGAATTAGATGATAAAGGATTAGAGAAGAAAGTTAAAAAATCTCTTGGTGGTGTAATCGGTGCGGGGTTTGATCCTATATACTTAATAGCGCAAAGACTAGTTAAGAAATCTAATGATGATGGATTCTTAGTTGGTTCAAGAGGATCTGTAGGTTCATCATTTGTTGCGACAATGATGGGTATAACAGAAGTTAATCCACTTCCAGCTCATTATAGATGTCCTAAATGTAAGCATTCTATATTTGAGTTAGAAGGTAAAGCACTTGGAACAATATATTCATCTGGATTTGATTTGCCAAATAAAAAATGTCCAAATTGTGATTCAGATATGATTAAAGATGGTCAAGATATACCATTTGCGACATTCTTAGGTTTTAACGCAGATAAAGTTCCAGATATAGACTTAAACTTCTCAGATTTAAACCAAGCAGCAATACATGAATATACTAAAGTGTTATTTGGTGTAGATAATGTATATAGAGCAGGAACTATTGGTACTGTCGCAGATAAAACTGCATATGGTTTTGTTAAAGGATATTATGAAGATAGAGGTATTAATAAAAGATCTATTGAAATAGAAAGACTAGCTTTAGGTTGTACAGGTGTTAAAAGAACAACAGGACAGCATCCAGGAGGTATAGTAGTTATACCAGATTATATGGATGTTTATGATTTTACCCCATATCAATTTCCAGCAGAAGATCCAAATTCTGCATGGAGAACAACACACTTTGATTATCATAAAATAGAAGATGATGTTCTTAAACTAGATATATTAGGTCACTCGGATCCAACACAACTTCGTATGATACAAGATACTTCTAAAACAGATGTTACTAAAGTACCACTTGATGATAAAGAAACAATGGCAATATTTTTAGGACCTGAACCATTAGGGGTAACTAAAGAACAAATAATGTGTAATACTGGTACACTTGGTATACCAGAATTTGGCACTAAGTTTACTCTTCAAATGGTAGAAGATTCTAAACCAAGGACATTTGGTGAATTAATAAAGATATCAGGTTTATCACATGGTACTGACGTATGGCTAGGTAATGCACAAGAATTAATAAGAAATAATGTAGTACCATTTAGTGAAGTTATAGGATGTCGTGATGATATTATGGTCTACTTAATGAATCATGGTTTAAAACCGATTACAGCATTTAAAATAATGGAATTTGTTAGAAAGGGTAAACCAAGTAAAGATCCTGCTAAATGGGCAGAATTTGAAGAAATATTAAAAGAAAATGGAATAGCAGATTGGTATATAGAATCATGTCATAAAATAAAGTACATGTTCCCTAAAGCACATGCTGCAGCATATGTAACAAGTGCATTTAGAATTGCTTGGTATAAAGTACATATGCCTGTTCATTATTATGCATCATGGCTTTCATGTAAAGCAGCAGATACAGAGGTAACAACTATGATCAAAGGATATGATGCAATAAAAGAAAGATTAGTAGAAATAAATAATAAAGGTAGAGGAGAAGCAACTAAGAAAGAACTTGATGTAGAAGAATCTTTACATGTATGTTTGGAAGCTACTGCTAGAGGTATTAAGTTTACAAATGTAGATTTATATGAATCAGAAGCAACTACATTTAAAGTAAAAAATGATACAGAAATAATTCCACCATTTAACTCTATTGAAGGACTAGGTGATGTAGTAGCAAAGAATATAGTTGCAGAGCGTAAAAAAAGAGAATTCCTATCTATAGAAGAAATGCAAGTAAGATGTAAAGTTTCAGAAACTATAATTGAGACTATGAAGAGAATGAATATCTTTGAAGGTATGGATGAATCTAATCAATTAAGTTTATTCTAAAAAAAAGAATCATATGATTCTTTTTTTATTTTTTATAAACGCAACTGTTGTTGCTATAACAGTAATTGTCTCAAATATAATAGCGGAATATGATTTATATACTAATGCATATATTAACCAGCATCCTGCGGATATTATACCAACTAATCTTATTAAATTAGTATTATCACTTAAAAATGTAATAAATGATATTAAACATCCTATAACAGGAAAAATAGAGTATATATTTTCATAAGATAAATATGTCATAACAATTAGAATAGGTATTAAAATAAATACTAATATCTTTTTTTTTTTTTTATCATTACCTAATAAATATATAAGTATTAAAACAATAAATCCTAGTATATTACATATTGTACCTGTTAGTGCATGTAATAATATATAGTGAGTAGTAAATCCTATGTACGCAAGTATTTGTATAAATAATATTTCTTTTTTCTTAGTCTTAAAAAAACTATATGCTAGTAATCCATATCCAATAGCACCTAATATTTGAGAAATAATAAATTCTGTATTCATATAATCACCAATATAATTATAACATAAAAAAAAGAATCATTAAGATTCCTTTTATTATCTACTATAATATTCAACGATTAGTGCTTCATTAATTTCTGCAGATAATTCACTTCTTTCAGGATATCTTACATAAGTTCCTTCAAGTTTGTTCTTATCAAAATTAACATAATCAACTGTATGATTAATAGCATCTAAACTAGCTTTAATAGCTTTATGATCTTTAGAAGCTTCTTTAACACTAATTACATCTCCTGGTTTACACATAAATGATGGAATATTAACTTTTCTACCATTTACTAATACGTGTCCATGATTAACAACTTGTCTAGCTCCTCTTCTAGTTGAAGATAATCCCATTCTATAAACGATATTATCTAATCTAGATTCTAGAAGTTTTAAGAAGTTTTCACCATGAATACCTTCCATTTTACCAGCTTTGTTAAATAATTGGTGGAATTGCTTTTCAGTCATTCCATAAGTAAATTTAACTTTTTGTTTTTCATTTAATTGTTCAGAGTAGTTAGATGGTTTAGCTTTTCTATCTTGACCATGAACTCCAGGTTTATAGCTTCTTCTAGCTAAATCCTTACCATTTTCAAGTGTTGAGAAACCAACTCTTCTACTTTTTTTATAAGCTGGACCAGTATATCTTGACATACATTTCCCTCCTTTACTAATTTTCAAACCTTTAGCATGTCTATTTCATTCGTAGGGTGTCACTATTAATACTTTCCTATGTGTAGTTTAAGGCATAGTACTTATAACGCTTACGCTAATAACGCGTTACAAACAAAATAAACGACTACAAAATGTTTGCGTAAGTTATTATATAACAAAATAAAGGAAATAGTCAATAAATCTTTAAAAAAAATAAAAAAAGTAGAAATATGTGTAAAAATGATGAATAATGTGATAAAATATAAATATAATAGGAGCGATATATATGATGAATAGGTTAATACCAATAACAGCTTATATTGTAGTAATAATAATTTTAATAGTGATATTCGTTATTAAAAATATTAAAGAGTCAAAAAGACTAAAAGATTCTATCAATACATTAGAAACTGAAAAGAATCTTATTTTAAGTGCGCCTATATTAAATGAACTTTCTAAAGCTGAAAGCTTGGCTAAAGATGACAAAACAAAACAAAAATATGAAAAATGGCAAAACAAATTTGATAATATTAGAAATAAAGATATACCTGAAATAACAGATATGCTTTTAACTGCTGATGGTTATATTGAAGCAAGAAATTATAAAACTTTAAAACCATATTTAGCAGATATAGAATTAAAAATATACAAATTAAGAGAAAAGACTAATAGCTTACTAGATGAGATTAAAGAAATAACCCTTAGTGAAGAAAAAAATAGAGAAAGAATAGTAAAACTAAAATCAGATTATAGAGTTATAAAATCAGATTATGAAAAAGATAAAGATGCATATGGTAATGTAGGGGAGTCTATAGAGTTACAATTTGAATCTATAGATAAAAGATTTCAAGAATTTGAAATCGCTATGGAAAAGAAAGATTATGATGAAATAAACTATATAGTTAAAGGTATTGATGAAATGGTAGAACATATTAGTTATGTTATTAAAGAAGTACCTGCTATAATTATAATGTGTAATGAATTAATACCAAATAAAATAAAAGATATTTCTGATATATATGAGACAATGACTAAACAAAAATATCAACTTGATTATTTAAATGTTGATTATAATATTTCAGAAACTAATAAAAAGATAAGTGATATTTTAGATAGAGTAAAAGTATTAAATTTAGAAGATGTAGTATTTGAATTAAAGACTATAATTAGTTATTTTGATTCATTATATAATGAATTTGATGGTGAAAAATTAGCTAGAACTAAATTTGAAGATAATTTAAAATCATTTAAATTTAAATTAACTAGAACTGAAAAAATAATATCTAATTTATTAAGCGAAGTAAATGATCTAGAAAATAGTTTTGATTTGTCTAATAATGATATTAATAGATTAAAGATTATTGATAAAGAGGTTGATTCTTTAAGAACTAGTTTTTCTGATTTAAATGATTGTAATAGAAATCATTCTTTCCCATACAGTAAACTTAATAAGGAATTAGATTATTTAATAATCAAACTTTCTAAAATAGATGATAGTTTAGATTATGATGTTCAAACTATTGGTAGCATGAAAGAGGATGAAGCAAGAGCAAGAGAACAATTAGATAGTATTAAAGATTTAATAAAAAAATCCAGAAATAGAATCAGATTATATAATATACCTGTTATACCAGATAATTATTATGTAGAATTAAAAGATGCATCAGATGCGATTAAAGAAATAAATAAAGAATTAAATAAAAAACCAATTAATATAGATACTTTAAATATAAGAGTAGATACTGCTAGAGATTTGGCATTTAAAGTATTTAATACTACGAATGACTTAATTAAAAATGTTATGATGGCAGAAGAAACTATAGTTTATGGAAATAGATATAGAAGTGTTAAAGAACAAGTAAATATAGGTTTATCTAAAGCAGAAAAACTATTTAAAGAAGGTTCTTATAGAAAATCATTAGAAATAGCTATGGATGCCATAGATTATGTAGAACCTGGAATACATAATAAAATATTAGAAGCTTTTAAAAAAGAAGGGAGTTAGGATATAAATGAAAGATTATGAACAAGCAAGACAAGAAATTGAAGAAAAAATAGCTGCAGATAAAGAAGAAAGAAATAGACAAATACGTAGAAGAAGTTTAAAATCATTGATATTAAGTTTTGCCTTAGTAAGTGCAATTTCAGGTGGAGTTATAGCAAAAGATTATTTTGATAATCATATTTCTCCAGGAACAATAGTTTATGAATTAAATGTTCATAACAATACAGGTATTTATGAAGATGGAGAAGGACATAAGATAACTATAGATAATGAACAAAATTGTTCTGTTCCAAATGATGGACAAACTGAATTTATCGATAGATTAACTAATAAAATGGAACAAGATGGAAGATATACTTCTGAAGATATAGAATTTATAATAGAAGAAAACGGCATATTATTTTCAGCAGATTATGAAGAAATAAAAGAAGTTAATGATGATTTACATGACTGGACAAAATCAGTGTCTAATAAAAAAACAAGATAGAAAGTAGTAATACTTTCTTTTTTTTTACATATTTTTAAATAGGTGATACTGTGGAAAATAAGATTAAAGTGTTAGGAATTATATTGCTGGCGGGTTTTAGTTTTTTTTATACTGATAAAGTAACTAGCATAATAAAAGAAAATGATCCAATTATGAAAAAAATTAAAGATGTAAAACAAGATATGGTAGTTAATAAAGTTGATAGAGTAGTTATGAATGATGAATATATAACAGGAATCAATGGGTGCAAAGTTGATGAAAAAGAGAGCTATAATAATATGAAAAATAGTGGTGAATATAAAGAAGAATTATTAGTAATGAAAGAGGATTATATAAAAAGTAATGATAATTTATATATAATAGGTGGAAATAGAAAAAATAGGAATATAAGTATAATTCTTCTTAATATAGATTCTAAAACTGATAATTATATAAAGAAAAATAAAATAAAGATTAACTATTTTTTAGATGGAAAATATATACAAAATAATATAGATAATTTAATAAGAATAAGTAAATATTCTAATATATATAATTTTGGAAGAAATAATGAGTATACTAGTAAATATATATCTTATGATAATACTGTGATATTAAATAATTTCAATAATAAATCTGATTATTGTTTAACACCAAAAAAAGATGATAATATTTTAAAAATATGTAATACTTACAATATGAAAACTATAAAAACTGACTATATTAATAGTGATATATTAACATATGTTAAAGAAAATATAGAAAATGGAAAAATATTTGTATTTGATAAATATGATTATAATGAAATAAAGATTACAATTAATTATATATTATCAAAAGGGTACGATATTGTTATGTTAAATGAACTGTTAAGTGAAAAAGTCAATTGTAATAAATTTTAGGCAAATACTTTTAAAATTTGCCTTTTTTTGATATAATAAATCTTGCTTAATTCTTTAATATTTTTTATGAAAGGAGAGAAAAATGAGTAAGATTAAAATTTTTAGTCTTGGAGGACTAAATGAAGACGGAAAAAACATGTACGTTGTAGATGTTGACAACGAAATGTTTATATTTGATGCTGGTTTAAAATATGCGAATGAGAAGATGTTAGGTATAGATTATATTATTCCTGATTTTTCATTCATAAAAAAGAACAAAGATAAAATTAAAGGTATTTTTATAACTCATGGACATAAAAAGGCAATGGGTGCAGTTTGTGATTTAGTTAGAGAAATAAAGGATATAGATATTTATTCTTGTAAATTTACTTGTGATATTTTAAAAAGAGATTTTTTAGATTCTGGAATAGAGTTTAATAATCTTCATGAAATAGAACCACATAAAAAAATTAGTTTTGGCAAGAATAGTATTTTTCCAATTAGTTTAACACATTCAATACCTGATAATGTAGGATATGTTTTAAATACTGAAGATGGATCAATTGTATATACTGGTCATTTTGTATTTGATTCTTCTATGCAAGGGGCATATCAAACTGATATTGGTAAACTTGCATATATTGGTAAACAAAAAGTACTATGTTTAATGAGTGAAAGTGTTTATGCAGATAGACCAGGTTATACATCACCAAACAATAGAATAGCATCTAAAGTTAGTGATATATTAATGCATAACGAAGGAAGAATTATAGTTACTGTATTCTCTGCACATATTAGTAGAATACAAGAATTATTAACAGAAATAATGACTACTCAAAGAAGAGTTGTTATTATGGGTAAAAGACTACAAGAAATGATTAATTATGTTATAGATAATGGTTATGTTACATTTGATAAATCACGAATAGGTAGTTTAAATAATATTGAAGATAATGATTCTGTAATACTTGTATCAAATGAAAATGAAAAACCATTTTCAAATCTAGAAAGAATAGTAAATGGATACGATAAATATATTAAGATATTACCAACAGATACAGTATTCTATTTAGATCCTGTTGCAACTAACAGTGAAACTATAGCAGTAAAATTAAGCGATGAAATTGCTAAGATGGGAGCTAAAACAATTAGTTTATCATCTAAAGTTCACTTATTAAATCATGCATCAATAGAAGATTTAATGTTAATGATTAATTTAATGAAACCAAAGTATTATTTTCCTGTAAATGGTGAATATCGTCATCAAGTAGCAAATGCTGATATAGCATCTAGTATGGGAATTAAAAAAGAAAATATAATTTTAAAACAAAATGGTGAAGTAGCTACTTTTGTTAAAGGTAAATTAACAGAAGAAACTGAAAAAATAAAAATAGATACTCTATTAATAGATGGAAATACAACAAAAGATATTGGAGAATTAGTATTAAAAGATAGAGAATTATTAAGTGAAAATGGTATTGTTATAGTAGCAGCTACTTTAGATAAAAAGACTAAAAAAATATATGCAGGTCCTGAAATAATAACAAGAGGATTTATTTATGTTAAAGAAAATGCTGAGTTTATCGAAAGTATGAAGGATATTTCTTTAAAAATAATTAATAACAATATTACAAGTAATTATGTTGATTTTAATAAAATTAAAAATGAAATAAGAGATGATTTAGGAAAATTCTTATATAGTGAGACTGAATGTAAACCAATGATAATTACAATAATAAATGAAATTTAAACACTTTTTTAAAAAGTGTTTTTATTTTTTATTAAAAATGGTATAATTATTATGATAGAGGTGATACTTTTGGCTAAGAGAAAAAAAAGAACACAAGATTCATCTAACAAATTTCCAATTGAAATAAAAGGAATTCTATTAATTGTAATAGGAATAATAGGATTCTTAGGTTATAAAGCAAATATATTAGGTACTATATTTAAAGGATTTGCAATGTTTTTAATGGGTACTTTTGATTTTGTATTTTTAGCATTATTAATAATAATTGGTGGATATATTTTAGTTAAAAGAGAAAATCCAAAGTATCTAAGTAGTAGATTTATAGGATTAGTTATTTTCTTAATTGGATTACTTGCATTAGCACATATTAATTATTTAGGAAGTAATGCCACTATAAGTGAAACAATGAAGAATACTGTTTCTGAATTTACTAAATGTATAAATGCAAAAACTACATTTCCTGGTGGAGGTATAATTGGTGCTTTAGCAGTATCTTCACTATATGTTTTACTTGGACATGTAGGAAGTATAATTGTTATAAGTATAATTATGTTAACAGGTTTATTATTGATATCTAAAATATCTTTATCAGAATTATTTGAAAATATTAAAAACAAATTTTCTAAAGATGAAGAAGATGACGAAGATTATGATGAAGATTATGATGAAGACGATGATGAAGAGGTAATGGGAGATAAAAAAGTTGTTGTATCTTCATTAAGTGAATTAACTAATTCTAAAGAAGTTGAAAAAGAATATGAAGAAGCTGTTAGAGAAAGTGCTAAAAATGCTCCAGCTACTAATTTATATGCCAATTATGAATTACCATCAATTGCGTTATTAGATCAAATAAAGAAGAAAAATCAAAAAGATAATGAAGTAGAAATAAAGAAAAATATTACAATACTAGAACAAGTATTAAAAGACTTTGAAGTATATGCAAAAGTAAGAGAAGTACATGTTGGACCATCTGTAACTCAATATGAATTAGAGATTAAATCAGGTACTAGAACAAGTAAAATAACTACACTTCATAGTGAAATAGCTTTAGCATTAGCTGCTAAAGACGTTAGAATACAAGCTCCAATTCCAGGAAAAAGTACAGTTGGTGTAGAAATTCCAAATAAAGTAAATAGTGCAGTTGGATTTAGAGAAATAATAACTAGTTTTCCAAAAGAAAAACAAACTAATAAATTAATGGTTGCTTTAGGAAAAGATATTATGGGTACACCAAGATATTGTGAAATTAATAAAACACCTCATCTTTTAGTAGCTGGTGCCACTGGTTCAGGTAAATCAGTTTGTATTAACTGTATACTTGCATCTATTCTTATGAGAGCAAGACCAGATGAAGTAAAATTAATAATGGTAGATCCAAAGAAAGTTGAACTTTCTATGTATAACGGAATACCTCATTTATTACAACCAGTTGTAACAGACCCAAGAAAAGCTAGTATTGCTCTTCAAAAAGTAGTTGCAGAAATGATGGATAGATATGATAAATTTGAAGATTCTAGAACTAAAAATATAGAAGGATATAATGCATATTTAGAAAAGAAAAACAAAAATTTACCAGAAGAATCTAGACTACCATTATTACCATATATAGTAGTAATAATAGATGAACTTGCTGACCTTATGGTTGTAGCTAAAAACGAAGTTGAAGATTCAATACTTAGAATAACTCAAATGGCAAGAGCAGCAGGTATACATTTAATAGTTGCAACTCAAAGACCATCTACAAATGTTATTACTGGTGTTATCAAAGCAAATATACCATCAAGAATATCATTTGCAGTATCTTCACAAATAGATAGTAGAACTATCCTTGATATGGGTGGAGCAGAAAAACTATTAGGTAAAGGTGATATGTTATTCTTACCTATGGGTGAATCAATTCCTCAAAGAATACAAGGTGCATTTGTCTCAGAAGAAGAAATACTTAGATTAGTAGATTTTGTATGTAAACAACATAAAGCAGTTTATGATGAGAGATTTAGTTTGGATTCAGTAAGTAGTGGAGGAAGTACGCATACAGATACTGATCCAAATGATGTAGATAATGATGATCAATTATATGGTCAAGTAGTAGAGTTTGTTGTTCAAACTAAAAAAGCATCAGCTTCACTTTTACAAAGAAAATTTAAAATTGGTTATAATAGAGCTGCTAGATTAATTGATTTACTTGAAGAAAGAGGAATAGTAGGACCTCAACAAGGTTCTAAACCTAGAGAAGTTCTTGTAGAAGTAGAATCTAGTGATGATGAATAAAAAGTTATAGATTTTTCTATGACTTTCTTTTCATTATTAAAAAAACTATGATATAATATAATGAGAATAGGAGGGATTATATGAATGGTTTTGATGATATACCTTTTTCGTCTAATTCAGTAGATGAATTGCCATCAAATAATAATTTAAATAGTTCATTTGACGATATACCATTTGATAGTAATATAGTCCCTGAAGTAACTGATAATAATATTATAATATTAGATGATAGACTTAAAGATATACCAGCTAGAAACACAAAAGTATCATTTAAAAAACCAACTATTATATTTCCTATAATAGCGTTTGTATTTGTTTCAATTTTAGGAATGTATTTATTTGTTAATAACAGTAAAGCAGAGTCAGTAAATTTAATTAGGATAGAGAATAATAAAAAAATAGGTTATATAGATAACGAAGGAACAATAATCGCAAGACCAAAATATACATATGGATCGGATTATTATAAAGGTTATGCTGTAGTTAAGAATAATAATAATTTGTATGGTGTGTTAAATGGTAAAGGTGTATTAGAAGTACCATTTGGTAATTATTATTATATAGGTCTTTTTGGTAATAAATATATAGCAAGTAAAATAACTAATAAAGGTTTAAAACAAGCTTTATTAGATTATGATTTGGATGAATTAACATCATTTAAATATGATAGTATTAGTTATGCGAAAAATGGAATGTATCTATTTACTAGAGATGAAACAATGGGTATTCTTAATAAAGAAGGAAAAGAAATATATTCTTTTAAAGTTGATGAAGTAGATGATAAAGATATAGATATTGAAATATCAAATGTAGATGAAGAAGTACCATTAAGTGATAGATATGCTAAAGTAAAAGTTAATAATTCTTCTACAATTATTAATTTAGATACTGGTAAAGAAGTTTATAGTTATACATTGAAAGATATTAATGTTTTAAAAAATAATGTTTTCTATATTATTTCAGATTCAGTAGATGATAATAGTACTTATCTTGTTGTTAAAGACGGAGAAGTAAAATATAAAACTGACAAGTTTAAAAGAATAAGAATGGATGATATAAATTCTGATATAGTTATAGGTGTTAATAATGATACAAGTATTTCTTATGTAAATTTATTAACACAAAAAGTGATGAATGAAAATGATAATAATGATTATTATTATGGTGATGGAGTATTACTAGAAAAATCACATGATTTTAATTCTAATAAGAATATTTATAATGTTATTTCATCTAAAAAAGTTTTAGGTACATTCTCTGATTATGAACCAGTTAATAATAAATATAATAACGGAATGTTAAATGTAATGTTATATAAAGGTAAATATAATTATGTTGATAAAGAGGGAAATATTATAAATAGTAATTCCTATGATAAAACAGGAGATTTTAATAAAAATGGATATGCTATTGTAGGAAATGATAATAATTATGGAATAGTATCTAAAAAAGGTAAAGAAATAATAAAATTAAGTTATGATGATTTAGATTTTATTGATGATGATTTATTTAAATTATTAAAAAATAATTATAGAAAAGAATTATTTGTTTATGGTGATAGTAATGATAATTATGGTTTTATAAATTCAAGGGATAAAATTGAAATTGAAGCGATATATGATGATATAGAATATTTAACAGATGATTATCCAATTGTTTTAGCAAGTTATTCTGGTGATAAATTATTAGTTAATTTATCCACAGGAAAAGAATTGCCTATAAAGGTTATTTCTGATAATATATCTATTAAAAGCAATTATATATTAGTAGATGATAATTATTATAATTATTCTGGTAAACTAATATATTCTGTAGAGTAGGTGGGTTTATGAATAAGAAAATAAAAGTATTTAGTTTAGTTTTATTGATATGTTCAGTATTAATATTACTAGTATTAGTACTTTCTAATACTAAGAACTTTAGTTCCTTGTTAAAGGCGTCAGTATCAGGATCTTCTGAAGAAACAAATGAAATAATTATTGCTGCAAGAAGTATGGCATTAGATAATATAGATTCATTAAAAGAAAGTAATGTAATTACTATTAAAGATTTAATAAAAAATAAATATCTAACAGGAGATGAGATTAATCCTTCGACAAACGAAAAATATGATGAAAATACTAGAATATATATTATTGTAAAGAATGGGCAATTAGAAGATATTTATTTATCTGGAGAGTTATTCAGAAATACACTATCTTGTGAAGATGTATGTTACATTCAAGATAGAAACTATATAGAATTTAACAATGATACATATAGAATTTTGAAAATAGATAAAGAAGGTAATATCTATATTTATAATAATGACATAAAGAAAGTAGATAAAAATGATATAGATAAAACTATTAAGAATAAATTTAATTCTTTTAATAATAGTAATATCGTTAATGTTATCAATATTTCAAAAGATGATTTGTTAAAAGGAAATGTCGATATTGAAGAAAACATAGTTGTTAGTACTAGTGAAGGTTATAAAATTTATAATGTTGATACTAATGAAGTTGAAGAAATAAGTAATGGTAAAGTAAATATATTTCCTATAATAGTACTTGATAAGGATATAACATATGTATTAGGTGATGGATCTAAATTTAATCCATTTATATTAGGAGAATAGAAATAACTATATACTAGTTATTTCTTTTGTTTTATGGTAATATATAGGCGGTGAAAGAAATGTTTAAGATAGGTAATTTAAAGTTTGAAAATAATATTTGTTTAGCACCTATGGCAGGTTTTTGTAATAGTGCATTTAGAAGAATAGCTAGAGAATTAGGTGCAGGTTTAGTGTTTGCGGAAATGGTCTCTGATAAAGCACTTTTTTATGGTGATAAAAAAACTTTAAATATGCTTACTATGACTCCTGAAGAAAGACCTATTGCACAGCAGATATTTGGTAGTGATAAAGAGAGTTTTATTATCGCTGCTAAAAAAGTAATGGAAATAATGAACCCAGATATTATAGATATTAATATGGGTTGTCCTGTTCCTAAAGTAGCAGTTAAATCACAAGCAGGATCTGCTCTTTTAAAAAATCCAGAAAAGATAAAAGAAATAGTATCAGCAGTAGTAGAAGCAGTAGATGTACCAGTTACAGTTAAAATAAGAAGTGGTTGGGATTCTAATTCTATTAATGCAGTAGAAGTAGCTAAAGTTATAGAGGAGGCAGGAGCATCTGCTATTACTGTTCATCCAAGAACAAGATCACAAGGTTATACTGGTCAAGCAGACTGGTCAATAATTAAAAAGGTAAAAGAAGCAGTTAATATACCTGTTATAGGTAATGGTGATATAAAATCAGCCAAAGATGCCAAAAGAATGATAGATGAAACAGGTTGTGATGCAGTTATGATAGGTAGAGCGTCTCTTTCTAATCCATTCATATTTAAAGAAGTAGATCATTACTTTAAAACAGGTGAAATACTTCCTAAAGTATCTGATAAAGAAAAAATAGATTTAGCTATTAAACATTTGAATTATTTATTAGAAATAAAGAATGAAAAAGTAGCAGTATTAGAAATGAGAACTATTGCGGCAAACTATATAAAAGGTATCCCTGGAAGCACAAAAATAAAACAAAGTATATTTATGTGTAAAACAAAAGAAGAATTAATAAAAATATTAGAAGAATATAGGAAAACATTATAAAATATGATATAATTACTTACGTTTAGAGGTGAAAACTATGAGAGAATTAAGTGAACAAGAAGTTATAAGAAGAGAAAAGTTAGAAGAAATTAAAAAGGTATGTAATCCATATCCTGCAAAATATGAAAGAACTCATACATTAACAGAAGCTAAGAATTTGGAAGATGGTACTAAAGGTGTTAAAGTATGCGGAAGAATAGCGTTTGCTAGAAAAATGGGTAAATTATCTTTTGTTAAAATTAGAAATATTGAAGACGTATTCCAATTAGAATTTAGAGTTGATTTGTTAGGTGAAGAAAGATATGAATTCTTTAAAAAGTTAATTGATGGTGGAGATTTTATAGGAGCAGAAGGAGAAATATTTACTACTCAAACTGGTGAAAAAACTTTAAGAGTAGAAAAGTTTGAATTCTTAGGTAAATCACTAAGACCACTTCCTGAAAAATTTCATGGATTAACTGATGTAGATGCTAAATATAGAGAACGTTATGTTGATTTAATGATGAATGAAGAATCAAGAAAAATATTCGTTGGTAGAAGTAAATATTATTTCTTTGTAAGACAATTCTTAAATAATCATGGATTTTTAGAAGTTGAAACTCCAATTGTTCAAACTTCTGTTTCAGGAGCATCTGCTAAACCATTCTTTACTCATTATAATGCACTTGATTTAGATTGTAATTTAAGAATCGCACCAGAATGTTATTTAAAAGAATGTATTGCGGGTGGATTTGATAGAGTATATGAAGTAGCTAAATGTTTTAGAAATGAAGGTATGGATCCACAACATAATCCAGAATTTACTCAAATAGAATGGTACGCTGCTTATTGGGATTTTGAAGATAATATTAAATTCTTCCAAGAATTAATGAGAGATAGTATGATTTATCTAACAGGTTCTGCAGTTATAGAATATCAAGGTAATACTATAGATTTTGGTAAAGAATGGGAAAGAATTAACTATATAGAAAAAATGAATGAAATTTTAGGATTCGAATTCTTAAATGAAACAGATGTTAATGAATATAAGAACAAAGTTGTAGAAAAAGGATTCTTTACTTTAAAAGATATGGAAGAATATAAATCTATTCCACAATTAACTGACTTCTTATATAAAAAACTATTAAGAGCAAATATAGTAGGTCCAGTAGTTATGTATAATTATCCAGCTAGTCTAAAACCACTTGCTAGAAGAAATGATAACGATTCTAAAGCTGTTGATTGTTTCCAAGTTGTTATAATGGGCGCTGAAATATGTAATGCATACTCAGAGTTAGTAGATCCAGCTATTCAAAGACAAACATTTGAAGATCAACTTGCTCAAAAAGAAGCTGGGGATGACGAAACTATGGATTTAGATGAAGATTATTTACTAGCTATGGAACAAGGTATGCCACCAATTTCTGGTTTAGGATTTGGTATTGATAGATTAATGATGATTGCGTATAATCTTGAAACATTAAGAGATGCAATTTTATTCCCAACTATGAAACCAGTAGAAAGAAATTAATTTCTTTCTTTTTTTTGAAATAAAATATGGGATAATATGTGATTTTAACTATTTTTTATTTTATTTATTGTTGATTTGTGCTATAATTCTTATGAGGAGATAGAGGTGACAATAGAATTACAAACAAATTTTTAAAATAATTGGAGGAGGAAAAATATGAAAAAATATAATATTTTTAAAATTATAACTATTGCTATTTTAGTATCAGTTATATTAAGTTATTTTATTCCTGGAACTACAATGACTTATGGTGCTGTAGAGAAAGGAACTGTTATGCCAATACCATTTGCAGATGTATTTACTAATGGTATAACATCATTTAGCGCATTCTTAACATTATTCATATATATTTTATCTATTGGTGCTTTATATGGAGTATTAAATAAAACTGAAAAATATGAAAAGATGGTTAATAATGTTGCTGTATGTTTTAATAAGAATAAAGGGTTATTTATTGTAATTACTATCTTTATATTAGGTCTAGTAACTATGTTTACTGGAGAAATGTATTCTATGCTTGTATTTGTACCATTTCTTATCTCTGTTGTTAGAAAGCTTGGATTTAGTAAAGAAACATCTATAGCAGCAACTGTAGGAGCAATTTTAATTGGTCTATCTGGATCATTATTTACTACATATACTAATCAAATGCTTAGTCTAACAGTTAAGGATAATGTATTACCAAAAGTAATAGTAACATTAGTAGGAATCGTTACATTAGTAGGATTTATTCTTGTATTTGGTAATAAACCAGAAAAAACTAATGATCTAAAGAAAGAAAAAGAAAGTAAACTAATTCCATTATATGTAATATTAGTTACTGTGTTTGTTTTATTAGTTCTTGGTTTTGTTAACTGGAATGGATATTTCAAATTTGATGGATTTGATAAATTCTTAGAAACATTAAGAAAAGGACAAATTGCAAAAGTATCAGTATTTGATGCATTATTAGGTAAATCAATGGTTTCATTTGGTAACTGGCAACCATTTAATGCAGCTATACTATTTACATTTGTATCAGTATTAATTGGATTAATATATAAACAAGGAGTAAATGGTTTCTTTGAAAGTTTTGCTAAAGGATTAAAGAAAGCGTTCCCATATGCATTAATAGTAGTTTTAGCTAATATTGTTTTAGTAAATGTTTATACATCTGGAATATTCTATACTATATCAATTGCTTTAACTAAAAAGACAGTTAGTTTATTAACTGGTACTGTAACTTCAGTTTTAGCAGCATTAGTTTATCCAGACTATGCTTATGGAACTCAATTTACAATGACTGCTATTTTAAATACTAGTGCAAAAGAATATCAAGATTTATTCTCAGTTGTATTCCAAGCAATATATAGTTTATTCTTATTAATATCTCCAACAAGTATAATTCTATTACTTGGTTTAAGATATACAGAAACTAGATATATTGATTGGATTAAATATATAATTAAATACTTCTTAGTATTAGTTATTACTGTATTAGTAGTTATTACAATTTCAGTTAAAGGATTTGAAGCTCCATCTATAGTTTCTTTAATTCTATTAATAGTAGTTTATGGAGTATTAATTTATTTAAGATATAATAAAGTAATGGATTCAAAAGTTTCTTCTAATGAAGTTAAAAAAGTAGAAGTAAAAAAAGAAGAAAAGAAAGAAGAACCAAAAAAGACTCCAGCTAAAAAAACTGCTAAAAAAACAAATAAGAAAACAAATAAAAAGTAATTCTTAATGAATTACTTTTTTTAAATTCCATTTTTTGATAATTCAATTATCATATCAAAGTTATCATCTGTTGCCATAATGTTTTTATGCTTCTTATGACATTTACTGCATTCATATATAATCTTGTAAGTATCCTTAAACTTATCTATACCAATAGGTCTTAAGATTCCTTTACATTCATTAGATCTGTCTCCAGGGTTAATATCAACATGTTTAGAACATAAACAAAAAGGGCAATGATCTCTTGCGGTATATCCTAATTTTTCAACTTGTTTGCCACAATTCTCACAAATAAAATTTTCATCAATCATATTAAATCTTTTCATATTTAAATTATACGGTATAAACGTATATTTATCAAGAAAAATATGTTATAATGGTAATGTTAAGGTAGGTGAAAAAATGGAAACAAATTTTGTAATTAACGATTTTGAAGGGCCATTAGACTTACTTTTACATTTAATAAAAACATCTAAGATGGATATTTATGATATAAAGGTAGAAGAAATAACTAAACAATATGTTGATTTTATAAATAAACAAAAAGAAATGAATCTTGATGTTGCCTCTGAATATTTAGTTATGGCATCAGAATTAATAGAATTAAAATCTAGAATGTTATTACCTAGAACTGAAGAAGAAGAGGAAGAAGATCCAAGAGAAGAATTAGTAAATAGACTTATAGAGTATCAAAAATATAAAGATATGATTTCTTCTTTTAAAGAATTAGAAAAGAATAGAAAAGATATTTTTACAAAAGATCCAATTAACTATAATGAATTTGGTGAAAACTATATAGAAAATGACGGAACTGTTACTCTTGATGATTTGGTTAGTGCATTATCTAAGTTCCTAGAGAGAAAAGAATTAGAAAAACCAATTTCTACTAAAATCACTACTAAAGAGATATCTGTACAAGATAGAACTAGAGATATTAGAAGTATTTTAAATAAAAAGAGAAGAGTATCATTCTTTGATTTGTTTGAGGTTAAAACTAGAGAATATGTAGTTGTAACATTTTTATCTATACTTGAAATGGCTAAATTTGGAGAAATAGAAATAATTCAAGAAAACAATTTTAATAATATAATGATTAACAAAAAAGAAGGTGCAAAAAATGACTAGTACAATAGAGGCATTATTGTTTGCGGTAGGTAGTGAAGGACTTAGTTTAGAAGAACTAACTAATATACTAGAAAAAGATGCTGATGAAGTATTAAAAGATTTAGATAAACTTAATGAAAAGTATAAAAGTGAAGATTCAGGAATTGAACTTAAATTACTTGGGAATAGTTATAAGTTAACTACTAAAGAAAGTGAAATAGAATACTTAAAGAAACTAGCAACTGAAACAAGTAATAATCTATCAGAAGCAGCATTAGAAACACTTGCGATAATCGCGTATAATGAACCAATAACAAGATCACAAATTGATGAAATAAGAGGTATTAATTCAACTCAAATGATACGTAATTTAATCGCAAAAGGTTTAATAGAAAACTCTGGTAAATGTGACCTTCCTGGAAGACCTAATTTATATAAGACAACATCATTTTTCTTAGATTATTTTAATTTATCTAATATAGATGAATTACCAGAAATTAATGAAGAAGTAGAAGTACTTGAAGATGATGATTTATATAAATCTAAATATAGTGAGGTAGAAGTATGATAGGAATAGTTGTTACATCTAAACTTGAATGGGATGCATTACTAAAAGTATATGATATTCAAAGTGAATTTACTGAGAAGTATCCATACGGTGAATATTATAGAACTACAATATATGATAAAGAAATAATACTTTTTAGATGCCAAGGAAGAAAGACTTTAGCGTCTGCGGCAACTCAATATATGATTGATAAATTTTCTTTTAAAAAAGTAATTTTAGTAGGTACTGCGACTGCAGTTTGTGATTATGTAGATTATAATGATGTATTTATACCTACTGAAGTAGCGGAATATGATATTACTATTAGAGAATTGGAACCTCTTATAAGAGAAAATAGTATTATTAAATTAGATAAAGTAAAAGTATCTATGAAATATTTTGAAGGATTATTGGGTACAAGTGATAAATCATTAGTTACTAATAAAGACTATTTAATGGTTAGAGAAACAGATATGGTTGCTTCTGATACAGAAGGATATTCAATTGCTAAAGTTTGTAAGATGAACAACGTAAAAATAACTATTATTAAAGGTATTAGTGATAGACCTATTAGCGATAGTAATTATCAAGAACAAACTGATGTATACGAAGAAAATGCTCCGATAATAGTTAAAAATGTAGTAGAGAACTATTTGACAGAGGTTTTATGATGAAGAAGTTATTAGTACTTTTATTAACACTAATTATCTTATTAACTGGATGTACTAGTGATGATTTATCAAAAGAGAAAGAAACATATATTAAATATATTAAGGATTTAAGAACAGTAAAAAAAACAACTAATAATATTCCTTTTGATATAGAAGTAAAATATGATAAATTAACAAATGATGAAGTTAGATATCAAGTTATTATAGATAATGTTAAAGATGATATTTATAATGTAGAAGCATTAGTGGTACATGATAGAGAAACCGATGATGTTTTTCCAAGTATTGGTATTTTTGATGAAAAACAAGATCTCTTAATAGGTAAAAAACCTAGTGGTGTTATATTAGTAGGTTATATTAATTATCAAGGAGAAATAAAAAATTTTAAATGTAATATAAAATTAATTGTTAAATATGAAACTAATAATAAAAAAAGTCATAAGGTATATTATGTGACAAAAAAATAATAATATTTTTATTATCATATAATTGGTGATAATATGAAAGTAAAAGTATTTGATGAAAGTCATGAAAAAGATTTAGAAGATAAAATTAATGAGTTTTTAAAAGAACATAAAAATATTATTGATATTAAGTATCAAGTTAGTATCGCTATGTTCTCTGAAGAACAAATTTATTGTTTTTCAGCATTAATTATGTATAAATAGAGGTGTTTATGAAAAAGAATTCGTTTATGCAAGGGGCAGTAGTTGCGACACTTGCGATTATATTTACGAAAGTTATAGGTATTTTATATGTTATACCTTTTTATAATATTATTGGTGAAAAGGGTGGAGCTTTATATGGTTATGCATATACTATATATTCTACATTTTTATCCATATCTACAGTAGGTATTCCACTTGCAATAAGTAAATTAGTTAGTGAATATAATGCAAAAGGTTTTTATCACGCTAGAGAAAGAGTGTATAAACAAGGTAAAAGAGCAATTACACTATTCGCATTATTAGTGTTTGTAATATTAGTTGTTTTTGCTAAACCTATTGCTAGATTAATAATAGGTGATATACAAGGTGGAAATACAATAGAAGATATTACTTTTGTTATTAGAGTAATCGCAACAGCTTTACTTGTAATACCATCATTATCTATTTCAAGAGGATACCTACAGGGTAATAAATATATAACATCTCCATCAATATCACAGGTAGTTGAACAATTATTTAGAGTTATAGTTGTTGTTGTTGGAAGTTATATAATGCTTAAAATAACAGGTAATGTAACACATGCAGTATCAGTTGCGTGTTTTGGTGCGACTATAGGTGGTTTAATTGCGTACTTCTATTTAAAATATAAAATAATAAAAAACAAAAAGGAATTTATTCCTAAAACTAAAGAAACAGAAGAAGAAAAAAATATTAAAACTAAAGAAATATGGACTAAGATATTTAAATATGCATTCCCATTTGTAATGATAGATGTAGTAGGTAATGCATGTATGATTATAAATATGTTTACTGTTGTAAAAATATTGGTTAATGATTGCGGATTCAATGTAACTGATGCTGAAACTGTAATGAGTTCACTTACTACTTGGGGTAGTAAATTATGTATGATAGTAAGTGCTATCGCAACAGGATTAGTAGTAAGTTTACTTCCAAATATAACTGATAGTTATGTAAGAAAAGATACTAAAACAGTAACTAAATATATAAACGATTCATTTGAAATGCTTTTATATTTAGCAATTCCTATGACACTTGGTTTATCATTCTTAGCTAAACCTGTATGGGAAATATTCTATGGAAATCATGGACTAGCTGCTGATGTATTTACAATATTTATATTTAATGGATTAACATCAAGTTTATATACAGTTACATTAACTATAATGCAGTCGATTGATAAATATAAAGTAGTATTTATATCATTATTTATAGAAGTATTAACAAAGTTAGTTCTTCAATATCCATTAATGATACTTGCTTACAAACTTGGAATAGGTGCTTATTGTGGTAATATTGCTGCTACTATAACTGCTACTATGTCTACAGTAATAATATCCATATGTTACATGAAATTTAAGATGAAAATTAGTTTAAGAAGTACTTTAGTGACTACTTTAAAAGTTTCGTTAGCATCTTTAATAATGTATTTAGCATTAATGATTTTAAATGAATTCTTACCAGTAGTAGTAGATGGAAGAATAAACGCTATTATAATAGTATTAATATATGCTTTAGTTGGTGGTGGATTATATTTTGCTATAACATATAAATCAATATTCAAAAAAATATTTGGAAAAGAAATACTTGATAAAATATTTGGTAAATTTAAAAAAAGCAATTCCTAATGGAATTGTTTTTTTACATCATATTCATTGAATTTTGATATGTAGTTTTTGGATAATTATTATAATCAACTGCTTGCGGATACATATTTCCTTCTAATCTAGATATTCTGTTTTGTAAATTATCAACTGTGTTTTCTAACTTAGATATTCTATTTTCTAAATTAGAATTGTTTTGACAACTCATATTATTCATGTATGGTGTCATCATTGGCATACCAGGATTAAAGCTCATCATATTATAACTTTCATATCCAGGTCTTTCATCAAATACATATGATTTATCCATTTTTTCCTCCTTATCTTTCTAACTTAATATATGCATTTATCATGATTATTGTTACTTTACAATTATTATTAAATCCTATATAATAACTATTCGAAAAACAAATTTAAACTTTTAGTTTTTAACTTTTTTTAGTATAATTAAGAAGGTGAAATTATGAGATTAAGAAATAATAAAAATGCTAAGGGCATTTTAGAAGATTCTAAATATGTTGTTAAAGAACCAGAAAAGAATAAAGGTAAATGGAACAAAGTATTTGGAAATGATAATCCTATTGAAATAGAAATAGGCTGTGGAAAAGGTAACTTTATAATAACAAATGCATTAACATATCCTGATAAAAATTTTATAGGAATAGAAATGTATGACACTGTTTTAATGTACGCAGTTAATAAAATAGAAAAAGAAATACCTAATTTAAGATTTATAAGAATGGATGCAAGACTAATAGAAGATGTTTTTGATAAAGAAATAAATTTAATTTATCTTAATTTTTCTGATCCTTGGCCAAAGAATAGAAACGCTAAAAGAAGACTTACTCATGAGAGATTTTTATCACGATATGATAATATTTTTAAAGGAGAAAAAACAATATTTTTAAAAACTGATAATGTAGGTTTATTTGAGTTCTCAATAGAGTCATTATCTTGTTATGGATATAACTTAAAAAATGTATCTTTAGATCTTGTTAATAGTGATTTTGAAGGTAATATTTTGACTGAGTATGAAAAAAAATTTACAGAGAAGGGTATTAAAATAAATAGATTAGAAGCATATAAAGATTAATTTATAAAAAACACTTTAAAATAGTGTTTTTTTTTGATATAATAATAAAGATAAAAGTAGGTGTTTTAATGAAATTACGTAAAGTGTTATTATTAATATTTGCTGCTTTTGCATTAACTGGATGCACTATTAGTAATATTAACACAAATGACTACATGAAAAATATAAATACAATTTTATCAAGAAAGAGTAAATATACTAACAAGAACGCTATTGGATATCAATACTATTTACCTAGTGGAGTAATAGTTACAGAGGTGAATGATTTTAATCAAAGATTAATGTCTAAAGGCGATGTATATTATTTATATGCTGACGTTGTTAGCTATTACCATAAAGTAAAAAATAGTTACAAGGAAGATAAAAAGGCATATATTTCAAAAAAAATTAATTATAAGAAAAAAACAGGTTATATAGAAGTAAATGAAAATGATGATTATTACTACATTGAAATGATGTTTAATTATGCAAAAATTGAAAGTAATGTTAGAAAAGATCACTTAAGTGAGGCATTAAGTAATATGGCTTATATACTATCTAGTATAAAATATAATGATGATATAGTAGAAAACTTACTTGGTGAAGAAAAATATAACCTTAGTGATAATGAATCTTATAATATATTCAAAGCTAAGAAAACTACTAGTGATAACTTCTTAAAATACGCTGATGAATATGACAATTATGAAGGTGAAGATGCGGCTGATCTTATTGAAAAGAAAAAGATTGACCGAAACAAAGAAAACTAGAGGTGATGACCATGAGTTTTATAAATAAAGTTAAGAATTTCTTTTATGAAGATATAGAAGAAGATGATGATGAATTTGAAGCAAGGGAAGCTGCAAAAAGAGAAGCTAGATTTAAAAAAGAAGAAGAAAAAAGAAGAAGAGATCAAGAACGTGAACAAAGTCGTATAATGGAAGCTCGTAAAAAAGAATCGAAACCTGCTAATGATAATTTATCTGAAAGAGAATTGTTTAAAAGTGAAAGAACATTCAACTTTCCTATGGATTTAGGAGATAATATATTCGATATAGAAGAAGAACCTAAAAAAGAAGAAATAAAAGAAGAAACAAGAAGTGCAGTTAAAGAAGAACAAAATCTATATGCAAGACCATCTAGATCAAATCCTGCATCTGGTATAAGAACAACATATGAAGAAAAACCTATTAAATCTGAATTAGATGATAAAAAGTTTCATCCGTCACCAGTAGTTTCTCCAGTTTATGGAATATTAGATAAGAATTATACTGTTGATGACGTGATTGATAAAAATCTAAGTAAAACAAAAGAGTTTTCAATTGAAAAGAAAACAGTAGATTTTGATACGGTTAGAAATAGAGCATATAAAGAACTAGATGAAGAAATAGAAGCAACTTTAACTAAAACAAAAGACATTTTCTATAATTTAGATGAAGAACCACAAGAAATACAAGATTTAAATGATACAGAAGAAACAAAAGCAATAGAAGATGTTATAGAAGAATTAAGTAAAAATGAAGAAAACTATAATGATGATGTAGTTATTACTTATGAAGGTGAAGAAGATGAAGAAAAACCTGAAATAAGTGAAGAAGTAGAAGAACCACAAGTAGAAATAGAACCTGAAGATACATCAACTATAAATATAGACGAAGAAGAAGAGGATTTAACCCCTGATGTAGAAATCCCTATAGTTGAAGAACCTGTTAAAGAAAAAAGAACTAGAAGAAGTAAAAAAACAGTTGAAGATGATGTAGAATACGAAGAAGATAAAGAAGATTTATTCAATCTTATAGATAATATGTATAATGATGAAGAGGATGAAGAGGAGGAAGATTAATGGAATTTTTAAGTAATTGGTTGCCTATAATAATATATATACTATTAATTGTTTTAATTATATTATTAATAATTATTGCGATTAAAGCAATAAAGGCACTAAATAAAGTTCAAGAAGTAGTAGATAGTGTTGATAAGAAAGTTAAAACTTTAAATGGTATATTTGAAGTAATAGATGTTGCTACTGATAAATTATCATTAATTAGTGATAAGATTATTAATGGTATTGCAGGAGCAATAGAAAAAGTATTTAAAAACAAAAAGAAAAAAGAAAAAAAAGAAATAGAGGAGGAAGAGTAATATGGGTAAAAGAGGAACTGGTAAATTTTTATTAGGAGGCGCAATTGGCGCAGGAATAGCTTTACTTTTCACAACTAAAAAAGGTGAAGAACTAAGAAATGATTTATCTGAAAAATTTACTGAATTAGTAAATAGGGCTAAGGATATTGATTCAGCTGAAGTTAAAGCAAATATTGAAAAGAAAGTTAATGAAATAAAAGAAGATTTAAAAGATTTAGATAAAGAAAAAGCTAAGAAAATTGCCGCTCAAAAAGCCGCTGTTATTAAAGAAAAAGCAGAAGATTTAGTTGAATATGCTAAAGAAAAAGGAACTCCAGTTCTTGAAAAAACAGCTAAATCTATTAAGAAAAAAGCTGCTAATGTTACTAGAGAAGTACTTGCTAAATTAGAGGATGAATAGTCTTCTTTTTTTTGAATAATTTTTGTATAAAGGAGGGTTCTTATGTGCAAAATTAACACTTCAAATTATAATAATTGCAAAACAGATAATGGTATTTCTATCTCAGGAGATAGAGGGAAAAAAGTAGGATTTACAGGTAGATGTTTACCTATGCTTGCTCCTAAAAGAGAGTTTTGGCAAGTATGGCATGACAATATAGGTAAAATATCAGAAGAAGAAAATACTAAATATTATGCTACTGAATATTATAAACAAGTATTAAGTAAATTAGATCCACAAGAAGTATATGACATGATTCCAGATGAAGCAATTTTGTTATGTTATGAAGGGAATATGGATTTTTGTCATAGACATTTGTTAGCGTTTTGGTTTGAACTATTTTTAGAAGTTAGAACATCTGAAGTATATGAAAATCCAATTAGAGAAACGTTAACTCTTCTAACAAGGCCAGAGTATTTAAAAGATGTAATGAAAGAGGTAATAATAGAGAATTACGATATGCATGGTTTTGATAATATTCATGATGCTTATGAATATAACAAAACTATTATTAGAGATCAGAATAATGTAAAAAAACTTAATTATAAATTGACATCCTAATAAATATATATTAGAATAAAATTGTTAATGTTGATTGGCAAAATAGTAGTTAATTAAATGAAATTTAGAGATTTAAGTGGTTGGTGAAAACTTAAACATATAATTAATGAATATACATTGCTTTGAGTTAAATCGTTAATCGCGTTAAGATAATGAGGTAGATTAGTTCTATGAAGTAAGGTGGTACCACGGTAATTCGTCCTTACATCATAGGATTTTTTTGTTTTTAAGGAGGTATTCATGATAAAGAGAATTATATTTGATCAAGATAATACTTTGATGAAGTGGAGAGATGAATACGATAAAACTTATTCTGAAGCTTTAGATGAATTAGGTATTAAATATAATGAAGATGAATTAAATAATATTATAGATGTTATTTGTAGTTATGAAAAATACTATGATTCTTTTAATAAGAAATCAATGGCAGAATTAGTAAGAAAAAAATGTAATATTGATATACCAGATACATTCGCAGATGTATGGATGAAATATTTATCTAATTGTTATAGTGAAGAAGATAAAGAAATTATTCCAACTCTTGAATATTTATCTAAAAAGTATGAATTAGTAGTGCTTTCAAATTGGTTTAGTTATAGTCAAATAGAAAGATTAAAAAAATTAGGTATGGATAAATATTTTAAAGAGATGTATTTTACTGATGAAGTTAAAAATAAACCAAATAAAGAAGCATTTATTAAAGCTTGTGGAATACATAAACCTGAAGAATGCATAATGATAGGTGATAGTATGAATACTGATATAAATGGTGCGATTAACGCTGGATTACAAGCAATACTTATAGATCCTAAAGGTATGTATGAATATAAAAATAAAATAAAAAGTATAAATGAATTGGAGGAATTGTTATGAAATTTTATGAAGAATTAAAATGGAGAGGTCTAATTAAAGATGAAGCAGGAGAAGATTTAGAAGAAAAATTAAATGCAGGTGGATTAACATTTTATATAGGGGCAGATCCTACTGCAGAAAGTTTACATATTGGTCAATTTCCTACATTTTTAATAATTGAAAGATTAAGAAGAGCGGGTCATAAACCTCTAGTTCTTGTTGGAGGCGCAACAGGTAGAGTAGGAGATCCAAGAGGAACTGGTGAAAGAGAAAAATCTGATGAAAAAGTAGTAGATTCTAATTTTGAAAAGATAAAAGCTCAAATGAAAAAACTGTTTGGTGAAGAAACAGAAGTTTTAAATAACTATGATTGGTTTAAGAATTATAATTATGTTGATTTTTTAAGAGATATTGGTAAATATATTAATGTTGCATATATGGTTAATAAAGATTTAGTAAAAAGACAAATGGAAGTTGGTATTTCTTATGCCGAATTTTCATATATGTTAATGCAAGGTTATGATTTTAAATATCTTCATGAAAAATATGGCGTTGATATGCAATTTGGTGGATCAGATCAATGGGGTAATTTAACAACAGGTATAGAACTAATTAGAAAATTAAATAATGAAGAAGTATATGCTTTTTCAGTACCATTAATTGTTGATTCAACAGGTAAAAAATTAGGAAAAAGTTATGGTAATGCATTATGGCTTGATAAAAATAAAACATCTAGTTATGAAATGTATCAATATATATTAAATTTTGAGGATGTAATGATGGAAGATTACTTAAAGAAATATACATTCTTAAATAAAGAAGAGATAGAAGGATTACTAGAAAAACATAATGCTGAACCACATTTAAGACTAGCTCAAAAGACACTTGCTAAAGAAATAATTACTTTTATTCATGATGAAGAAAGTTATAATTCTGCTGTTAAAATAAGTGAAGCTTTATTTAGTGGAAATATTAAAGAATTATCAGAAGAAGAATTAGTAGATGCTATGAGTGGTGTAGAAACTTATGAATTAGATGAAGAAAAGAATATAGTTGACATGCTTGTAGATACAGGTATCTTAAGTAGTAAAAGAGAAGCTAGAGAATTTGTTACTAATGGATCTATAAGTGTAAATGGAGAAAAGATTACTGATCTAGAATATCTTGTAAATAAAGAAGCTTCGTTATATAATAAATATATAGTAGTTAGAAGAGGTAAGAAAAAATACTATTTAGTTATATTTAAGGAGGCCTAATATGAAATATTTTACTAAAGAAAAGGATACATTTTTAAAAGTTGTTAATTCTGTGTTAATAGTAGGATTTGTTTTTAGTATAATTATCGCAATCGCAACAGGTATTCAAATTCTAAATAGAGAACCAGTTTCATCATATAAAGATTACGCAAAAAATGTTTGTACTATCGATCAATTAGAATATGAATGTACTGATGATTCTTGTATTAAAGAATTAGATACTGAAAGAAAGAAAACATGTACAACATATTATTTAGAATATAAAAAAGAACAAAAAAGAGTTAATAAAACAAATACTAATAACTTTTTTATATCACTTGCTAGTTCAATAGTATTATTTATAATGTTACATATGTTAAATAAAAAGATATAGAAATATATCTTTTTTTCGTTTTATGATAAAATATAAGTGGTGGTTTTATGCAGATAAAGATTGATGGAATAGTATATGATGTTTATATAGAAAAAAAGAATAATAAAAACATGTATTTAAGAGTTAAAGAAGATTTAAATATATATGTTACTACAAATTATTTAACACCAAATTTTACTATAAAAAAATTTGTAGAATCAAACATTCCATTTATTAAAAAGCAAATAGAAAAACAAGAAAAAAGATTAGAAAAAAAATTAGATTATTATTACTTAGGAGAAAAAATAAATGTTGTTATTATAGATTCTATAAAAAAGATTTCATTTGAGAATAATACTTTATATGTAAAAAATAAATCTGAGATAGAAAAATGGTATAAAAAACAAATGAAGATTGTTTTTAGACAGCATTTAGATATGGTCTATGATAGATTTACTAAAAGAGTACCTTATCCAAATCTAGTTATTAGAAAAATGTCTACTAGATGGGGAGTATGTAATAAAAAGCTAGAAAAGGTTACTTTAAATAGTGAACTTATATATAAAGATACTAAATATTTAGATTATGTAATAGTGCATGAATTATCTCATTTCGTGCATTTTGATCATAGTAAAGCTTTTTGGAAATTAGTTTCTGAAAATGAACCAAACTATAAAAAATTAAGAAAGGAATTACAAGAATGATAGAGTCAGTTGATAATAGTAGAATAAAAGATATTAGAAAATTAAAAGAGAAAAAATATAGAAATCAAGAAAAGTTATTTCTAGTAGAGGGAGAACATTTAGTTCTTGAAGCTTATAAAGCTAACGTATTAAAATCAGTAATACTTTGTGGTAGAGATATTGATTTGGATATAGAAAAAATAGAAGTATCAGAAAAAGTAATGAATACTATAAGTGATATTAATACTAATATAATTGGTGTTTGCGAAATAGTAGATAATAAAATATCATTAGATAGTAATGTTATTATCTTAGATGGAGTACAAGATCCAGGTAATTTAGGAACTATTATTAGATCAGCAGTTGCGTTTAATGTTAAAAATATAGTTTTATCTAAGACATCAGTAGATTTATATAACACTAAGGTATTAAGAGGATGTCAAGGAATGAACTTTCATCTTAATATTATTAGAGATGATGTATTAGAAATAGTAGAAGATTTAAAAAATAATGGTTATACAATTTATGGTACAGATGTTGTAAATGGAATTGACATAAAAGATGTTAAAAAGATAGGAAAATATGCTATAATAATGGGTAATGAAGGAAATGGAATTTCCAGTGAAGTAAAAGATGTTGTTGATAAAAATATTTACATTAAAATGAATGAAAATTGTGAAAGTTTAAATGTAGGTGTATCCGCATCAATTATTTTATATGAATTAAGTAAATAAGGTGATTATATGGAATTTATAAATATAGGTAAAATTGTTAATACTCATGGCATTAAGGGAGAACTTAGAATTCTTTCTGATTTTAGACATAAAGACAAAGTGTTTAAAAAAGGCATGAAGTTTTATGTTGGAAAAGAAAAAGAAGAATTTACTGTTAATAGTTATAGATTCCATAAGATATTTGATATGGTTACTTTTGAGGGTTTTACTAACATAAATGAAGTACTATATTTAAAAGGAAGACAGGTTTACATTAATAAAGAAGATCTAGTTTTAGATGATGGTGAAGTATATATAGAAGATTTAATTGGGTATGATGTAATTATTGGTGAAAAAGTACTAGGAAAAGTAACAGGAGTAATGTATAATAGTAAGGCAAATGATAATTTAAAAGTTGGAGATGTACTTATTCCTTATGTTAAAGAGTTAATTATTAAGATTGAGGATAACAAAATATATTTCCAAGATATTGGGGGATTACTATGAAAATTAATATATTAACTTTATTTCCAAATATGTTTGATGGATTCTTAACAGAATCAATTATAAAACGTGCGATAGAATCAAAAAGAGTAGATATAAATATAAAGAATTTAAGAGATTATTCTAAGAATAAACATAAACAAGTAGATGATACTCCATATGGTGGAGGCGCAGGTATGGTTCTTATGTGTGAACCTATATTTGAAGCTGTAGATGATTTAAAGAAAAAGAATACAAAAGTAATATTAATGTCTCCACAAGGTAAACCATATAATCAAAATATGGCTAAAAAATTATCAAAAGAAAAAGACTTGTTAATTATATGTGGTCACTATGAAGGATTTGATGAAAGAATACTAGAGGTAGTAGATGAAGAAATAAGTATAGGTGATTATGTATTAACAGGTGGAGAATTACCAGCTATGGTTTTAACTGATTCAGTAACAAGATTAATCCCGGGTGTTATAGAAGAAGAATCAATTGAAACAGAGTCATTTAATGATAACTTATTAGATTATCCAACTTTTACTAAACCTAGAGAATATAGGGGTATGAAAGTACCAGATATATTACTTTCAGGAGATCATAAAAAAATAGATGAATGGAGAAAAGAAGAACAAGTTAAAAAGACTAAAGAAAAAAGACCAGATTTAATTAAGAATAGAGAAAGAAAAATAATCGGTAAATATTCTTTAATAGATGATTCAACTGAAAAGAAAATGATTAATATTAATTTAGATGATGCATATGATTTTACACCAAAGAAAAAAGATAAATTTAATATTAATAAAGTAATGCTTGTAGAACCATCATTTATATCTAAAATAGCAAAAAAGAATTTACAGAAGAAATTAAATACATTATTAAAACAAGTTGAAATAGTTTTAAATGATGAAACAGATGATGAAGGCGGAAGTTATGTACTTGGTGAAATAGAAAGAATGCAAGCATTAATAATTACAACTTATGCAAAAAATATAGATAATGAATATTTATCATTAATAATGCTTAAATTAGATGCGTTAAAAAATGAAGTGGCAATCAAAGAGATGGAAAAAATTCAAACAATTGAAATAAATAATAATAAAAAGGGAAGGAGTAGATAATATGGGTAATATTATTTTAACAGGGGATAGACCAACAGGAAGACTACATTTAGGTCATTATATAGGATCACTTAGAAACAGAGTTAAACTTCAAGAAGAAGGTAATTTTGATGAAATGTATGTTATGATTGCGGATGCACAAGCTTTATCTGATAATTTTGATAATCCTAAAAAAATTCAAGATAATTTACATGAGGTAATTCTTGATTACTTAAGTGTGGGATTAAATCCTGATAAAGTAACATTCTTTATTCAATCAAAAGTAAATGCTTTAACAACTCTAACATATTACTATATGAACTTAGTAACAGTATCTAGACTAGAAAGAAATCCCACTATTAAAACAGAAATAAAATTAAGAGGATTTACTGAAAGTGTACCAGCTGGGTTCTTATCTTATCCAGTAAGTCAAGCTGCAGATATAACTGGATTTAATGCGAATGTAGTACCAGTTGGTGATGATCAATTACCATTACTTGAACAAACTAATGAAATTGTTAGAACTTTTAATAGAATTTATGGTGAAACTTTAAGAGAATGTGAAGCATATTTAGAAAAAAATGAAATTGCTCAAAGATTACCTGGTATTGATGGAAATGCTAAAATGAGTAAAAGTTTAGGAAATGGTATATATCTTGCAGATACATCTGAAGAAGTATATAAAAAGGTTATGAGTATGTATACTGATCCTAATCATATAAAAATAGAAGATCCTGGAAAAGTAGAAGGTAATATGGTATTTACATACTTAGATGTATTTTCGAGTGATGAACAAATAAGTAATTATTCTGATTTTAGTTCACTTGATGAAATGAAGAAAAAGTATCAAGAAGGTGGATTAGGAGATGTAGCTATTAAAAAAGTTTTATATCAAGTATTAGAAGATTTACTAGAGCCAATTAGAGAAAAAAGAAAATACTATGAAGAACATATGGATGAAGTAGAAAAGATATTAAAAGAGGGTACTGAAAAAGCAATATCTAAAGCAAACGAAACACTAAATAAAGTTAAAAAGGCAATAGGTATAAATTATTTTGAATAAAAAAGTAAGTGTAATAGTACCTGCCTTTAATGCTGAAAAGTATCTTGATAGATCAATTAAATCTATTTTAAATCAAACATATGATAATTTAGAAATAATTATTATAGATGATGCTTCTAAAGATAATTCAAAGAAAATAATTCAAAAATATGCTTCATTAGATAGTAGAATAAGACCTATTTATAGTGAAATAAACAAAGGAGTTAGTAGATCTAGAAATATGGGATTAAAAACTTTTACTGGTGATTATGTATTCTTTATGGATGCAGATGATTATATAGTAAAAGACGCTATCGAAATAATGATGAAAGCTTCAAATAAATATAACGCAGATATAGTAGATAGTTATCATTTAATTATTTATGATAATAAGAATAAAACATATTATTGTACAGAAAACAAATTACCTAAGGAAGATTTAGTAATGGGTAATTTACAAGAAAATATAGATATTTTAACTAAATCAACTTATATTACAGGAAAACTAATAAAAAGTGATTTAGTAAAGGGATTGCTATTTAATGAAGATTTAAGAAGATATGAAGATTTAGTATATGAACATCAATTAAAGTTAAAATTAACAAATATGGTATTTATAAAAGATGTTATTTATTATTATTATCAAGTATCTGATTCATTAATTAATACTTTAGGTGATAAACATGTAGCGTATCTAGATGCTGCTGAAGAAGTAATGTTCTTATATAAAAAAGAAAAGAAAGAATTAAAGCAAAGAATAGAAGCTTTACTTGTTACTAATGCATTTTTAACAGGTATAACAAAAATAGTAAAAAATAATTATTCTCATGATACTAATACTGATATATTATTTGACTTTTTTGAAAAATTTGATAAAATATTTTCCGATTGGAGAAATAATAAATATATAAATATATTTATTAGAAAAGAATTAAAAAAATTAATTGGTAATAAAGAAAAAATATCTAAATTAATTAAAAAGACTAAAAAAATAGATTTTATAAAAATATATTTTAGATATTTATCAACATTTAATAAATATAAGATGTAATTTTGCAAGGTAAGGGGGTGGCAAAATGGCTTATGTTAATTCAGCACTTTTTACAATTACTTCGATTTTAATTTTTGAAAAGTATAAGAAGGATTTGATTGATGGTGATCTTAATCATAATTATAGGATATGTCAATGTGTTTCAAATGAAATTATAGAAAATGCTAAGATTAATTATGAAGTTATAGGTGGAGAAAATCTTCTTCCTAATGAACCATATTTAATAACTTCTAATCATGTAGGTTTCTTTGATATAGCGGCCTTATGTGTTGCAAATCATAAAGCAATGCCTTTTGCCGCAGCTAAAGAACTTATGAGTAATAAAATAATTAATAAATATATAGAATCTATTAATTCTGTACTAATAGATAGAAGTACTGAAGATTTAAAGATGATGAAGAAGCAATTAGAAGATATGGAAAATGCTATAAGTACTACAGGATTAATTTTATTTCCTGAAGGAGAATGTAGTTATGGAGAAGGAGATATTAAAGAGTTTAAAAAAGGTGGATTTATAGCCGCTAAAAAACATAATATTTCAATCGTTCCAACATATATTAATTATAAAGATTTTAAAAGAGTAGGAAGATTAATAGTGCCTAAAAAGGAAGTTACAGTTACATTTGATAAGCCATTTAAAGCAAATGAAATAACTGATACAAGAATGAATGCACAAGATTTAGCAAATTATACTAGAAAAAAAGTGTTAGAACTAAGAAATAATCAATAAAATTATTGATTTTTAATTAATTTTATGATAGTATTGTTAATGTTTGAAAAGCAATCCGCTTACCGTGATAATGATTGCTGGTTATAAATATAGAGAAAGGAAGTATAATATGGATATTATTAGAGAAATTACACAAAAACAAATTAATCCTAATGTTCCTGAATTTAGAGTAGGAGATACTTTAAGAGTAGACGTTAGAATTATTGAAGGTAATAAAGAAAGAATCCAAGCCTTTGAAGGTGTTTGTACTGAAAGAAAAGGTGGAGGAGTTTCTGAAACTTTCACAGTTAGAAAAAAATCTGCTGGTATTGGTGTAGAAAGAATTTTTCCTGTTAACTCACCTAAGATTGATAAGATTACAGTTGTTAGAAAAGGTAAAGTTAGAAGAGCTAAGTTAAGATTCTTAAGAGATAAGATTGCTAACTATAGAATACCAGAAAGAAATAAAAACGTAAAAGAAGAAAAATAGTGAAGTAGGGCTTGGTTATTCTAGGCCCTATTTTTGTTTTATAGGAGAATTATTATGAGTGAAAAGAATAAAAATTTATTAAAAGATATACTTAGTTATGTGATTATTATTATTGTTGTAATATTAATTAGAGTTTTTATATTTGATCCAGTAAGAGTAGATGGACCTTCCATGGATACTACTTTAGCTCAAGGACAAATATTAATATTAGATAAAATATCTTATAGAAAAGATGATATTAAAAGATTTGATATAGTAGTAGTAAAAATTGATAACAAAAAACTAATAAAAAGAGTAATTGGTATGCCTAATGAAAGAGTAGATATTAAAGATAATACTATATATATAAATGGTAAAAAGCTAAAAGAAAACTACGGTTCATCTAAGGCAGATGACTATGATTTTGAAGAAAAAATGGGTATGGAAAAATTACCTGGTAATGGATATTTTGTAGTAGGTGACAATAGAGCAATATCCGCAGATAGTAGATATGAGGGAATAGGTTTTATTAGAAAAGAACAAATACTAGGTAAAGCATCTTTTAGAATTTGGCCATTTACTAAATTTGGGAAGGTTAAATAATATGAACGAATATATCATTGTTACTACTTTATGTAATAAAAGAGAAGTAGCGGATAAAATAATTAATAGTTTATTAGAAAAGCACCTAGTTGCGGGTACTCATTTATATGAAGTTGAATCAAAATATTGGTGGGAAAACAATTTAGAAACTGAAAAAGAATTTAAAATAGACTTTAGAACAAAAAAAGAACACTTCAAAGAAATAGAATATGAAATAAAAAAGATTCATGATTATTATGTGGCAGAAATATCATCAGTTAAAATTGATGATGCGAGTAAAGAATTCTTAGATTGGATAGATGAGACAGTAAGGTAAGAAGAATTTTTACTCATCTTTTAAAAAAGTCTTTACATAGATAAATAAATTTGATATTATCATTTTAGCGGACGAATTATTGACACATTTTTGTATGATTTATAAAATCGAGAAAAATGTGTTTTTTGCGTGTGCTAGAAAGGAGTGAAAATGTCATACATCGTTGTTGATGGCATAAGTAAAACCTTTAAAGTAAGTAAACGATCTAGTGGTTTACGTTCAGCTTTAAAGTCATTTTTTAAAAGAGATTATGTATATGTCGATGCTGTTAAAGATATATCATTTTCTATTGAAAAAGGTGAAATTGTTGGTTATATAGGTCCAAATGGTGCAGGAAAAAGTACTACTATCAAGATGCTTAGTGGAATTTTATTACCAACCGCTGGAAACATAAAAGTAAATG
>Ga0129307_1000478_pt1 | contig 61697 bp, 64 predicted proteins | sample P1105metagenome_FD_94437 | JGI IMG/M metagenome (GOLD analysis project Ga0129307, IMG submission 94437) | Capybara group fecal microbial communities from Wisconsin, USA - P1105 metagenome | ecosystem: Host-associated > Mammals > Digestive system > Large intestine > Fecal | place: USA: Wisconsin... | reverse complement strand
AGGCTAGAATTATGATTTGTAAAGGTCTTATTACATCAAAAAGAGCTAACGCATAATTACGTTAACTCTGGTTAAATTCTTTATCAACTTTTTGGGTTCCACCCACTATTTGACAAAGAACCTGATTTTTTTGATTAGAAAAATATAAAAAAAAGCATTAGATTTTTATCTAATACTCTTTTTACTATTTAAGAAATACAGATCTAGTTAAAGTAGTTTTAAAATCTTTATAACTTATATTATAAGTTATAGTATAATGACCACGTTCACTCATATTATTAACAGCTTTACCATCACATACATAAGAAATAGAAATATTTGCTTTGCTAGTTACATCATTAGAACCTTCAAGAACTTGAACTTTTGGATCATTATAAGAAGCATTTTCATTTACTTCAACATTAGCTTCACCATTTAAATTAGCTGTAATATTTTCCTTCTTAACAGCATTACTAATATCAACCTTAGTTTCAACACCACCGCTTGACAAAGCACCATAATTAGCATAACTAGCTTTAACTACAAATGTAGCAGTATTACCTACACCACTAGGAACAGATACTTCAGTACTTGTATTAGTAGTACCATGTAATAATTTTAATGAACCATCAGTTCCTTTTAGATATACTTGATAAGTTAAAGGCCCTAAAATACTATTATTAGTTCCAATTACATTACTAACACATGCACCAACATCTCTACATGTTCCACCATATAATGATGAATAATAATCACTACTTAATGCATTAGGTGTAGCAATGGCGTTCCAACTTAGAGCAATTTTATTTCCGCTTAATGAACCCTTTAATCCAGAAACATCACCAAGAGGAGCAAATCTATCAGAAACCTTAGTAGGCTCAGTACCAGCCTTAAATAATTCTGTAACCTTCATACCATCAGGTGTATATTGACTTGGTAATAATCCATTACCTGGAGAATCTTTTTCAACAGTAACACTTACAACATCACTAGGCCTACTAAACGATTCTGTACCAGTAAATACACCTTTAATAAGTTGAGAATATAAAGCAGTATTACCATGACCATGATTATAGAAATTAGGATCAATTTCATCATAACCATACCATACAGCAGTAGCATAATCACGACAAATACCAGCTACCCATAAATCGTTAACCGCATCATATGGTAAATTATATTGTTCCATTATTTCATCAGAATAGTTAGAAGTACCAGTCTTACTACCAAAAGAAACACCATTAACATTATTATAACCAACAGCCCAACCAGAAGTAGTAACAAGCATATCAGCAACCATATATGCAGTAGAATCACTCATAACTTTATTAGTAGTAGGTTTGTATTCATAAACCTCATCATTACTACGATAAACAATCTTAGTAAAAGTATAAGGCTCAGTATAATAACCACCATTTGCAAATGCAGCATAAGCAGCAGCAACAGTAAGAGGAGATTCACCATTATAAGCACCAATTGAATGAGCTTCATGTAAATGTCCATCTTCTAATTCAGGACTTAGACCTAAACTAGTAACAAAACCAGCAACATCAGAATTATCATTTTCTTGGAAAGCCTTTAAAGCAGGAATATTTCTAGAAACCCTCAATGCCTCACGCATAGTAATTAATCCATTGTAGCCACCATCCCAGTTTCTAATAGGAGTTCCACCAGTATAAGTATAAGGCTCATCATAGAATAGATGATATGTAGAAGCATTCTTGTACTCAATTAAAGGAGCATAATCATATAAAGGTTTAGAAGTAGAACCAATTTGACGCTTAATCATAGTAGCATAATTATAATCTAATCCTTCACGTTTACGACCAGCACCAATAGCTACAACCGCACCAGTATTAGTATCAACAACTGCGATACCAGCCTGTACTTTTTCATTTTCCCATTCAAAATTATTTCCATTCATTAAATTAGTAACATACTCTTGTTTAGCAGGATCCATAGTAGTATAAATAAGCATTGGAGTAGTATAAGGACTAAGACCTCCAGTTTTCTTTTGAACATCCTCAACAACAGTATCAATAAAATCTTTATAACGTGGATCAATCTCATCTCCACCATTAGTTTTTTGCTTAGTTAGTAATTTATCAACAGTAAGCTTAGAAGCAATTTCACGCTCTTCCTCAGTAATATAACCATGTCTAACCATCAAATTCAATACAACTTGACGTCTTTCCTCAGTTTTCTCAGGGAAAAGAGTAGGGTCATAAGAACCAGGTGCTTGATAAATACCAGCTAAAAGTGCAGCTTCAGCTAGATTAATGTCACTAACAGACTTACCAAAATAATTTTGACAAGCTTGTTCAACACCATAAGCTCCACCACCCATGTAATAAGAATTTACATAGAATTCCATAATCTCTTCTTTTGTATAAGTTTTTTCAATCTTATAAATAGATAAATAAATATCAGTAAACTTTCTCTTAATACCTTCAAAACCACTAGAAACATCAGAAGTATAGGCATTTTTAGAAACTTGCATTGTTAGAGTAGAAGCACCACCGCCTCCGCCACCAAATACTTGGCTAAGAGAAGCTTTCAAAAATCTAGCAGCATTAAATCCATTATGTTGAAAGAAAGTAGAATCCTCAGTCGCAACAATCGCATCAATTAAAACCTGTGGCAAATCATCATAAGTAACTTTTTCACGTTTTTCACTACCTAATTTTGCAATCTCATCACCATTAGGAGCATAAACAATAGAAGATTCTTGAGTATACAAGTTTTGAGGATCAAATTCAGGAGCCTCAGCAACAATCATACTAAAGAAAATTCCAACCGCAACACAGCCAACAATGATAGCCGCAAGTAACACAATAAGTATAATCTTAATAATTAATAATTTTTTAGAACCTTTTCTTTTAACTTTTTTATCAGGCTTTTTAACATCCTTTTTTTCAACAGTTTTACTTACATTTGAACTTTTTGTAATACTTTTATTCTTACTATTACTTTTATTTTTTGAACTTACATTTTTTTTCTTATTACTCATACTTCCTCCTTAAAATATAAATTATTAATAATAGAAATATAATCAACACGAGGATTATACTTATCAACTATTAAATGACCCTTTTCTTTAAAATAATCATAAGGAATTGACTTCCTATCAGTATTATCTATAAAAGAAAATAAATCATCCGCACTCATAAAATAGGTTTCATTTAAACTTATGAATCTAACAATAATAAATGCTATGCCACCGTGATTAATTATGCTTCTCAAGTGGAGAATTTGATGCTGATGTATATTTGAAAGAGGAAAACTAGTCTTACTTTTAGTTTCTTTAGCTTCAAAATCAATATATTTTCCCTTATAAATACCATTATAATCAGTAGTAGATGGAATCTTAAATCTAGCCTCTCTAATAATCGCATCACTTCTACTTTTATAATCAACTCGATTAATAGTAATAGGAGTAGGTTTCTTATGAACAACAGCAATATCATGAATAAGATAATAATTATTAGTCTCATTCAAATCATGCTCTAAATTCATACCCCTGTTACCATAATATACATCCTTTTTTTGTGTAACTTTTATACCCGCAGGATACCGCATAACCTCACCATAATAATTATACTAAATTTACTACTAATTTTCAAGAATTAAATATTTAGTTCTAATATTTTCTAGTTTTGTCGAATGAGTAGAAACAAAAAATAAAAAATGGTACTATTACATCACGAGGTGATAAAATGAATAAACATCACATGGAAAACATAATGAGCGATATGATAAACGATATAACATACATAAAAATGGAAACACTATTTAATAAATTTAGAAATGAAAGAAACAAAAAAAGTTAAGACATTGTCTTAGCTTTTTTTAAATACATAATTGAATCACAATCTTCCTCACAAAAATACCCAACACCTTGAACACGAGATTGATAAGCTCCAACAATAGAAGCAGTCATATTATTAGTTTCATTAGAATAAGGCCTAGCCCAAGAATACCCAACCATAACACCACCATCATCAGTTAAATGATTTAAATTAGTATCATTAATAAATTCATAAAAAGGAATTAAATTATCAAAATAATCACATATATTAGATAAATTAATAAAACTATATTTATTACTATAATGCTTATAAACATCAAATAAATCAGAAACAACAAAATTAATCTTAGAAATATCAAGCATATCTTTTAATTTATAATAATTATTAATCTCTAAATAAGGAATAGAAATAACTAAATTTTCAGGATAACAAGTTTCACCATTATTATATAAATAATCAACATTAATATCATTATCAAAAATTAAATCAAAAAACAATCTTACATCATTATTATCTATCTTATCCTTAAAACTATCATAAATAACTTTTTTATCACACGAATGGGATAATCCAAAAAATAAAAAGAAATCTTCAAAACTTAAATGCTTAATACAATATGCCTTTAACATCAAATTATAATAAGTAAGAATATTAGAATCAAAGCAATCAACATTTTTTGCACCATATAAAAAAGCACTCAACACCTGATCACCAGATCCACAAACAGTAAGAACATTACCATCTTTAATATTAAACTTAGGATAATATCCAGACAAATTTTCATTACTAAACTTGTAGCACGTAGAATATAAAGAAAAATCCACATAACTAAAACCTTCATGTCTATTTTTTTCGATTACCTTAATCGCCTGCAAACCATCAATAAAACCCTTTTTCTCCATAAAATCCCCCTTAAATTTATGTGTATTATACACTTAATTTAAAAAAAGTCAAATAAAAACCCACAAAAGTGGATTAATACTTAGTAAGCCTAAATAAACTAATACTTGGCTTGTTATTAAATCTATACTTAAAATCAGTAGTTCCGATACCATTAGAAACATATAAATTACTATTATTAACTAAATAATGACCATTATAATACTTATCCGCACCATCATCTAAAAACAATCTCTTGATAACAGGAATATTAATTTGTCCATTTAAAGAATGACCAGCAAGAACTAGTTCAAAACTACTATTATAATTATCAAAAAAATCAGGTTCGTGAATCAACAAAATATTAAATAAATCAGAACTAATATCTTCATTACCAATAGTAATAAAATCATTATCACTATAATAAACACTTGTAGTAATATTATCTAAACAAATAAAACCACTAGAAGAAAATAACTCATTATATAAACCATCCTCATCAATATCTCCCTTAATAGAATACTTTCCAATAGTAGAATTAATAGAAGATAAAACTTCAATTACATTTGATTTAGTCTCAGAATCCAAATCCTTATTAGTAAAATCACCAGTAAAAATAACAATATCAGGTTTTAAAGAATTAATTGAACTAACAATACTTTTTAAATACTTAATATCAACAGTATTACCAAAATAAATGTCACTAAACTGTACAACCTTAACGCCATGAAAACTATCAGGTAAATTAGAACTAGTAATTTTTATTTCATTAATCTTTAAACCACTAGTAGCCTTATATCTGCAATAAACAATAACAGAAATAATAAAAACAATAACACATAAAATAATAATAAATAATTTCTTAAAATTAAAACCATCTTTAACAGGAACTTCCTCTTTAACCTCATCATATATCTTTATATCCATACAATCACCATTATAATAATAACACAAAATAAAACTAAAAGCCAACTATTTAATAATTGGCTTGCTTTTAAACTCTAAAGATAAATCATAATCAAAAACTAAAGAATAAATAGAACTACTTCTAAACTCAATATCAAGCATAATATCCTTTAAACCAGAAAAATTACTAATAATAGGAACACTACAACTTTTCTTAACACTACTTAAATAATCACGACCAATAGAATTAAAACCTAAAACACGAATATAATGAATATCCAAACACTTACTATTCTCTAAATCAGTAAAATCACATAAAATATGAATAAACATTCTCTTAATCCTATTATAAGTATACCTCTTAGTTTTAACACAATTAATTAATTCATCAAAACTATTACAAGAATAAATACATTTCTTAATCCTAGAAATAATCCCATCATCAACAGTAACATATCTCCCTAAATCATTAGAAGTAATAATCTTATATTTCAAAAACTTAAAACACCTATCAATATCACAATCTTTATTAATATACTTTAAAGAAAGAGTAGGGACGAAACTAGAAATATCAACATTATTCCTAATTGCTTCCCTTATCGCACTCGCACTACAAATACTTCCTAACTCCAAACTATGATAATCACTAGTTCGTTTAATAGAAATAGGCTCAATTCTACTACCCATACTTATTATCTCTTTAATATAACAAAGCCCTAAAATATCATTAGGATTACTAATCATAACTCCGCCTAAATCCTTTAAAGCCAAAGACATTGCAGTAGGATAATTAATTCCATCATTAACATACTTTTTAACTAAAAGATCATAATCCTTATTATTAATTTGAATATTAGCCATATCCTTCAATAAAGAAATATTATTCCCTTCACTACCAAAAACTAATTTATCGACACCTAAACTATCAAGAATACTAATAGCGCCATGAGCAAACTTATCCGCACCCTGACTAGCAAAAACAAAAGGTAACTCAACAACTAAATCAACACCATACTCTAAAGCAATACGCGTTTTATCCCACTTATTAATTAAACTAACATCACCCCTCTGTAAAAAATTACCAGACATAACAAGAATAATTCTAGAATCAGGATACAACTCCTTAATCTTATTAATATGATAAACATGTCCATTATGAAAAGGATTATATTCACAAATAATACCAATATTAATCATAAAACCACCTACAAAATATAATAACACACTTTTACTTGATTTTACATAAAAAATTTTGTATAATTAATCTGCTGAAAGAGGTGAAATATGAATATAGATTTACTAAGACTAAAAAACAACGTAGATAAAGTAATTGAAATAAAAGAAACATTAACATTTACTAAAGAACAACTAGAAAATACAGATTTACTAGATTTAAAGGATGTATTAGTAGACGGAGAATTAACAAAAGATAGTATGGATGACATAAATTTATATCTAAATGTATCAGGAACAATGTACTTACCATGCGCAATAACACTAGAAAGCGTTGAACATAAATTCTCATTTACAATAGACGATAAGCTTGAAAACGTCCTAGAAGAAGTAAAAAATGATAAAAAAATAGAAAATACTATTGATATTTTACCAATAATATGGGAAAATATATTAATGGAAATTCCCATGCGAGTTGTTAGCCCAAATGCCAAACCAGAAAAACTAAAAGGTGATGGATGGCAATTTGTAACAGAACCAAGGGATAATGTAAATCCAGAATTAGAAAAACTAAAAGACTTATTATAAGAAAGAGGTGTGAACTATGGCTGTACCTTTCAGAAAAGTTAGTAAAACTAGAGGAAGAAAAAGAAGAACTCACTATAAAATTAGTGAAAACGGTACTGTAAAATGTCCAAAATGTGGAGCAGAAATTAGACCACATAGAGTATGTACTGAATGTGGAACATACAAAGGAAAAGAAGTAATTAAAAGTACAGAAGAAACAACTGAAGAATAGTTGTTTTTTTTTAGTTTTTTATTTATAATATATATAAGAAAGTAGATGAGCATATGAATAAAAAGGGTTTTACACTTATAGAACTACTAGCAGTAGTAACAATAATTGCACTTTTATCTTTAATCGCAATACCAAACATAACAAAAAATATAAGAGAGAAAAAAACAGAAATAGACGAAGCAAATCAAAAACTATTAGCCTCAGCAGCTGATGTATATATAGAAAACAATAAAAACTATGATAATAGTTATGAAGCAAATGGAAGTACATACTGTATAACAATACAAACACTAATAGATAATAACTACCTAGAAACACCATTCAAAGATATAAATGGTAGTGAAATAGACTATACAAAACAAGTACAAGCAACCTTCCAAGCAGAATATAATAGCTTTAACTATGAAATAGTAGATAATTGTCAAGAACTAAAACAATATGTAAGTAGACCTAACCTAACTGAAAACATGATACCAGTAATATATGATGACGAACAAAATACATGGAAAAAAGCAGATAAAAACTCACACTGGTATAACTATCAAGAAAAAAAATGGGCAAATGCAGTACTAGTTAAAGAATTAAAAGAAACAGATTCTTCAAAAAGTAGAGACGAATATATTAGTGCTCCTGCAGGAACACCTATACTAGAACAAGACATACTTGCTTACTTCACATGGATACCAAGATTTAGATATCAACTATTTGAATCAAATACAGAAACACCAATAAACATAGTATTCGAAAACATATCAACAACAAAATCAACAGGAACAGAAAAAAATCAGTGGTTAACACATCCAGCATTCACATATAACAACCAAGAACTATCAGGAATATGGGTAGGAAAATATGAAACATCAATAGATAATAATATACTAATAAAAAATAATACCCCAATAACAAACATAGACTACGTAGAAGCAAATAAAAAAATAATAGAAATGACAAACGATAATAACGTTTATGGACTAAAAAATGTAAATACACACATGACAAGAAATAGTGAATGGGGAGCCTTAACATATCTAACAAATTCAATATATGGAAATAACCAAAACAATTCATCAACAGGAAATCAAACAGGAATATACAATATATCAGGAAACAAAGAATTTGTAATACTAGATAACGAATCAGAAAATTCACTAGGATATGCATTATCAGAAACAAATAACTGGACAACAGACAACTCATATCCAACAACAGAAAATCTATACCTAACAAGAGGTAATAATTCAATATATAACTATCAAAACTCAAGCGTTAAAGACGAAAACACAACATTTAGAATAACATTAACAAATATAGAATCACAAAATCAAAACTATCAAAGAAAATATATTGTCACATTTGATCCTAATGGAGGAACATTATCAGAAACTTCAAAAGAAGTATCATATCATGAACCATATGGAAATCTACCAACACCAACAAGAGAAGGCTATACATTCTTAGGATGGCATGGGAAGAATATAATTGATAAATCACAATCATTAAAAGAGGGAATACAGAATGAAACACCGCTTTCTTTATGGGCAACAACGGCATTTAATAACAATTGGGTAATAAACAACTTAAACCCAAGTACACAATATACAATTTCTTATGATGTTGAAGGTATAAGTGTACCAGAATATGATTCAAAATACAGTGGAAATCTTGGATTTTACTTATATAGTCAAGCGTCACAACCTGGTATTTATCTAATGAGCGGTGATGGATATTATATATCTGTAGGAGAAAAATATCACTATGAAAGAACTTTTACAGCTCCAACTAGTGTAAATCTACCTGAATCAAAATACGTGTTATATACATATTCAAATAGATATTTAAAAGATGGCACTGGAGTTTATTCAACAATAAGATTATATAATTTACAACTTGAAGAAGGAGATACTGCTACTGAATATGAACCATACTATATAACACCAACAACTCCTGTTGTACAAGATAAAAATCATACATTAAAAGCTATATGGAAAGCTAATGAATAAAATTATAGATTAAATTCTATAATTTTTTTGTAAAAAAACTATGATAAAATAGAAATGCAACCAACATTTTACAAAAAACAACCTAAAGATGGTAGAATGCAACCGGTAGAAAAATATAAAATTATAGTGAAAGAGGAGGAAAATTATGAATAACAATTTCAAAGAAAATTTAAGAAAGATTAGAAAAGAAAATAATCTTTCACAAGAACAACTTGCTGACGAACTAGGAGTATCTCGCCAAGCTATATCTAAATGGGAGTCAGGAGCTGCATATCCAGAAATGGATAAAATAATTGCTTTATGCGATAAATTCAATTTAAACATTGATGACCTATTACATAAAGATATTAAAGAGGTAAAAGGAGAAGAAGAAAGTAAGAAAAAACTAAATAGTTTTATTAATGATTTCTTAAAATTTATTACTAATACAGTTAATATGTTTAGTAATATGGACTTGAAAAGTAAAATAAAATGCTTATTTGAACAATGTATAATCGCATTCGTACTATTTACAATTTCATTTGTTATCTATAATGTTTTATCATCATTATTTACCAGTATATTAATTATACTACCAAATATTATATATACATTCTTAAGTGGAGTATTAAAATCTATATTAGTAATCGCCCTAGTAGTAGTCTCAATTATAATAATAACACACATATTTAAAACAAGATATCTAAACTATTACGAACAATTAAAAGAACAAAAACCAAAACAAGATGAAAATAATAATAAAGAAACAGAAAAAGTAAATGAAAACATAACATTCAAAAACAATGATAAAATAATAATTAGAGATTCACGCCATAGTGAATACAACTTTATAAATATGATGTTTAAATTTATAATTTTAATAATTAAACTATTCGCAACATGGTTTGGACTTTGTATAGCGTTCGTACTAGTATGCTTATTTGGCTCATTTATTGCGTCATTCCTAATATATAAAACAGGACTATTCTTTATAGGACTATTAATCGCAATACTGTCTTCATCTATAATAGGAATAGTAATATTACTACTAATAATAAACTTTGTATTCAATAGAAAAAATGATAAGAAAAAAATGATATGGACTTTTATAATATCACTAATAACATTTGGAATAGGATGTGGATTAACATTTGTTGGAACACTATCATTTGATGTATCATATGATAATGAATCCATGCTTAAACCAGTAACAAAAGAATATGAAATGAAAGAAGATTTAACAATACTAAATAACTATAGAGAAATAGAATACGTAGAAACAGAAGACAAAAATATAAAAATAGAATATTAAATAAATAAGTACTGTGAAATAGATGTTAATAACTATAATAATACTATATCATCATGGTCTTATTGTGAAAACCCAATGAAAATTGCAAACGAATATATTAAAAACATCAACAACAAAAAAATAATACCAATAAATGGAACTATAGAAAAAATGACAGTTTATACAAATAAAACAAATATCGAAACATTAAAAAACAATCTAAAAAAACATATAGATGACTCAGAAAATACAGAAAGAATAAATGAATATGAAGAACAAATAAATGAATTAGAAATAGAAAACGAAGAATTAAAATTAGAAATAGAAGAATTACAAAAAGAACAAGATAATTAAAAAATAGTGACATAAAAATAATTTAATTAAATAAAACTTAATTAGTGCATGTATAATTATACATGTGAGGCTTTCTTTTTAGAAATTAACATTTGGTTAGTTTCTTTTTTTATAAGTAAAAAAATATTGACAAAAAAACATCTACACAGTATAATTAACTTGTAGTTATTTATAAATAACGATGTATTATTACCTAAATGTTAAAAATAAGTATAAGGGAGGATTTAAATATGGAAGATAAAGCTTATGAAGAAATTAAAGAATTAGCCATAGCACTAAAAAATATAGTACAAGAAGATATTAATGAATCTACTGAATTAGTAGATAATATTATAAAATATAAAATTAAAGATGAAGAAGTAATAAGTGGGGCATTTGATAAAATGTTATCAATCGCATTCGCAGCAGAAGAAGACATAAAAGGAATTTATTATAAACTTCTTAATTATGCTAAAAAAATTGATAAAGAACTTAGTGAAGATTATGAGGAAATATTCATTGAACAATTTAAGGATATTGATGAAGAAGATGAAGAATTAATGAATTAAAAAAGGTGCTCCACTAGGGCACCTTTTCAAAACTAATCACAAATTTACTTGTTCTCTCTAATAACCTCATTAGAAATATTAAATATAAAACCTAACATTAACATATAACTAAGTAAACTAGACCCACCATAGGAAATAAAAGGTAATGTAATACCAGTAATAGGAAGTAGTCCAATAGTCATACCAATATTCTGAACTTGCTGATAAATAAGCATACCAATAATACCACCAATAATATACTTATTAATACTATTACTAGTTTTAATAGCTAAACTAATTAACTTAATATCAAATAAACAAATTAAACCAACTAAAACAATAGAACCAATAAAACCAAAATTAGAAGCATAAACAGCAAATATAAAATCAGTTTGAGGCTCAGGAAAATAAATTGGAGTATTATTAAGCCCATACCCAAATAATCCACCAGAACCAATAGCAGATAAACCATTTTCTAACTGATATCCGCTACTATTTGACCAATCAAGTAATCTATCAACCCTCAAAAAGAAAGAAGTACCAAAAATATTAATAAACATATCTTGACTATAAAAATAAACAAACACAACACTACCTATAGCTAATCCTAAAACAGAAATCGCAACAACAAACCATCTGTACCTTATACCAGAAATAAACAACATAACAAAAGTAATCAATAAATAAATAAGAACTACACCAGTATCTGGCTGTAAAAAAGTTAAACCACTAGGAATCATAACAACAAATAAAACCTTTAAAATAAACTTAAACTCATCAAAACAAGAAGGATCAGGATTATCACTATTAAACTTATTAATCATATTAGCCAAAGTAACAATTAAAATAATCTTCATAAACTCACTAGGCTGAAAAGTACCGATATGAGGAATACTAAACCAACACTTAGCGCCGTTAACAGGAGTTCCAAAAATAAGCAATAGACCTAACAATAAAACTCCAATAATATATAAAATCCACGTATACTTAATAAAAAACTCATTCTTAATCCTCATAATAATAAAAATTAAACCAAATCCAACTAAATACCAAATAATTTGACGCTTCATCAAATCGGGTACACCAATTAATCTCTGAGCACTCCCAATAGTTAAAACACTAATTAAAAAAAACAAAAAAACACAAATAATCAACCATTTATCAACACGATATTTCTTTAATTTCATAAAAACACCTCTAACTAATTATGAATCACCTATAAATATATTATACAATTAATGATTGATAAATTAAAGTATTTTTAGTATAATTATATTGGTGATAAAAAATGGAATATATGCAATACATAATAATAATTATTATAACAATCATAATCGCATTCGCAATTATTAAATCAAAAAACAAAAACTTCAAAATAGAAGCAAACAAACTAGTAGAATACCTTGGAGGAAGAGAAAATATTATTGACTATAACTTTACAAAATCAAGACTAACAGTAAAACTAAAAAACACAGAAATAGTTAATAAAGAAAGCATACAAAAACTAGGCGCACAAGGAATAGTAGAAGTAGACAACCAACTAAAAATAATACTTGGAGAAGACGCTAGACAACTAAAAAAATACATAGACGAATTAAAGTGATATTTATCACTTTTTTTCATTATTCGACAAAAAACGCCAACCCAATATAATAAAATAAAGGCGAGGTGAGAAAAAATGACAAATTTCAACACACTATTTATGAACTTTGCATGGATACTATTTCCAATAATGATATTTCTTATATATGAAGCATACACAGAAAATATAAATTCAAAACAAAACAAACTATTCTTAAACTTCTGCTTAATAACATCCCTTTACCTAGTAATAAGATGTGGAAACTTTACAAATTATACACAAATTATAGAAATAACATTAGACACAATACTACTAACACTATACTCAAAAAAACATAACAAAATCGCAATAATAACATCAATAATAACAATAATATTTCTAAATACAAAAATAAACATAATACCAATAATAATAAAATACACAGTATATCTAATAGCGTATTACATATATAAAACAAATCAAAAAAACTACCTAATACTCTCAATAACAACAAGAATACTAGGAGCACTAACAATAATACTAATAAGTAATATGCAAAAACCAGAACTAATAGAATACATTTTTTACTATACAATAACAAACTTTCTAATAATATTTCTAATCCAAGCAGAAAAAATAATACAAATACACATCTCATATAAAGAACTAATGAAAGAAAATCAATTAAGAGAATCACTATTTAAAATAAGCCATGAAATAAAAAATCCAATAGCAGTATGTAAAGGTTACTTAGACATGTGCGATAAAAACACAAACTACGAAAAATATATACCAATACTAAAATCAGAAATAAACAAAACACTAAACCTACTACAAGACTTCTCAGCCTGCAACAAAATAAAAATAGAAAGAGATATAATAGACATATCACTAATAATAGATGAAATAAAACAAAATCTAAAACTAATGTTTGATAACCAAAACATAAAATTTGAAATAGAAAATCTAGAAGATGAAATATTCATATATGGAGACTATAATAGATTAAACCAAGTATTACTAAACATAGTAAAAAATAGTATAGAAGCAATAGATAAAAATAAAAAGAGCTACATAAAAATATATACAAAACTAAAAAACAATAAAATAAAAATATATGTAGAAGATAATGGAGTAGGTATATCAAAAGAAAACCTAAAAAAAATAAGTGAACCATTTTTTACAACAAAACAAAATGGAACAGGACTAGGAGTATTACTTTCAAAAGAAATAATAACAGCCCATAATGGAAAACTAGAATACACATCAAAAGAAAAAATAGGAACAACAGCGATAATAACACTACCACTATATGAATAAAAGCACTTAAAAAAGTGCTTTTACATTGCTTCTAAATAAAAACTTTTCTCAAAAGAATGATTATTCTTATCAAGCGTACCTTCCTTATTAAACAATTGATTAGTATCAATCAAAAAGAAATCATGAAGTAAAACATTAGAACCATCACTAGTAACAGGATCATCCCATGTAGCATCAATATGTAACCATTCACCATCAATATTAACTAAATTCCAAATATGAACATCACTGCTTATCTTGTAATTATTAAGACCTAGTCGGCTTAAAAATATAGATAAAGTATCACTATATCCAGAACAAATTGCCTTACCTTCATAAAGTAATCCAACAGCATTATTAGCATTAGTACCGCTTGTCATCTGATTAGTAAGACTTACGCTACTATCATAAGCAGTATTATTAACTATATAATCATGAAAAGCAAGAATTTTATCACGAGTAGACATATCATCACTAATAATAGAAGATGTTATTTCATCAATTCTATTATTAACCAATAAAACCTCAGAATCAGAATAAGTCTTAGTTACATTAATACTAACCTTACCATAAGAATTAATAGAAAAATGAATATTTCTATAACTATTAAATGGATGAACAAGATTATTTATAGTAGATAAAATTAAACTATCACCAGCGATATCATTAACATCATCAATACAACTAGAATATCCAGAATCACAATAAAATGTAACATCATCAAGCCCTCTATTTAAAGTAGAATAAATAATATTTATAATATCCTGACGATTACTAGGATAAAGATTAGTAGTATTTTGAACAAAACCATAATCAATATCCTTATAATAAGAATTAGGCTCACCAATTTGAACATTATTATCAACAACATTACCTAGAATAAAGCCAACAATCCTATCCCTATTAACATACACAATACCAAATAAACATATTAAAAACAAAAAAATCAAAAATTTTTTCATCCTATCACCTATTTTAATTATAACATAATAAATAAAAAAAAGAAGTAAATTACTTCATTTCATTTACTTTTTTAGTTAATCTTGACTTATTACGAGCACAGAAGTTTTTTGTAACAACACCTTTTGAAGTAGCTTTATCAATTCTTTTAATAGCTACACCTAAAGCGTCAACTGCCTTATCTTTATCACTTGCTAAAACAGCCTTTTCAACATTCTTCATAGCAGTACGCATACTTGTTTTATAATCATTATTACTTTTTTTCTTTTTAGCTATTACCTTAATTTTTTTCTTAGCATTTTTCATATTTGCCATAATTTCACCTCCAAGCCGTCAATACTTCTAGTATTTTATCAAATAATTATTAAAAAATCAATTTATTTTTAAATAAAATTTATAAATTTGAAAAAAATATAAAAGGTGATAACATGAAACATGAAATAGATTTAAGTAAATATAAAATTAGAACAGACCTTGCCATAGAAGCACTACCACAAAATATAGACATAGAAACAAAAACAATAGACAATATAAAAATTAGCAAAATATATATAGATGAAACAATACAAAAACAAATAGAAAAAAAACAAGGTAACTACATAACAATAGAATTTGAAGACATAACAGACAAAGAAAATCTAGAAAATGTAAAAAAAACATTTATTGAAGAACTTAGAGAACTATTAAAAAAAACAAGCATAAAAGAAACAGACTCATGCCTGATAATAGGACTTGGAAATAGACTATCAACACCAGACTCACTTGGACCAAAAACAATAGACAACTTAATAATAACAAATCATTTATACGAACTAGGATTATTAGACAAAAACTATAGAAGAATATCAGCAATCAGTCCTGGAGTAATGGGAACAACAGGAATAGAAACAAGCGACATAATAGAAAGCATAACAAAAAAAATAAAACCAGACTTTATAATAGTAATAGACGCACTCGCATCACTATCGATAGAACGAGTAAATAAAACAATACAAATAACAGATACAGGAATACACCCAGGAAGCGGAATAGGAAATACAAGAAAAGAAATAAGTAAAGAACTACTAAACATACCAGTAATCGCAATAGGAGTACCAACAACAACAGATGCAACAACAATAGTAACCGATACAATAAACTATCTAACAAAACACTACACATACACAAGAAAAAATATAAATAATCCTATGAATAAACTGATAATAAAAGGAAACATAAACTATCTAAAAAAAGACATAAAAATAGAAAAACAAGAAAAACAAGAACTATTAGGACTACTAGGAAACTTGACAGAAGAAGAAACTAGACAACTAATAAAAGAAACACTAACACCAATAGGATATAACTTTATGGTAACACCAAAAGAAATAGACTTTATAATAGAAAAACTTACAGACATATTAGGAAACGGATTAAATAAAGCACTACACAAAGTATAGAAATATACTTTTTTTTGACATATTATTTATACATAAACATATATAATGTGAATATGTTTTATTAGGTGAAAACATGAAAAAATTTAAAACTAAAAAACATATCAAAATAAAATACAAAAAAATAATAATACTACTACTCACACTAATAATAACTATAATAATACTTAAAACAATAAACACAATAAAAATAATAAAACTAGATCCAATTCAAACACTAAAATATCAAAACATATACGAAAAAAAACACATAAAAAAAGATCTAATAAAAATAACATCACAAATATTAAGAATAGACATAAATAAACCAGAATCAATATTAAACCATATGATACCATATGAAAAACCAAACATAAAAAAATACTACACAGTAAAAGAAGAACAACCATTAATATACATATATAACACACACCAAACAGAAGAATACATTGGAAATGAATTAACACCAACACCAACAGTACAAACAGCCGCATACTACCTAAAAGAACAACTAGAAAAAGAAAACATAAAAACAATAGTAGAAGAACAAAATATACAAGAAATACTAAGAAATAATAACTGGAACTATACAGATAGCTATAAAGCAAGCAGAATAAACCTAGAAAAAATAAAAGAAGAATATCCAAGTATCAAAATCTTTATAGACCTACATAGAGATGCACTACCAAAAAAACTGTCAACAGTAACAATAAACAATAAAGACTACGCAAAAATACTTTTTGTAATAGGAAAAGAACACGAAAACTACCAAAAAAACCTAGAATTTACAACATCAATAAACAATATAATAGAAAAAAACTATCCAACACTAACAAAGGGAATACTACAAAAAGAAGGACCAGGAGTAAATGGAATTTATAACCAAGACATAAAAGAAAATGTAATACTAATGGAAGTAGGAGCAGAAGAAAACACAATAGATGAAGTAACAAACACACTAGATATAATAACTAAAATAATAAAGGAGAAAATAAATGAAAAATAAAAAAGCAAATAAAATATTCAAAACAATATTCTTCCTATGCTTTATAAGCTACCTAACGTTTTATATTGCAGGACAATCAGGGTACTATGAATATACAGAAAGAAAAAAAATGACATTCACAAAAGAACAAATAGAACAATTTGAAAACGACGTAAAAGAAGGAAAAAACATAGACATAAAAGAATACATAAAAAATACAGATAAAAACTATCAAAACAAAATATCAAAAGGTACACTACAAGTATCAGAAACAATATCAAAATATACAAAAAAAGGAATAAATACAATATTTGCAAAACTAGGAAAAGTAGTAGAAGAATAAAAAAACTTGAAAATAAAAAAACAATATGATAAATTATAAAAAAGTGAGGTAATCTATATGATAAATGTAGAGAAAAACAAACAATTATTCAAAAAAATGTACGAATACTATAAAGAAAGAATAAACACAGTGACATATCCCAAATACGAATTAGAAAAACTTACAACACAAGAAAAAAACAAATACAAAAATTTATCAGAAACAGAAATACTAAAAACAATAAGAACAAAACTATTAGACCAAAAATATAACCACTCATTAAGAGTTGAAAAAATAACAGAACAATTAAATAAAACAATGGACAATAACAAAGAATTTGAAAGTATCTCAAACACAGCAGGACTACTTCATGACTACGGAAGATTCATGCAAGCAGTATTATTCAATAACTTTAAAGAAGCAGAAGACTTTTTCAAAGACAATGGACTAAGTGGACATGGAGAAGTAGGCTCAAGAATACTATTCATAAATGACGAAATAAGAAACTTTGAAATAGATAAAAAATACCACGAAATACTAAATAAAGTGATAGAAAAACATTCATTACCAACACTCGGAAACTATAATAAAAAAATAGACGAAAATTTCAAAAACAAAACACTACTTGACAAAGACTTGATAATATCATGTGCACTTCAAATGGTAAAAGATGCAGATATGTGCGACATATTATACCAAAGAATAACAGGAGAATATCCAGTATTATCAACAACATTTAGATATAAAACAAATAATCAAACACTTAAAGAAATAGAACAAATAACAGGAGTAGATATTGACACAATTTTGACATTGAACAAAATAGAAAAAGAAATACCAAAAACAATAATACTACCACTAGAACAAGTAAACACTAACCTATTAGAAGTTCCACAAGAAATAAAAGAAAAATTCTATAATAAAATATATATGACAAATACAAAAGAATGGGACTTAAGAACAATGCAAAACGATAAAAGATTTAACTATAACTCAATAACCGCAATGTGGTGGAGTATAGGACAATTCCTAGGAAATATGAACTTTACCGCAACACTAGAAGTACTAAATAAAAATAAAATACTAGAACAAATCTATAATCAATATCCAGAAAAATATAAATACCTAGTAAAAGAAATGTTTGAATTTGCCGAAGAAGAACTATTAGAAAAAAGAATAAAAGAAAAAAACATATATGCAAAAACATACATAAAATAATTTACAAATACTTGACCCAAACCAAAAACTATATTATACTTAATATAAGCATAATTAACAAAAAATGCTTTTAGAAAATGGAGGTATATATGAACACAATCGCATTCTCCATTTTACTAGTCCTTATTGGGATTTTTATTGGAATTATTTGTGTAATTTTATTTAACTACCTTAGAAATAACAATACTTCTAAGAAAATAGATAACATGATAGAAAAAGCAAAAAAAGATGCAGATAAAATTAAAAGAGATTATTTATTAGAAGCAAAAGACGAAGCTCATAAATTAAAAATAGAAACAGATACATACGTAAAAGAAAAAAAACAAGAAATAAAAGAAGGAGAAGAAAGACTTCTAACAAGAGAAACAAACATGGATAGAAGAGATCAAACATTACAAAATAGAGAACAAATGTTAGAAGAAAAAGAAAATAATCTCATAAATAAACAAAAAGATATCCAAAAAGAACAAGTAGAAGTGGAAAACATAAAAAAAGAACAAGTAGAATTACTAGAACAAATTGCAGGATACTCAAAAAATCAAGCAAGAGAACTAGTACTAAAAAAAGTAGAAGAATTAATGACACTAGAAATAGCAGCATACATAAAAGATAGAGAAGCAGAAGCAAAACTAGAAGCAGATAAACAAGCAAAATCAATGCTTATATCAAGTATGCAAAAATATGCTGGTGAAGTAGCAAGTGAACAAACAGTTACTGTAGTATCTCTTCCAAACGATGACATGAAAGGAAGAATCATAGGAAGAGAAGGAAGAAATATTAGAACAATAGAAGCAGTAACAGGAGTGGATTTAATAATTGATGATACACCAGAAGCAATAGTATTATCAAGCTTTGATCCATATAGAAGAGAAATCGCAAGAGTTACACTAGAAACATTAATAAAAGATGGAAGAATTCATCCTACACGTATAGAAGAATTATATGATAAAACAGTAAAAGACATGAAAGCAAAAGTACTAGAATATGGAAACAACGCACTATTTGAATTAGGAATTACAAAAATGGATCCAGAACTAGTAGAAATATTAGGTAAACTTCACTTTAGGACAAGCTTCGGACAAAATGCATTAACACATTCAATAGAAGTAGGATTCCTATCAGGAGTAATAGCAGCAGAACTAGGAGAAAATGTCGCACTTGCACGTCGTGCTGGACTATTACACGATATAGGTAAATCAATAGACCATGAAGTAGAAGGATCACACGTAACATTAGGAGCAGAACTAGCTAAAAAATATAAAGAAAATGAAGTAGTAATAAATGCAATAGAATCACACCATGGAGATACAGAAGCAACATCAATTATTTCTTCAATAGTCGCAATCGCAGACGCATTATCAGCTTCACGTCCAGGAGCTAGAAATGATTCACTAGAAAATTATGTACAAAGATTAAAAGACCTAGAAGCAATCGCAGATAATGTAGATGGCGTAGAAAAATCATATGCAGTACAAGCTGGTAGAGAATTAAGAGTACTAGTTAAATCAGAAGAAATAGATGATTTAAAAACACATAAAGTTGCTAGAGACATTAAAAATAAAATAGAAGAAAACTTGCAATATCCAGGAACTATTAAAGTTACTGTAATAAGAGAAACAAGAGTTATAGAAGAAGCAAAATAACTCTTTTTCTTTTAAAATGAAATTAACAAAAAATTAATAAATCTGTTGACTATAAATTAATTACAAGTTATAATGATAATGAGATAGATTGATAGTTAGGTGTTTAACCTCCGCAAGAAAAAAATATTAAAGGAGGTGGTCAAGATGGAAAGTATACTAGAAAGGATTCGGTATGGATTACAATTTAGTCCTAGTATTGCTAATTATATTAGCAATAAGAGGTATTCCAAAAAGACGCAAAAGAAGATAAATAAAGAACACCTAGCTCATACGAGTAAGGTGTTTTCCAAAATATAAATATTGTGGAGATGAGCACTTAACACGGAAATATCAAGTCTATCTCTTTTTATTATATGAAGAATTCCTTCACTACATACATAATAACACATAAAAATAAAAAAATCAACAATTAACACAAAATTAAAATGTATAAAAATAAATATTTAGTAAAACATATTGATAGGAGGCAAATATGAAAAAAATAATAACATTACTATCAATAATAGTATTAACAGGATGCACACTAGATATAAGTAATACACCAACAAAAAAAGTAGAAGAATTCTTAAATAAATATCAAATACTAGATGAAGAAGTACTAAACCAATTAGATAATGTAATAAACACAAAAACAAAACTAGATTCAACAAATAAAAATGAATACAGAGAAATAATAAAAAAACAATATAAAGACATGCAATACACAATAAAAGAAGAAACAATAGACGGATCCGAAGCAAAAGTAACCGCTCAAATAATAGTAAAAAACTTTACAAAAATAATAAATGATGCAGAAAATTATAAAAAAGAAAACATGAACGAATTCTATGAAAACGAAACATATAATGATAATCTATATAAAAAATATCTAATAGAAAAACTAAAAGATGCAAAAGATAGAGTGACATACACATTAGAATTCACACTGCATAAAAAAAATACTAAATGGACACTAGATCCAATAACAGAAGAAATAGAAGATAAAATACTAGGAATATATAAGGACAATTAGTCCTTTTTTTTAATGATTATTTACTAAATCTACATAAAATGATATACTTTTTATATAAAGTAGGTGTAAAGATGGACGAAAACAAAATAAAAGAAGCAATAAGACAAGTATTAGAAAATGAAAATATTGATATAACAAAACTATTAACATCAGAAGAAAGAACAGAAATACTACAAAATAGTTATAAGTATTTTAAAGACAATGATTATGAAAAAATAAAATACAAACTATTTACAAAAGAAGAGGCAGAAATTGCAGATGAACTATCTAATATCTTAAATACTAATAAAAATAGGATTATCGAATTAGATGTACATCTATCTGATGAAAGAAAATTAGAGATATTAACAAAAGAAGAAAAAAAATTTATATATAACTACACAGAACTAATAAAATCAATAGAACAAGATGAAATAAAAAAACAAGCATTATTATTTATACTTGAAAATAATGATTCATATTTTTTAGTAAAATACGCAGACATGATTACTTCATTTAAAAACATAGATGAAGCAATAAAAACAATAGACGACTTTTTAGAAAAAAATCCAGAAAGCAGATATAAAATTCTAAGCATTAACTTAAATTTAGAAACAATTTTTAAAAACTTACCAAAAGAACAATATAAGAAAATACTAAAAATACTAGATAAATATGAGTGTATTCAAGAATTTAAAATATTAAATGGGATAGATAATAAACTAGAAATATTTGAAGAAATAATAAAATTACCCAATTATAGGATAAATCACAACGCTTTATATGATTTGATAAGTCACTTAAATGAAAATGATTCGTTCAGCGCATTTAATATATTAATGAACAATAATTATGAAAGATTGAAAAATATAGAAATAATAGAACTCATAAAAAAAACAAGTAAAGATAGAAAAAAAGAATTTTTAGACATACTTTATGATGAAATAGAATTAAAAGACTTAGAGATAATAATATCAAATTATATACGCGCACTACCTAAAGAAGAAAGAAGAATACAATTTAAAGAATATATAATAAATAATGATAAATTTAATTCATTAAAGATAGCCGCTTTACTAGTAAACGAAACAATGCTAAACTGTTTAGATGAAGCAATAATAGAAAAAAATAAAGAATTAAACTCAGAATTAGAAAAGAAAGATTTAACAAAAAAAATAATAGTTTACTTAGAAAATTTAAACTATGATATTGAATGCAATATAAATGAAGTAAACTGTAATACATTGATAAAACAAATTTGTAAATATGAAAACTTAAACGAAGAAAACTTAAAAACAATAATAAATAAATTTGGATATCAGATATTAAAATATATTAATTGTGAAAATATAAAGGACTTAATAAACTTAAATCAAGAAGATCTTAATAAAATACTATACATGTTTAAAGAAGAAAATTTAACAATAGACACACATAAAAAGGACTCAATAATAGAATCAGTAATACAAAGAGAATTTATGTTTTTAGAATCATATTCATATAATATTTTTTCAACATTTGAAACATTAATTAATAAACAAGATTCAAAATTAAAACAAACATTTGATGAAGTAATAAATACTGTATTTGAAAAAAGACCAAAAAATCTTCAAAAAATATGCAAAGAGAATAATATTACAATACAAGAATTGTATGAAAATATAAACCAAGGAAAAAGTCTAGATATTTTGCACCAAATAACTCAACAATACATAGAAATTGAAAGAGAAGAATACTCAAAAATTAGAACACCAGAATTTATAAAGCAACTAGACTTAGATAAAAAATTTAAAAAAGAATGGATACTAAAAAAATATATTGAAATACAAGACATAGGAACAATAAAATATAAAATAAGAAATATTAATGCAGAACTAACAGAAGAACAAGAAAACCTAAAAAATAATAATGAACAACTAGAATACATAATAGAATTTAAAAAGAATCCATCAAAAGAATTAATGGATAAAATAGAAAAAAAGAATCTAAAAATATTTAATGAATTATTAAATAAACTATATGAATTAAATGAACTAAACAACATTCCAAAAGAAGAAGAAAAAAAAGCGGAGTATATATATTCATTTAAAAAAGTAAAAGAACAGTATTTAATAGAAATTCTATCACAACTTGATATAAATTGTATAAAAGAAAAAGTATTATCAGAAACAGAAATATATCAAAAATTACTACAACTGCTTGATAAACATAAATATTTAGGATATGGAACAACATTTCAACCAGTAGCGCAAAATATAGACTTAGAAATTGGTTCACAATCAATAGCAGGATTAATAAATTGTTTTTACAAACTATATAATGAATCAACAGAAAAAACTAAATTTATAGAACAACATACAATGACAAAACTACTAGAAGAAGGATTTTGTCATGAACTAACCTCAAATAAATATGCAACTATAATAGGCGAAGAAGACTTTAAACTAATATTTTCAAATACAGGAAAAAATAGAGCAAGCGCAACTGCTCAAGCAAGACTTAATAATGTATTAGAAATTATTCCTAAAATGTATGAAAAAGAATACCTTACAATTCCACCACTAAACGAAATAATAAAACTAAAAAGTGGAAAACAAATAAAAGTGGAAATTGGACAACCATTAGACTTTACTAACCTATCAGTAGGAGAAAGAACAAATGCATGTCTAAGATCAAAAGGAGCATTTAGAGACTTATGGGAATTCATATTAACAAACAAAAATGGATTCAATATAATATTCAAAACTCCAAACGATAAATTTATATCAAGAGTAAGTGGTATAAGAAATGGCAATACAATATTTGAAAATGAATTAAGAGACAGCGTATTAAATGAATATACAAACGAAGACTTAATAGAAGCAAATCAAATTGTAACAACACTACTAGAAAACTATACAAAAACTAGCGAATATCCAATAGAAAACATAATCATAACAAATGACTATGCAATGGAAAAAGAAAAAGAAAAACTACAACCAATAACAACAGATAGAAAAGAAGCTATGTATGGATTAAACTTTAATTATGACAAAAACGATACATTTGAGGGAATTATACTATCAAATAATGGAAACCTAAAAGAAATAAAACTAGGAAAAGATAATACAGAAGAATATAAGATAAATAAAAATATAAAAATTTATTATAATGAAGAAGCACTAAAAAAAATAAACCAACTACATGCGTTAAATCAACTTTTGAATGGAATACCAATAGAAGATATAGTAATCAATAATCAAAAATACAATTCAGAAAATATATCATGTATAACAAATAACGAATACTATATATTAAAATATAATGATGAAATAATAGAAACATTTATACTCGATAAATACAAACAAAATGAAATAACACAAAATATAATAAAAAATGAAACGGAGGAACAACATGAAAACAGTAGGAATTATCACTGAATATGATGGATATAATGGAAAAATAATAGATAATGAAAAAAATATCTATGAACTAAACAAAAAAAATATACTAGATGAAACAATAAAACAAGGCGACTTAGTAGAGTTTGATAAAGAAGAATACAAAGGAGTAGAAGTAACAAAACGATTAGCATTCTTTGTAAAAAAATACAATAAAAAATAAGAGGTGTAAAAGAATGAAAAAGAATTTATTAGGAATATCATTATTAACTATGACATGCTTATATGGCTTATTAGCGGCAATAATCATACTAGTATGTATGTATACAACTATTCCAATAATATATGGTATAGTAGCAAGTATAATAATATTAATACTTCAGTTTTTGATATCCCCATTTTTAACAGATATTACAATGAAATGGTTTTATGGAGCAACATTTGAAAATAATTTACCAGACTATGTAAACAATTTTATAGATCAAATTTGTAATAAATATAATATGAAAAAACCAAAAATCGGTTATATTGATGACGGAGCTCCTAATGCTTTTACATATGGAAGAACAAAAAATGATGCTAGAGTAATATTAACAAGGGGGATATTTGAAATACTAACACCAGAAGAAGTCCTTACAGTCGTAGCACATGAACTAGGACATGTAACACATTATGATATGCTTTTTATAACAGTTGCACAACTTGTACCACTTGTATTATATGGAATATATGAAACATTCACAAAATCATCATCAAATAATAAAAACAATAATAATTCATATGCAGCAATAATTGGTTTAATTGCATACATACTATATATAATTAGTCAATACATAGTATTATTCTTATCAAGAACAAGAGAATACTATGCAGACAGTTTCAGTGTAGAAGAAACAAGAAATCCAAATGCGCTTTCCCAAGCACTTATAAAAATAGGATATGGATTAACAACACGTGCAAACAATGAAACAGATAAAAAGAAAAAACATTCAGCAGCCAAATCCAACGCATTAGGCATATTTGATTCGAAAACATCTAAAACACTAGTTGTAAGTAGTTTTGATGAAGGAATGATATCAAAAGAAAATATTAAAAAAGCAATGAAATGGGAAGAATGGAATATTTGGGCAAAATTCTATGAATTGAGTTCAACACATCCATTAATATCAAAAAGAATAAATGCAATATCAAAAAGAAGTTCAGAATTCAATCAACAACCATTTATAAACTTTGACTTACAAAAACCAGAATCATATGTAGATGACTTTGTAATAGAACTAATAATAAAATATTTACCACTATTCTCACTAGTTATACTAACAATAATATCACTATTACTAGTACCAATGGGAAATACACAATTATCAGTATTAATAATAATAATAGGTGGAATAATAACAATCCTACTATCATACATAAAATATGCACGCTATTATAATAATAAAAATTATAAACAAGCAAAAGTATCTGACTTATTAAGTGAAGTAAAAGTATCAGGAGTAACAAGTATACCATGTGAAATAGAAGGAAAAATAATTGGTAGAGGAAATCCAGGATGTATACTAAGCGAAGACTTTGTAATACAAGATGAAACAGGAATAATATTCTTAGACTATAACCAACCATTAAAAATTGTAAATAAACTATTCGCAATATTTAAATCAAAAGAATACTTTGATAAGACAGTAAAAATTAAAGGTTGGTATAGAAGAAGCCCAGTACCATATATAGAAATAAAAACAATGGAAATAGATGGAAAGATAAAAAAAATACACACATATATATGGTCATTAGCATTAAGATTTATATTAATTATTATATATATACTATTCCTATTATCATTCGCAACAATATTATCAATATAAGGACAATTAGTCCTTTTTATTTTTAACTGAAAATGATAAAATAAAATAGGTTGTGATAATATGAAAGAATTTATTAAAAATATAAAATTCACTTGGAACTATGCAAAACATTCAAAAAAATCTTTAATAATTTTTATAATAAGCCAAATAGTGCAAATATTTCTAAACGTAATAACACCTCTATTAAGTGCAAAAATAGTAATTGAACTAACAACGAACAACTATACAAGATTACTAATAATCGCAATAATATTATTTATAACAGACTATTTATATAATATTACAATGTATATAGGAAGAATACTAGGAAGTAAAATCTATAGAGAAACAATGACATATATGTCATGCGATTTAGGAAAACATACATTAAAAATAGAAACAAAATGTTTAGATGAACATACAAGTGGAGTTTTTATACAAAGATTAACAAGTGATACATCAAGACTATCAACAATATATTCAAATATGATTAGACATATTTCAGATATATTAAAATACATAGGATTATTTGGAGCCTTATTTATAGTTAATAGACAAATATTCTTATTTGAAATATTATTTATGATATTAATATATATGCTACAAAAAAAGAAAACAAAAGAAGAAAAACAAAGAGACAAAATATACAGAAAAAAACACGAAAGAATTACCGGACTAGTAGGAGAACTAGTAAGAGGTGCAAGAGATATAAAAATGCTCAATAGCGAAGATGATTTTTTAAATGAACTAAATAAAAAAATAAAGGAAACAAACGAAGAAAGATATATAATGAATAAGAAAACATTTGGATATACATTATTAATCACACATATAAAAGATATTAAAAAACTATTATTACTAATAATACTAATACTTCAGATGAAATATGATATTATTATTCCAACCATGGCATTAGTAGTATATAACTATGCCAATAACTTAGGATCACTAACAAATACATTAGACCAAATGTTTGAACTAATAAGAGACTTTAACCTATCATCAGAAAGAATAAAAGAAATAATGGATGATGATAAATTCAAAAAAGAAAAATTCGGTACAAAACATTTAGATAAAGTAAAAGGAAACTTTGAATTTAAAAACGTATCATTTGGATACAATGAAAAACTAATATTAAAAGATTTATCATTCAAAATAAAAGAAAATGAAACAGTCGCATTCGTAGGAAAAAGTGGAACAGGAAAAACAACTATATTTAATCTATTATGTAAAATGTATAATATAAACGAAGGAACAATAACAATAGATGGAATAAATATAAATGATTTAGACAAAGATTCAATAAGAGGAAATATCACAATAATAAGTCAAAATCCATACATATTTAACATGTCAATAAAAGATAATTTAAGACTAGTAAAAAAAGACTTAACTGACAAAGAAATGATTAAAGCATGTGAAATCGCATGCCTAGATGAATTTATAAATGAACTACCAGATAAATATGACACAATAATTGGAGAAGGTGGAGTAAACCTATCAGGAGGACAAAAACAAAGACTCGCAATAGCTAGAGCCTTAGTACAAAAAACAGAAATAATACTATTTGATGAAGCAACAAGTGCACTAGATAATATAACACAAGAAAAAATAACCAATGCACTAAATAACATGAAAAATGAATATACAATTCTAATAATCGCACATAGATTATCAACAATACAAAATGCAGATAGAATTCTTTATATAGAAAATGGTAAAATTCAAAAAGAAGGAACACATAAATATCTATTAAAAAACTGCAAAGAATACAAAGAATTATATGAAACTGAAATTAAAAATAATTAACAAAAAATTAATATTATATTGATTAAAAATTAATTATAAGTTATAATTATATGTAGGGAACAAAAGTAGTTGAGTGTCTACCTCCAATCCTAAAAGGAAGGAGGTGATATGGTGAAAAAACGTGAATACGTTTGCAGAGTTTTACTCTATATAGCCATAAATTTATTCCTCCTATTAATGATAATAGTAGAAATAAAAAAATGACACTTAAGCATATAGCTTAAATGTCGACCTTATTAAATCTAGGGTAGACATTCAACATGCAAAAACTGAATGTTCCCTTTTTTATTGTATGAAGAATTTCTTCACTACATACATTCTAACACATTATATTATCAAAGTCAAACACTTTATAACTTTATTGTAAACTATAAAAATGATATTAAAAATAGAACTTTTATATGATAAAATATATATAAGGAGTGATACTATGATAAATGCATCAAAAGAAACATTAAAAAATACAAATCAATATAAAGACGAACTAAAAAAAATACTAAATATTATTGAAGAAAAACATATAGATATGTATTTTAACATAACTAAAGAAGAATTAAATAAATATATTGAAGAATTACTAGATAAACATGAATTAAAAAATGAATATGAATTATATTATTATACAAATGTAATAATAAAAAAAATATTCGATAGATTTGACTCACATACATATTTAATATGGAACGATGCAGATTTTAATTTACCAATAAGATTAAAATATATAGATAATAAATTATATATCACAAGAACAGATGAAGATAATATAGATTTATTATATGGACAAATACTAAAAATAAATAATGTTGATATTAATAAACTAATAGAAGAAATAAAAGCTATGACCGCATACTCTACAGATGGCTACCTACAAATTAAAATAGAAACAATACTATATAATGGAATAAAACTAAAATCACTACCATCAATAGATATAAACACAAAAGAATTTGAATATGAAATATTAAAAGATAACAAAATAGTAAAAAGGAAACTAACAAAACAAACAAACGAACTAATAGATTTAAATAAATGGAAAAAGAATTATTCGTATGAAATAATAGATAATTCAATATATATTGTATATAATTCATGTAAAGAAGATTACAAAGGACAGATGCAAGAACTAGTTGATAATATTAAAAAAATATCAGAAGAAAAAAATATAGAAAACTTTATAATTGACCTAAGAGGAAATATGGGTGGAAATGCAGATTACATTAAACCATTAATTGAATTCCTAAAAGGAAAAAAAGTAGTAACACTTACAAATAATTATATATTTTCAGGTGGAAGATGGGCACTTATTGACTTAAAAAACATTGGAAGTAAATTTATAGGAACAGAAATAGGAACAACACTAAATTGCTTTGGAAATATAAAAGTAGAAAGACCATCAAAATATATACTTCCAATATCAGAAAAATACTTCTATTACGATGAAAATTCAAAATCAATAAAACAAATAAAAGAAAAAGAAGAATTCTCAAAATTTAAAAATAATATAGATAATCAAAAATACTTCGAACCACAAATATTTGAACCAGACTATTATGTAGAAAACATTATAGAAGACTATAAGAATCAATATGATAGACAATTAGATTCAGCACTACTGTTAATAAATACAAGAATGAAAAATGATAGAAAAGAACAATTTCTTAAAATAAATTCACCAGAAGAATTGATGGAATACTTAGACAATAATATTTCTTATGGTTGGATAGATAAAAACGGTAAAAAATATATTAATACATTAAGTCATGTTAGAGAAAACTATAGGACAAGTACTATAGAAGAAATATTTGAAACAGGACTTGTAACATGCACTGAAGATGCCAAACTAATTAAATATTGTCTTGATAGACTTGGATATGAAACAAAACTATATTGCCATAGAGCATACGAAACAGAAGAAAACTTTGATCAAACTGTAAAGATGCATTGTTTTGTACTATTTAAAAAAGATAATAACTGGTATCATTTTGAACACTCAATGACACCAATAAAAGGTATTCATAAATATGACACTATTGAAGAAGCATTAAATTGGATAACAAGCAAATGGAATAAAAATGAAAGAAAACTTGCTGAAATAGACAATATTCTTGAACACTTAACATTTAAAGAATTAAACGAATATGTAAATACCTTTGATAACGAAAAACATAAAACACTATAAAACATATTGACTCTCCATCTAACTAGAGGTTTATAGTTATACCAAGGAGGGAAAATATGAAACAAATTTCTCATTTAACACTGAAAAAGGAGGAATAAATTGCTAAAAATTGGTGAATTTTCAAAAATAACAGGTGTACCAATCAGAACACTCCGTTATTATGACGAAATAGACTTATTTAAACCAGCAGAAATAGATTTATTTACAGATTATAGATATTATAAAGAAGAACAAATAAAAGATATAGAAATAATAAATAAACTAAAATCTGTTGGATTTACACTAGAAGAAATAAAAAACAACTGGAATAATTTTACAAACGAACTAATGGAAAACAAAAAGAAACAACTAGAACAACAATTAAAAAATGTAAATCAAAGTATAAAAGAAATAGATAAACTTCGTAGTACAATACATAACGGTAGATTTACAAATGATATTAAAGAAACAAGAAAGGTAAAAACATTATTTTAAAAAGGTGAAAAAATGAAAGATACAAATTTAATAATTGGTAAAAAGAACACAGGAAAGACAACTTATATACTATTTAATGAATTAAAAGAATCAATAAAAAGAGGAGAAAATCTATGTATATATAATACAAGAGATGAATACTTTAAAACATTCTCAAATACTCTAAAAGAAAATAACTACAATGTCATAACACTTAATATAGAAGAAGCAAAAAAATCAAATGGATTTAACCCATTACAAGTTCCATACGAACTATATAAAGAAGGACAAAAAGATAAATCAATAGAACTAATAGATTCATTAGCCAAAGAAATATTTAAAGAAGATAATCCTTATTCAGATCCATTCTGGCAAAACATGGCATCAAACTACTTTACAGGACTAGTATTAATACTATTTAATGAAGGAAAAACTGAAGAAATTAACCTAGGTAGTATTCAAGTAATGATGAACCAAGGAGAAGAAAAATATAAAGAAACAACAATACTAAAAAACTATCTAGAAAATATAGATGCAACAAATACAATATATACAATGCTATCTCCAATAGTATTCGCTCCATCAGATACAAAAGGAAGTATAATATCAGTTTGTAAACAAAAACTAAATAATTATATGTACAAAGAAGAACTACTAAATATGCTAAATACAAACGATATAAATGTAAGAAACATAAAACAAAAAACAGCAATCATAATAATCGCTTCAAAACAAACTGATTTGGCAAATATATTTATTAATCAATTAGTAGAAACATCAAATATGTCATTCACATATATATTAGATAACTTTGATGCACTAAGAAAACTACTATGTCTAAACAACCTATTAGATAACGCTACATATAACAATAATAAAATACTTATCGCAATACATAATGAAAACGAATTCAAAGATATATATGGTAAATATTCAATAGATAAATTTGAAAATGTTATTAATTTAAACGAAAATAACGAAATAATTAATAATATAGATAAAATTGAACTAGGCAATGATTCAGACTATCCAACATTAAATATAGAAAAACACAAATACTTTAACTTAAAGAATATATAGAAAAAAAGAGGTATGAAATATGGCAAGATTTTGTTCAGACTGTAAAAACTTAGATACAAAAGATAAAAAAGCAGAAGGTGTTTGCAAATGTAAAAAAATAAAAGAATACATTCCAGCAAACACACCTGCATGTGATAAATTTGAAAAATCATATTCAAGAGATTGGTATGAAAAAGAAAAACTATACGATGATGGAAAAGCAGCATCAAATAAAATGAAAGGAAACGAAATAAGTATTATAGTTCCAATCATTTTAATAATTTTACTTATTATATTGAAATTATTGAAAGTGGTATAAATTTAGTAAAAAAAATAGAGGTATAAAAATATGAAAAGATATGACAAATATGAAGATTGGGTTGAGGTTATTAGTGAAAATTTACCTGAAATTCCAAAAATAATAACAGGAGAATGGTTAAAAGAACAATTATTAGATAGAAAAAGTTATTTTAGAAATTGGGGATTTTGTTTTGCAGATTTGAAAGAACATGAATTTGAAGATACTATAGATGCTAGTATTATAAGGAAAGTTCCATTTTCTACAAGAACTATTTTTCCTAAAAATCATCCATTTCATTTTAATGAAAATATATTTCATACTTTTGATGATGTAAGGAATCTTCATGAATTAGGAATAGATGGAAGTGGAGTTAATGTAGCTGTAATTGACTTTACATTTGATACTGTTCCTAATGAATTAAAAGAGTGTTTAAATAATTTTGTGAATTTAAATGATAAAGCTGAAGTGCATTTTCATGGAACAACAGTTTCAACACAATTTTGTGGTAAAAATTTAGGTATAGCTCCTAAATCAAAATTATGGTTTTATGGAACAGGCCAAGGCAAAAAAAATATAGAAGACGATATATTAGCACTTAAAGATATTTATAAGCAAAATCAAAAAGGAGCAAATATAAAAATTATAAATATTTCTGGTTCATCACATATGGACATTCTAGAATTTGAGGATATATATATAAAATTATTAGAACAGGAGTGTTATATAATTGACTCAATTATCTTTGGCGAAAATTTTACAACAATAAACCAAGATTCAAATACAAAAGAATATTATTATTCTGATTGGCAAATTTTAGGTATGGGTGAAAAAGAATTAAAAAGTAAAATTGCTATACCAACTGGTGGTAAGATGACTCCATTAGTTACAACAGAAAATGATTATTTATATTGTGGACAATCAACATATAGCTGGGGTATACCAATTTTATCAGGATATTTTGCGCTTGCTTTACAAATAAATCCGAACTTAACATATAATGAATTTGTTGAATTGGCTAAAAAAACAAAGACAGAAAAAGAAGGAATTCAATTATTCAATATAAATGGTATTATAAACGAATTGAATAAGGAAAAATCTAATAAAATGTAATTAGTAAATTAATGAGATAAATAAAAACTATAATAAAAAAAATACTAATCACAATTAGGTAAATAAAGAAACAGGTATAAATATGAATTATGAAATATTAGTTAATAAAGAAAATCCTATAGATATAAAATATTTAAAAGAAGTTATTGAACCATCATTAGTCGAAATAGAGTTTACTCGTGATAATGATGACATATTTGATAGTCATAATATCGTGAATAAAAAAATCTTTCTTGAAAAAGAAACAGCTAAAGCTTGGTATCAACTAAAACAGTTTTTAGTAAATCAAGGTATAGAATTTGATATATGCTCAGGATTTTTATCATTAGAAAATCAACAATACAAATATAATTCATTTCTAAATAGAAATGGTTTAGAATTAACAAAAAGAAGAATGTGTCTTCCAGGATACTCAGAACATCATACAGGACTTGCCATAGACTGTGATTATTTTAAAAATGATGATTGGGCAGGTATTTGTAGCGATGATAATCCAGAAACAAAATATATTCACAGTATTCTTCATAATTTTGGATTTATATTGAGATACCCAAAACATAAACAAGAAATAACAGGAATGCAATATGAACCATGGCATATTAGATATGTTGGTGAATATTTAGCAAAAAAATTATATGAAGAAGATTTAACTCTTGAAGAATATTATGAAAAATATAAAAACAGAACAAAATAAGACGGTGAATTTATGGATGAAAAAAAAAATACATTAGAAATTGTAAATGGAGTAGGAGAAAAAGGTTTACTAAAAAAATCAAATCTATTTAAAGAAGAAAATATAATCGATATGGCACTACTTTTAAATATGGGACAAATAAATGATTTGGAAAGCATAGAAACCAAAATAACATGCAATAATGAAATAAATGTAAAAGAAAAAATAGATAAACTAAAAGAGATACTTAATAATTATAGCAATGTTAGAATATGGTATTCATCACTAGATAGTGAAGATTATAATTTCTTTATATTTATAGTATATTTAATAAACAAAATAAATAAAAATATAACAATATCACAATTAGATGTAGGTAAAGTAAAAAAAACAGATAAAATAAAATTTGGTGCATACTGGAGTCTCGGTTGTTATGATAAATTAGAAATAGAAGGACTTCTAGAATTTGAAAAAAAATTAACACCAGAAGAAATAAAAAGTATAACAAAAGCATGGAAAAAATTAGAACAAGAAAATAGTGATTTAAGAATAACAGAAAATGGAAAAATCAAATCAGTAAACTATGAATACCTAGATAAAAGAATTCTAGAAGAATTATCAAAACATAATGAAATAGATGAAACAAGACTAGTAGTAGACTTAATGTTAAGAGAACGAACAGAACACGATATGGGTGGCATAAATGGTCAAATAATTTTCTCATATAGAATTAAAGAACTTATAAAACAAAATAAAATTAAAATAGTTAGAATTGAACAAAAGAAAAATATATCAGGTGAAACAAAAAATATAAATATAATAAAAATTTTGAATTAAAAAAAACACGTAATACAAGCAAAAAGGAGTAAACACATGGAATGGAATTTAGAAGAACTATTTAAAACAAAAACTGATTTCTATAATGAAATAGAAAACATTAAAAGAGAATTGGAAAATATTAAACAATATGAAGATACAGAACTAAATAAAAATAATCTATTAGAACTTTTAAATAAAAAATGGAAACTAAAAGAAAAATCGAATAATATATTAGTATATGGATCACTTAACTATTATAAAAATATAAAAAGTGAAGAAATGATTAATCTAAAAACACAAGCAGAAAAACTAAATAGTGAAGTAGAATCTAAACTTAATTTTATTGACTTAAAAATATTAGAACAAGGAAAAGACAAAATAGAACAATTTATAAAAGAAAATAATAATCTAAAAACATATGAATTATATATAAATAATCTATTTAGAATGCAAGAACATATTCAAGACGAAGAAACAAATAACAAAATAAAACAAAATAATAATAGAATAAATGAACTATTAACTAAATATAATACACTTATAAGTGAAATGAAATTCGATAACATAGAAGAAAATGGAGAACAAATAGAAGTAACCAATTCAAACTATTCAAAACTACTACAATCAAATAATGAAAATACAAGAAGGCAAGCATACTTAAGCGTAGATAAAAGATATAAAGAAAAACAAATAGAATTCTTTAAAATACTAAAAGAAATATATGAACTTAGAATAGAAAATAGTAAATTAGAAAACTATAATTCAGTATTAGAAAAAGTATTAATGAAAGAAAATATAGATAAAAAAATAATAGATACACTAATTAAATCAGTAAATAATAACCTATCACTAATTCATAAATACTTAAAAATAAAATCAAATTTAAATAATATAGAAAAACCACATATATATGACTTTGGGATACAACATAATTTAGAAATCGAGTATCCATTAGAAGAAGCAATAAATATAATAAAAGAAACAGTAAAACAATTAGGACAAGAATATATAGATGTTGTAAATATTCTGTTAAATGGACATATAGATACAGTACTGGATGAAAATAAACACCAATCAATAACATTCTCATGGCACACATACTCATTTTTAAACTATAAAAATAGATACATAGACTTAAAAAATCTAATACATGAATTAGGACATATAGTAAACTATTATATGTCAAAACAAAAACAGCCATTTATATATGAAGACTCTACAATATTTGTAGGAGAAACAGCGTCCATTACTAATGAAATACTACTAAATAGATATCTACAAGAAAATTCAAAAACAAAAGAAGAAGAACAATACTATCTAATAAAACAAATAGAAAACTACTTTCTATCAGTATATAAACAAACAATGTACACAGAATTTGAATCAAAAATTTACGAATTGATAAATAAAAACTCACTAACACCACAAACAATAAACGAAGAATATATGAATCTCATAAAAAAATATTATGGAGATAATATAGATTATAGTGATGCATCATGTGTAGAATGGATTCGTTTAGGACACTTATTTAGATGGAGCTATTATCCATATAAATACGCAACAGGACTAATGATATCAAGTATACTAGTAGATGAACTATTAGATACAAAAACATTAACAAAAGAAGAATATATAGACTTCTTATCATCAGGAAGTAATGCATACTCACTTGATTTATTAAAAAAACTAAAAATAGATCTAACAAATAATGAAGTAATAGAAAATGGATTCAAAGTATTAGAAAAAAGCATAAATAAACTATAAAAAGATTAAAAAAACAGGAGGCATTTATGATATACGAAACACCACAATTAGAAACAGAAAGATTAATTTTAAAAAGAGGAACATACGAAGATTTTGTTAAAGTATATGAATATGACTTTACTAAACTAAGAGATATAAATGGAGAATTTGAATATGTAAAATATGATCCTGAAAAATTAAAAGGATGGGAAATTCCAGAACCAGAAACATATGACTGGATAATTTATCTAAAAGAAAATATGGAACCAATTGGAAACATAGTAGCAGATAGGGAACAAAAAGACATAAAAGCTATAGAACTAGCGTTTAATACCCATCCAAACCACTGGAGAAAAGGTTATACAAGCGAAGCACTAATAGAAATAATGAAATTCTTATTTAATCAAGGATATGAAAATATTTTATGCGGATATGATGAAGGAAATATTAAATCAAAAGCCATAGGAGAAAAACTTGGATTTGAACCATACAAAGTTAAAGAAAATGCATGGATAAAAAATGGTACACCTATAACATCATATACAAGTATACTATCAAAACAAAAATTTAACGAACTATATAACTAGAATACTAAATAAAAAAATAGGAAGGTGATAATATGAAAAAATGTTTTTATGCATTATTAGCGATATTATTAATAATCATACTACTCTTAATTTCAAAACATGAAAATGAACATGAAGCAAATGAAAATACACTTTATAATATAAAAATAGATAATACGTATTTAAGAGTTCAAAAATATGATAATTCACTAGGGCAAAATCAATTAGTAGGAGTTGAAAAAAAGACTAAAGCCGGATATGAAACAGTAACAGAAGAATTAATAACTGTAAGTAAAGGAGCAAGATTCGTTTTCTTAAATAAAGATTTAGGATTTGCTATTTCAACACCAGATTTATCAAAACAAAATAATTATTTAGGATTTAAAGTAACACAAGATGGTGGAAGAACATTTAAAGATTGTGTAATAAATTATGATAACCCAAATATTGAAACATTAACAGTAGAAGGCGTTCCGTACTATGAAAAGGATAAACTAAAACTTCATTGTTCAATATATCAAATAAAAAAAGATAATTCAGGGTATGAAGATATTGATTTAATGTTTATAAGCAATGATAATGGATTAACATGGAATTTAGAAAGGGACAATTAGTCCTTTTTATATTAATAAAAATATGTTAAAATACCAACTAGAGGTGATACAAATGTCAAATTTCAAAAATATAATAGAAAAAATATGCAAAAAAAATAATATAAAAATCACACTGTTATCTAGAGATTGGGTAATGATGCTAGAAAAAGATAACAAAACAAAATTTATAACAGGGTATAAATTTGGATTGAATAACCATGCTATAGGAGAAATATTAGACGATAAATATGCGCTATATGATGTGTTAAATAAAAACAATATTCCAGTAGTAAATCATAATATTCTATATAAAGAAACAAATACAAATGATTATGCGATAGGACATAACTCACATGATAATGTAAAACAATTTTTTAAAGACAATAAAGAAATAGTAATAAAATCAAATACAGGAACATGTGGAAATGAAGTTTATAAAATAACAAATGAAGAAGAAATAGACGAAATATTAGATAAACTATTAAGTAAGCATGTATCAATAAGTTATTGCCCATACTACCAAATAAAAAATGAATATAGAATAATTGTACTAGACAATAATATAAGAATAATATATAAAAAAATAAAACCAATTGTAACAGGAAATGGAAAAGAATCAATAAAAGAGCTTCTTACAAAATTTAATAAACCATATTTTGAAAACAAATTAGAAGATGAAAAATATAATAGAATTCTTGAACTAAATGAAATATATGAATATAGTTGGAAATTTAATTTATCAAATGGTGCGATTATATCATTCAATATAAATGATAATATAATTGAAAAATTAAGAGAAATAGCAAATCAAGTACTAAAAAAAATAGATATAAAATTTGCAAGCATTGATATAGTAGAAACAGAAAAAGAATTCTTGGTACTAGAAATAAATAGTGGAGTAATGATGGAAAATCTATATAACTTAATAGATAATAAACAAATAATAGAAGATATATATGAAGAAGCAATATTAAATATGTTTAAGGACAATTAGTCCTTTTTATATTAATAAAAATATGTTAAAATACCAACTAGAGGTGATGAAAATGTCAAAAATAAGCAATGTATTAACAATGATAGAATATTTGAGTAGTGGAAAAAAGTATAGTATTTCCGAACTATCAACAAAATTAGAAGTAAGTCCTAGAATGATTAGAGTATATAAAGAAGAAATAGAAAAAGCAGGAATTTACATAGACACAATAAAAGGACCGTATGGTGGATATGTACTAAACCAAAATATAAATGTACCGAAAAGATTTATAACACCTAATGATATAGATATAAAAAATAAAAAAATATATAATAAGATAAATAAATCAATAAAAGAAAAAAGAAAATGTTATATAGAATACTATTCAAAAGAAAAAACAAAAATAACTAAACGAAAAATAGACCCATATGATTTAATATTACTAGGTAATGAATGGGGAATAGCGGCCTACTGTGAATTAAAACAAGAAATTAGACATTTTTATATAAATAGAATTAAAACAATAGAAATATTAAATGAAATTTATAACTGACAAATATATTTCCTCTTCTTTTGATAAAATAAAAATGTAAAAGGAGGAATATATGGAAAATTTAACTTATATAACAGGAAATTATGGAAAATATATACATGTAAAAGAATTATTTGAAAAAAAAGGAATCGTAATAGACTATTTTAAATGTGATTTAGAAGAACCAAATATTAATAATATAGAAATAATATCAAAAGAAAAAGCAAAGCAAGCATATAAAATACTCCAAAAACCAGTTTTTGTTGCAGATACGGGATTTTATATTGATAATTATCCAAATAATCCAGGTTATCCAGGAGCATATGTAAAAAGAAGTGGAGTAAGTAATAATGTAGACAAACTATTAGAAATAATGAAAAATGAAAAGAATAGGCAATGTAAATTCATTGATTGTTTAACATTTTACGATGGAAAAGATTTTTACAGTTTCTATGGAATATCCGAAGGAACATTATCTTATTCAAAAAAAGGTGACTCAATCAAAAAAGCAAAATCAAATCTATGGTTAGTATTCATTCCTAAAAATCATAATAAAACATTAGCTGAAATGACAGAAGAAGAAAGAAACAATAGAAAAGATAACCATACTTCAGCAACTGATAAATTTATAAATTGGTATATAGAAACATATAAAATGGTGAAAAAATTTACAAAACAATTATGACAAGTGATATAATAAAAAAGAAAGGTGAAAATATGAAAAATATACAAAAACAAATATGGCAAAATAAAATTAATAAAGGATTTAATACAACGGATGTAAATAAAGAATTCTGCTTATTATATGGAGAAGTAGCTGAAGCTTATGAAGCATATAGAAAAAAGAAAGAAGATTTAAACGAAGAATTAGCAGACATAGCTATATACTTAATGGGATTATCAGAAATGCTAGGATACGACTTGGAAACAGAAATAAAAAATAAAGTAAATAAAAATGAAAAAAGAGTATATAAAAATATTGATGGAGTAAATGTAAGAATAAGTGATTAAGGACAATTAGTCCTTTTTATATTAATAAAAATATGTTAAAATACACATTGAGGTGTAGGTATGAAGAAGTTTAAAACAGAACCAAAAATAATAAATATAGAAGATACAAATACAACAATAATAAAAATAATGTTTTTCAATAAACATACAAAAGAAGACACAATTAAAAATAGAATAATGAATAGAATTCTAAGAACATGTAATAATTTATATAGAACACCAAAAGAATTCGAAACAAAAAGAGAAGATTTATTAATAATGAATTTATCAATAGATACAAATGCTTATATAGAAAATGAAGTAACATATGTAACAATGACATTACCTAGAGAAGGAATAATAGATGAATTTAACTTAGAAGAATGTATAAAATTTCTATATGATACGTTATATAATCCATATATAGAAAATGATGAATTCAATAATGAACACTTTAACTGGGAAAGAGACTTTGTATTTGATAGAGAAAGAAATTATCCAAATAACATATATGACTACATAGAAGAAGAATCAATAAGAATTCTAAATGAAATAGAAGACATATATATTACACATGAAGAATACTTGAACTATATAAAAAAGCAAACACCAAAAACAATATATGAAAATTATAAAACAAAAATAAAAAACAATAGCTTCATAACATACATATATGGTAGTATAGAAAATAAAGAAAAGCTACTAAAAATATTTAATAAATACTTTAAACAAGATCAACAAGAAATAAAACTTGATACAAACTATACCAAATACTTAAAAATAACAGAATATAAAGAATTTGAAAGAAAAACAAAATATAATCAAACAGTACTAAATCTATTCTACCAAATAGAAAAACTAAAACCAGAAGAAAAAACAATATTAGATACACTATTTTACTTCCTAAATTCAAGAGAAAATGACTTAATATTTCAAAATCTAAGAATAAAAAACAACCTAGTATATGAATCAAGGGTAATGGAAAGTAATACATGCGGATATATCGCAATAATAGCTTTTTTAAATAAAGAAGATATAAAAAAAGCACAAGAAATAATAGAAAAAACTTTAGAAGACATAAAAAAAGAAGAAAACTTCAATATATATAAAGAAAGACTTCTAAAAGCACTCAAGTACGATGTACTAACAGAAGAAGATAACGACTACAATATAGTAAAAGATATTATTAATAAAGACATAAAAGAAGAAAAAACATTAAAAGAAAAATATGAAATAATAAAAGAAATAACATCAAAAGATATGAATAATTTTATTGATAGATTAAAACTAACAAGAAAACTTACAATGGTAGGTGATACAAATGAATAAAATAAAAACAATAACACTAGAAAATGGACTACAAATTATAATAAACAAAAATAAAAAAAACACAACAAAAGCACAAATCATAATAAAAGCTGGAGGATTAGATACAAACTTTAAAATAGATAATAAAGAAATAGAAGTACCATTTGGAACAGCTCACTTTCTAGAACACTATCTATTAGAACAAAGTATATATGGAAACGCAAATAAAATATTTAGTGATGAATATGTAACATCAAATGGAATAACATCATACTATACTACTGAATTTTATATAAAAACAGTACACGACTTTGAAGAAAACTTCATAAAACTTTTAAACATAGTTAATAATCCAGACTTCAATAAAAATATAGAAGAAGTTAAAAATCCAATAATACAAGAAATCAAAAGATCAAAAGATAAACAAGGAAAACTATACAATAAAACAATATTTGAAAGCATTACAAAAAACAAAATATATGATACAACACTAGGAGAAATAGAAACAATAAAAAACATGGATATAAATACAATAAAAACATTCCATGAAACATTCTATAATCCCAATAATCAAATAATAGTACTAACAGGAAATATAAAAGAAAATATAGTAGATATAATAAAAGATTTCTACAAAAATAAAACAAATAAAAATGTAGAAAGAAAAAAACTAATAGAACAAGATCAAATAATAAATAAAACAAATGAAATAATAGATGAAACAATAAATGAAAATTTATTTGAAATAACATATAAAGTAAACATAAAAAAATATACACCATTAGAAAAAAACAAAATAGACTATTACATCTCATACCTACTTGATACAAAATATAATGAACAATCAGAATTATTCAATTACCTAATAAAAAACAAACTAACACTATATGCAATAGAAACATATATGGATCCAAGTATAATAAAAGACTATATGTTAATAACACTAAAATCATATACAAAAGAATTTAAAAAAGTTATAGAACTACTACAAAAAGAATTTAATACAAAAAAACTTACACAAGAAAACTTTAAAAATTGGAAAAACAAAAAAATAATACAAAGACTATGTAACCTAGAAGATGACATATACATAACAAATAATTTAATAGATAATATATTCTTATATGACTTATATGAATATGATAACATCGATTTTATAAAATCATTAAACCTAGAAGAATGCAAAAAAATGTTAAATGAATTAGATTATTCCAACTATACAATATTAATAAATAAAGAAATATAGAAATTTACAAAATAAAAATATGATGCTATAATTATAACAACGAAAGAGTGATTATTATGAATAAATTCAAAGAAGCAATAAAAAAACAAGCTTACTACGAAAATTTTATAACAAGAAGTATAAAAAGTTCAAATGCAATTGAAGGAAATACATTAAGTTATACAGAAACATATTCGATAGTATTTAATGACGAATCATTACCACTACAAAATGTAAATCCAAGAGAACTATATGAAGCAATTAATTTAAAATATGCACTAAACTATTCACTAGAAAATCAAGATAAGTTTGATAATGGATTAATAATAATAATAAATGAATACATAAATAAAAATATCAAAGAAACAACAGGATATAGAAAAGGAAAAGTATTTATAAAAGGAGCAGATTTTGTTCCAGAACCACCAGAAAACGTTCCCAACAGCATGAATGAATTATTATACCAATATAATAATAGTGAATTACCAATAATAGAACGAATTGCAGACTACCATATAAGATTTGAACATATACATCCATTTGAAGATGGAAACGGAAGAACAGGAAGAGTAATAATCAATCACGAATTAATAAGAAATAATGAAATACCTATAGTAATACCAGAAGAAAGAAGAATAGAATACTTTAATTATCTTCAAAACTACGATACAAAAGGATTAACAAAAATGATTAAAGAACTTCAGCAAATAGAAGAAAATAAAATAAATGAATATGAGGACTAACTAGTCCTTTTTAAAATGGAAAATATGATAATATTAAAAAGGTGATTACATGAAAAAGATACTAGATAATTTATACATGTTTGAATCAAAAACAAATGTGTTACTATACAAAAATAAAAAGAAATGCATACTAATAGATACAGGAAAAAGTGTAAACTTGAAAAGTGAAATAAAAGAATATATAGACAATAATAAACTAAAACTAAAAGGAATAATAAACACACATGCACACTCAGATCATGTGTCAAATAACGATATAGGAAATTGTAAAGTATATACAAACAAATTAGAAAGAATTCTACTAGAAAATTATAAATTACAATTAGATTTATTATACGGAGGAAAACACCCAAAATTTCTAGAAAACTCATTCCTATCATCAAAATCCTTCAAAACACATAAACTACCAAAACTAAAACACATAAAATATGTAAACCTAGAAGGACATAGCTATAACATGATAGGAGTAATAATAGAAAACAAAGTAATATATATAGGAGATGCATTATTTAGTCAAAAAGAACTAAAAGGAATACCGTATATATATGACATAGAAAAACATCTAAATACAATAGAACAACTAAAAAAATATAAAGACCTAATAATAATATCTCCACACTGTGGAATAATAAATGACTTAGAAGAAACGATAAAACAAAACAAAGAAGAAATAAATAAAACAAAACAAATGATAATAAATATGTGCAAAAAAGAAAAAACAATAAATGACATACTAGAACACATAATAAAAGAAAAACAAATAGAACTAAATAAAATAAACTACTACCCAATAACAGCAACAATAAGATCATTCATATCATATTTACTTGATAAAGATATAATAGAAATGGATTTTAAAAAAAATAACTTATACTACAAAACAAAAAATGATATAATAAAATAGGTGATAGAATGAAAAAAGAATTAATAATTTATTTTAGTAGAGCAGACGAAAACTATGGAGTAGGATACATAGAAAAAGGAAACACAGAAATAATTGCAGAATTTATAAAAGAAATAACTGGCGCAGATATATTCAAAGTAGAACCACTAAAACCATATTCAAAAGATTATGCTACATGCATTGAAGAAGCAAAAGTAAGAACACAAACACATAACGCACCAATTAAAGAAAACATAAAAGACATATCACAATATGAAACAATATATATAGGTTCTCCAATTTATTGGGGAGGAATGCCAGAAGAACTTATAACAGCACTAAAAGAACTAGATTTCAACGGAAAAACAATAAGACCATTTGTAACACATGAGGGATCTGGTTTATCAGGGGTACCAAGACAACTAAACGAAATATGTACTGGAGCAAAAATATTAGATGGACTAGCAATACAAGGGAAAGATGCAAAAACATCAAAAAATAAAGTAGAAAACTGGATATAACAAAAAAACAACTTAAATAGATTATAGGAAGTGATTAAATGATACTAATTATAGAAAGTATAATACTATGCTTATTATTTACATTAATGGTTTATATAATGTCTAGAGAACCAATAAAAACACTATATAACTATCCACCTAAAATACAAGAAAGAGTAAAAACATTAAAACAATATAAAGATAAAATTCCAACACAAGAAAACAAAATAACAACAAAACTCCTAGCATCAATAATATTCTTAATAATAATTTGTATTGTCTTAAGATATATTAATGGATATCAAACATTTATAGAAAGCTTTAAAAATGGATTCTTATTATGGACAATAGTAAATCTATGGGATGCAATTGTTTTAGACATAATATGGTTCTGCCATGATAAACACTTTGTATTTAAAGGAACAGAAGAAATGACAGACGAATACCATAACTATTGGTTCCATATAAAAGGATTTATAATAGGTGAAATATTAGCACTCATAATATGTACATTAGCAGCACTAATAATAGAGTTTATTCTATAAAAGGAGAAAATAATGAAAAAAATAATATTTATAATTCTATTCATAATAGGACTAATTCTTGGATTAACAGCCTGCCTAATAAATAATGAAGAAAAAACATTAGAACTAACATATAATACAAATGGAGGAGTACCATACGAGTGGAAATACGAAATAGAAGATAAAAATATAGTAGAATTCGTAAAAAGTTATGAAGTAGAAAACAATAATAACAATATGGTAGGTTCCCCAATAAGTATAAATTATGTATTTAAAGGACTAAAAAAAGGAACAACAACAATCACATTTAAATATGTAAACATAATAGATGGAACAATAGAAAAAGAAGAAAAACTCAATATCAAAGTAGACAAAAATAAAAATATATCATTAGTTGCTAATATAAAAGATTAGAAATTAATAGGACTAAAAAGATAAAATAATAGTGTTTAAAAATGATGTATGTTATAATATTGGTCAAGAGGTGTATATTATATGATTACAACTAAAAAAACAAAAAGAAGTATAGGAGCAACCTATAAAGAACCAAATACAATTGCAATTAATGGAAAAAGAATTCCAGCTGATGCAATAGCAATAGCAGAAATTAACAATGAACTTAGAAAAAACGCTATGGAAAGAAAAGCAATAATGTGTGAAATGAAACTTCTGGCAAAGAAAATGTATACATGTGGAATAAATAGCCAAGAAAAACAAGAAACCGTTTCAAATAAAACATTAAAATTAAGAAAATAAGGACTAAACAAGTCCTTTTTTTCATATACTTATCTAGGTGAAATTATGAAAAAACTAATTATTATATGTATTATGTTATTAATTCCAGCGAGAATTAAAGCTATAGAAACATCCGCAACATCCGCAATACTTGTAGATACTGATTCAGGAAGAATACTATATTCAAAAGACATACACAATAAAAGAAGTATCGCAAGTATATCAAAAATAATGACCGCAATAATAGCTATAGAAACAAATAAAATGAATGATGTAGTAGAAATAAATGATTCAATAGATAAAGCCTATGGTTCAGGAATATACATAAAAAAAGGAGAACATATAAGCCTAGAAGACTTAGTATATGGACTAATGCTTAGATCAGGAAACGATGCAGCTCTCGCAATATCAAACTATGTAGGAGGTTCAACAGAAGAATTTGTAAACATGATGAATCAAAAGGCCCAAGAACTAGGAATGAAAAACACACTATTTAGAAACCCAAGTGGACTAGATGAAGAAGATGGAGGAAACATATCAACCGCATACGATATGTCACTATTAATAAGCTACGCAATAAAAAACGAAAAATTTAAAGAAATAACAGGTACAAAACACCATAAAGTAGAAACAGATAAAAACATATACTCATGGACAAATAAAAATAAACTACTTTTTTCATATAAAAACACAACAGGAGGAAAAACAGGATTCACAGTAAAAGCTAGACGTACACTAGTAACAACAGCGTCAAAAGATAACCTAAATCTAGCAGTAGTAACACTAAACGATGGAAATGACTTCAAAGACCATCAAGACCTATTCGAATATGGATTCAATAATTATACAAACTATCAACTATTAAAAAAAGGAACAATAAATATACCAGATACAAATAATAATTTAGAATACTATATAGAAAATGACTATACATATCCACTACTAGAAACAGAAGAAGAAAGTATTCTAATAAAATATAACCTAGAAAAAAATCCAAAAGAAACAGCAGGTAATATAGAAATATACCTAGGAGATAAACTATTACATAAAGAACCACTATTTTCAAAAGAAAAAGAAATAAAACAAAAAAAATCATTATTACAAAAAATAAAGGAATTCTTCAAACATGATAAATAAAATATGGGCTTCCTTCATAATAATAGGAATACTTTATAGTATACTAACAAACAATGTAGAACTAATAAGTACAGAAATAATAAAAGGGGCAGAAACATCATTAAATATGATAACAAAAATATTTCCAGTAATGGCCTTATGGCTAGGAATAATGAAAATAGCGGAAGTTTCAAACCTATTAAAAAAAATATCAAAAATATTATCACCAATAATGAAAAAAATATTTCCAGAAATACCAGAAAACCATGAATCAATAAGTCTAATCACAACAAACGTAGTCGCAAACCTATTTGGACTAGGAAATGCTTCAACACCAATTGGACTAAAAACAATGAAATCATTACAAGAACTAAATAAAAATAAAAAAGAAGCATCACACAGTATGATAACATTCCTAGTACTAAACACAACAGGACTAACTATAATACCAACAACAATACTATCACTAAATATGAATGCAAAAAATCCAACAGAAATAATACTACCATGTTTTCTCGCATCCTTATCTGCTACAATAGGTGGACTAATAATAGATAGAATACTCCAAAGAAAGGATAAAAAATGCAAAACATATCAAACCTAATACTACCATTAATAGTATTAATAATAATTTTTTACGGTGTAAAGAAAAATGTAAACGTCTATGATACGTTTACAGAAGGTGCAAAAGAATCATTTGATATGACACTAAAACTTTTTCCAACAATGCTTGGGATGATACTTGGTGTAAATATATTTGTAAAAAGTGGAGTACTAAACTTTATACTAAACCTATTAACACCACTCCTAAAAATAATACAAATACCAAAAGAAATAATTCCACTCGCAATACTAAGACCAATATCAGGAGGCTCTGGAATCGCACTCTTACAAACAATAATAGAAACACATGGACCAGAAAACATAATAAGTAAAATGTCATCAGTAATACAAGGCTCAACAGACACAACACTATATATAATAACACTATACTTTGGAAGCATAGGAATAAAAAAAACAAAATATGCCTTAAAAGCAGGATTATTAGCAGACCTAATAGGAATAATATCCGCAATAATAATAACAAAAATAATGTTTAACTAGTTTAGAAACACTCTAAACTTTTTTAATTAAAAAATTATAGTAAAAAAATATAAAATAATGTATAATTATATTGGTGATAAAATGAATCTAGAAGATATAAACGTAGAAAAAGAATTAAAAATAATATATATGGGTACACCAGAATTTAGTGCGACAGTGTTAATTGGATTAATAGAAAACTATAAAATAAGAGCTATAGTAACACAACCAGATAAAAAAGTAGGAAGAGAACAAAAAGTAGTATTCCCACCAGTAAAACAAGTAGGAATAGATAATACTATATTAGTATTGCAACCAAATAAAATAATGGACGAGTATCAAGCACTAAAAGATATGGAACCAGACTTAATAATAACATGTGCATACGGAAAAATTCTACCAAGAGAAATACTAGAACTACCAAAATTAGGATGTATTAATGTACACGCATCACTCCTTCCAAAACTAAGAGGAGGCGCCCCAATCCATAGAGCTATAATAGATGGATATACAAAAACAGGAGTAACAATAATGTATATGGACGAAAAGATGGATGAAGGAGATATGATAAGTCAAAAAGAAATAGAAATAACAGAAACTGAAACAGCAGAAACACTACACGATAAACTAAGTATAATCGGTAGAGACCTACTCTTAGAAACACTTCCATCAATATTAAATAAAACAAATAACAGAATAAAACAAAACAATGAAGAAGCAACATACGGATTTGTAATAAAAAGAGAAGACGAAAAAATAGATTTTTCAAAAACAAAAAAACAAATATATGACCAAATAAGAGGATTAAACTCTTGGCCAGGAGCTTACTGTACACTAGATAATAAAATATTAAAAATATGGGAAAGTACAAAAACAAACAATAACTTTCCAGAAAAACTAAATGGAGAAATAACAAACATATACGAAAATGGATTTGGTGTTAAAGTCAGTGATGGAGAATTAATCATAACACAAGTACAACCAGAAGGAAAAAAGAAAATGAGTTCAATAGACTTTATTAGAGGAATGCAAAATAAAGGATCCTTAATCGGAAAAATACTAAATTGAAACTAAAAGAAAAACTAGAAAAAAACGAAAAATATATAAAATATAAAGAATATAAGGAGTCCTTTAAAACAATATGGAATGACCCAAAACTTGGTTCAGCCATAAAACTATCAATTTGGATTATTCTAATACTTATACTTGCTGTAATTGTGAGAATAAATGATAAACCAAAATTAGAAGAACCAAAAACACCACAACAACCAGAACAAAAAATAATAAAACCAACAAATGAAATCATAAAAAAACAACTTGAAGAAATAACAAGTTATGAAGAAAACATCACAGTAGAAACAGATATAATAGAAACCATAACACTAACGCATTCTAACGATACAGACTTAATAACATACAATAATCAAAAATATTATAAAAAAGATAACTTATACTTATTAGAAACAAACGAAATAATAGAAAATAAACTCTTAACAGATATAATCTATTTCAATATAAATAACATAAAAGATAGATTACAAAATATAGAAGAAGACTATATCACAGTATATAAAGATAATAGTTATATAATAAGCTATACAATACCAACAAATGAAATACCATCATTTGAGCTATTAGAAACAGAACCAACAAATAATATAAACATAATTATTTCAGGAAAAGAAACAATAAATAAAATAGAAATAAATCTAGAAAACTACAACATAAAAAAAATAACACTAGAACTTTTCAATATAAATAACATAGAAAACATTGATGTAAATATGGAGGTAAATTAATGGACGTAATAATTTTAATAGCGGTAATAGTACTATTTGTATTCCTTTTCAAAAGAACATTTTCATCATTCGTATATGCAGTAGCAGTAACAGATATATTCTTTAGAATAGTAACGTATCTAAAAATAAGACTAACAAGTGGCGCACTATATGCGTTCCTTGACAAAAACATACCAAGTAATATTCCGGCAGTAATAGAAAAATATACAAATTATGAATTTAGTATAGTACTAATATGGGGATACGTAATACTAATGATAGTATTCGAATTCTACGCAATAAGAACATTTATGCATAAAAAATAGTCTCTTTAAAAGAGATTTTTTTTTTGAAAAAATATAAAAAAAAGAAGGATTTTAAATAAGTTTTGAAGTATATATATTATAGGGGGGATATCATATGAACTACTATAATGAAATAAAAAATAAACTAATAGACAACGAAATATATGAAAAAGTAAAAGACTATTCAAAAGAAAGAAACAAAGTTAAAACATACTTTGAAATAGGAAAACTATTAAGTGAAGCAGGAAAAGAATATGGAAAAAACATAATAAAACAATACTCTGAAAAACTAATGATAGAAGTTGGAAAAAAATACAACGAAAGAACACTTTTTAGAATGAAACAATTTTATACTGTATTCAGTAATGAAAAAGTGTCAACACTGTTGACACAATTAACATGGTCACATTATTTATTACTAATATCAATGAAAGACTATAATAAAATAATATATTATATAGAATTAGCTAAAAAAAACAATTTGACACAAAGGCAACTAAAAGAAAAAATTAAAAACAATGAATACGAAAGACTCGATGAAAAAACAAAAGAAAAATTAAAAACAAAAAAAGAATATGAAATTGAAGATTACATAAAGCACCCAATAATTATAAAAAATACAGATAACTATGAAAAGTGACTTAAGAATTTATGAAACAACATACATGTTAGTAAATGAAAATATTAAACAATATAAAATTAAACAGGTTGACAAACAAACAAATGTTTATGTATAATTATAATGGTGATAATAATGTATTCATATATAGAAGGAAAAGTAACAGAAATAGAAAGTAGTTATATAACATTAGATAATAATGGTATAGGCTATCAAATATATACAGGAAATCCATATACATTTAATGTAGGAACACACTATAGAATATATGTATACCAATATGTAAGAGAAGACGAAATAACACTATATGGATTCAAAGAAAAACAAGAAAAAGAACTATTCCTAAAACTAATAGACGTAAAAGGATTAGGATGCAAAATGGCATTACCAATACTCGCAACTGGATCAATAGAAGGAATAGTAGACGCAATAGAAAGAGAAAATATTTTATATCTAAAAAAATTCCCTAAAATAGGAGAAAAAGTCGCAAAACAAATAATACTAGACCTAAAAGGAAAAATATCAACTAACATTGACTTGACAGAAAATATTGACAATACAGAATTAGTAGAAACATTAAAAGCACTAGGATATAAATCAAATGATATCAACAAAGTCTTACCACAAATAAATAAAGGAAATGCTTTAGAACAACAAGTAAAAGAAGCATTAAAACTGTTATTAAAATGATATTAGGAATAGACATAGACGATACAATATGTGATAGTTGGCTAACTATCGCACCAACAATGTGTAAAGACTTTAACCTAGACTATAACGAAATAATAAAAAGTAAAAAAATATATAACGAAATAACTAATATGACAGATAGACAATATAGAAAATATTCAACTATATTTAAAAAACTACTAAAAAACGTAAAATTAAAAGAAAACGTAAAAGAAATAATAGACGAACTATCAATTAATAATAAAATAATATTCATAACAGCACGACCTGACTATAGCTTTGATAACGCATATGAATATACAAAAGAATTTCTTGATAAAAATAACATTCACTATGACAAAATAATAGCGAATGCATACGACAAAAAACAAATATGTAAAGAAGAAAACATAGATATATTTATAGACGATAGTAGAGATAACTGCACTAATGTAAGTGAACTAAATATAAAAGTATTAATGTTTGAAAACTACTTCAATGAAGACGAAACAAAATTCAAAAAAGTAAAAAACTGGGAAGAAATTCTAAAGGAGGTAAACAATGCAAGAAAAATTACAAATTAATGATAAAGAAGAATCCTTTGAACAAGCAATAAGACCAACATCAATAGACGAATACGTTGGACAAACAGAAATAAAAGAAAACCTAAACATATTTATAAAAGCCGCAAAAATGAGAGATGAAGCACTAGACCATGTATTACTATATGGGCCACCAGGACTCGGAAAAACTACACTATCATTCATAATCGCAAACGAACTTGGAACAAATATAAAAACAACAAGCGGACCAGCAATAGAAAAAAGTGGAGACCTAGCTGCTGTATTATCAAGCCTAGAACCAGGCGATGTATTATTCATTGATGAAATACATAGAATCCCAAAATTCATAGAAGAAATACTTTATTCAGCAATGGAAGACTTTACACTAGATATAATAGTTGGAACAGAATCATCAAGTAGAAATATAAAAATAGATCTTCCACCATTCACACTAGTAGGAGCAACAACAAGAGCAGGAGACCTAACAGGACCACTAAGAGATAGATTTGGAATAATATCAAAACTAAACTTCTATACAGAAGAAGAACTAACACAAATAGTAAATAGAACAAGTAATGTATTAGACTGTCCAATAACAGAAGAAGCCGCACACGAATTAGCGAGACGAAGTCGTGGAACACCAAGAATCGCGAATAGATTATTTAGAAGAGTTAGAGACTTCGCACTAGTACTAGGAGACGGAAAAATAGACTTAGATATCACAAAAATGGCACTAGATAAATTAAAAGTAGACTCACTAGGACTAGACCAAACAGACTATAATCTACTAAGATCAATAATAGATAAATTCAACGGTGGACCTGTTGGAATAGAAGCACTATCATCATCAATTGGAGAAGAAGTAACAACAATAGAAGAAGTATACGAGCCATACCTATTACAACAAGGACTATTAAAAAGAACATCACGTGGAAGAATAGTAACAAAAAAAGCATATGAACACTTAGGTTTACCAGTTAAAAATGCAGAATAGAAAGTAAATAGAAATATTTGCTTTTTTTTTTAAAAAAAATTTACATAAAATTAATCAAAAAATATTGTCTTAAAGTCATTCATTTGTTATAATAATATACATATTAGAGCCTAACCTCGCATAGTACGGGGTGCGTATGTGATTTAATTTTGATTTTAGTGTGGGCAAATCTAAATGAAAGGAGAAGAACTTTAGTAATAAAGCTAAACTATATATTAAACAATAATATATTAGTGTAATATATAGAAAGAAGGATTATTAATGAATAAAATAGAAACAATTTCAAATTTATTTGAAGAAAATGAAATAAGAAGTATATGGGATAAAGAAAAAGAAGATTATTATTATAGCGTAGTAGATGTAATAGAAGCACTAACAAATTCTGGAAGGTCAAGAAAGTATTGGAATGATTTGAAAATAAAATTAAAAGAAGAAGGGAGCCAGTTGTCCGAAAAAATCGGACAACTGAAAATGAAATCTAGTAAAGATGGAAAAAACTATTTGACCGATGTGTTAGATACAAAAGGAATACTAAGACTTATTGAGTCAGTACCAAGTCCTAAAGCAGAACCATTTAAATTATGGCTAGCTAATGTAGGCAGTGAAAGAATTGATGAAGTGTTTGATCCAGAAAAAGCAATAAACAGAGCCATAAACTATTATAAAAAACGTGGATATGATGATGAATGGATAAAGAAAAGATTAACAGCAATACTTAATAGAAATAAACTAACAGATGCATGGAAAGAAACAGGTATAAAAGAAAACTACGAATATGCAATATTAACAAATGAAATATATAAAGAATGGTCAGGAATGAAAGCATCAGACTATAAAGAATATAAAGGTCTAAGAAAAGAATCACTAAGAGATAACATGACAGATATAGAAATAGCACTAACAGACCTAGGTGAAATAGCAACAAGAGAATTAGTAAAAACACATAAACCAAATGGATTAGAACAAAACAAAAAAATTGCTAAAATGGGTGGAAACACTGCTAAAATTGCTAGAGATGACTTAGAAAAGAAACTAGAAAAAACAGTAATAAGCAAAACCAATTCACTTAGTTATGAATATAAAAAAGAACAAGAAAAAATAAATTAATTTACAATACCAAATATTTTTGATATACTTATTACGAGGTGGATAATATGAGCATTAAAATAGAAAGAATAAATAGTAACATGATAAAAGAAATAAGCTATTTATTACAAACAGAAGTCAAAAATCCAAACATAAAATTCGTAACAATAACAGATGTAAAAGTAACAAACGATTTAAGCTATGCTAAAGTATACTTCACAGTATTAAATGAAGAATATAAAAAAGAAACACTAAAAGCACTTAATCAAGCAAGTGGATTTATTAGAAAAAAACTATGTGATAGAATCGACATAAGACATATGCCAGAACTAGAATTCGTATTCGATGAATCAATTGAATATGGGCAAAACATAGAAAAAATAATAGAAGACCTAAATAAATAATTGAAATAAAATAAATTTTATGATATATTAAATACATATTTAGTGAGGAAAAATAAAAAAAGTTATATAATTGGTAATAAGAAAATTAGTGGTAGATGAAAACTAATCAAGATTATATAATAAAATACATATTTGGAGCTAAAACGAAAAGTCGCGTTAAGACAATGAGCATATAACACTATGGAAGTAAGGTGGTACCACGATTAACTCGTCCTTACATTTATGGTGTTTTTTTATACTTTGGAGGTAACATGATAAAAAAACTAATATTTGATTTAGACAACACACTAATAATGTGGAAAGATGAATACGTAAACGCACTAAAGAAAACAATCAAAGAACACAATATAAATGAAGATGCAAACAATATAAATAGTCTAATAGATAACTACGAAGAATACTATGATAAATACGACAAACAAAATCTGTTAGAACATATTAACAATAATATAAAAGAAAAAATAGATATGAACTTTATAGAAGACTTCTTATACAATATTGGATTTATGAGTGAACCAAATAAAGAAGTAATAGATACATTAGAATACCTATCAAAAAAATATGAATTAGTAGTACTAACAAATTGGTTTAAAGAACCACAAACAAATAGACTAAAAACAGCTAAAATAGATAAATACTTTAAAAAAATATTTGGTGGAGAAGAATACATCAAACCAAACAAAAAAGCATTTATAAACGCAATAGAAAATACACCATTAGATGAATGTATCATGATAGGCGATAGTTACACAATTGATATTATGGGTGCATATAACGCAGGAATAAAACCAATATTTATGAACCCTAAAAACAAAGAAAACAAAAATAACTTTACAGAAATAAAAACAATAAGTGAATTAAAAAATATATTATAGGAGGAAATTATGGAAATAAATAAATATATTGATCACACAAACTTGAAAGCATTCGCAACTCATGAAGACATAAAAAAACTATGTGAAGAGGCAAAAAACAATCACTTTGAAACAGTATGTGTAAATCCATACTATGTAAGTTACGCAAAAGAAGAACTAAAAGACTCAAACGTAGGAGTATGTACAGTAATAGGATTCCCATTAGGACAAAACATAACTGCAGTAAAAGAATATGAAGCAATAACAGCAATAGAAGATGGAGCAGACGAAATAGACATGGTTATAAATATAGCCGCACTAAAAGATAAAGACTATGACTATGTAAAAAAAGAAATAGAAGATATTAGAGACGCAATAGATGGACACACATTAAAAGTAATAATAGAAACATGTTACCTAACAAAAGAAGAAATAATAAAAATGACAGAAATCTGTAATGATACATACGTAAACTTTATTAAAACATCAACAGGATTTGGTACTAAAGGGGCACAACTTGAAGATGTTGAACTAATAAATGAACATAAAAACGAAGTACTAGAAATAAAAGCAAGCGGTGGAATAAAAACTGAAGAAGATGCAATAAAATTTATAAATGCAGGAGCTACACGATTAGGAACAAGCAGTGGAGTAGAAATAATGAAAAACTGTACTTGTGAACACGAATGCAACCATGAACATAAATGTGAACACGAAAACTGTAAATGCAAAGGAGAATAAAAATGAAACTATACGATGAATTAAAATGGAGAGGACTAATAAAAGACGTAACAAGTCCTGAACTAGAAGAAAAACTAAATAATGGAGGAATGACATTCTATATAGGAACAGATCCGACAGCAGACTCAATGCACATAGGACACCTATCATCATTTCTTATATCAAAAAGACTAAAAGACGCTGGACATAATCCAATACTACTTGTCGGAGGAGCAACAGGACAAATTGGAGATCCAAGACCTACAACAGAAAGAGCTATGATTACAAAAGAAGAAGTAAAACATAACTTTGAATGCTTAAAAGAACAAGCAGAAAGAATATTCGGATTTGAAGTAGTAAATAACTATGATTGGATAAAAGATATAAACACAATAGATTTCCTAAGAGACTATGGAAAATATTTTAATATTAACTACATGCTAGATAAAGACATAATAAGAAGAAGACTAGACTCAGGAATAACATTCACAGAATTCTCATACATGATACTACAATCACTAGACTTCTTACACCTACATGAAACAAGAGGAGTTAATTTACAAGTTGCTGGATCAGATCAATGGGGTAATATTACAGCAGGTGTAGACCTAATCAGAAAAAAAACAGGTGATGAAGTATATGCCTTCACAATGCCACTAGTAACAACAAAAGATGGAAAAAAATTCGGTAAATCAGAAGGAAATGCATTATGGCTAGACAAAAATAAAACATCCTCATACGAACTATATCAATACCTAGTAAACGTAGAAGATGAAATGGTAATAGACTACTTAAAAATATTTACATTCCTATCAAAAGAAGAAATAGAAAATATTGAAGAAAAACATAAAGAACACCCAGAAGAAAGACTAGCACACAAAACACTAGCAAAAGAAATAATAACATTTATCCACGGAGAAGAAGAATACAATAAAGCAATTAAAATTTCAAATGCATTATTTAACGGAAATATAAAAGAACTAGATGCAAAAGAAATAGAAGAGGGATTCAAAGACGTTCCAAGCTTTAATATAACAGAAGACTTAACACTAATAGATCTACTTGTAAATAATAATATATGTCAAAGTAGAAGAGAAGCAAGAGAATTCTTAAACGCAGGTTCAATAACACTAAATGGAGAAAAAGTACAAGACGAAAACCAAATAATAAATAAAGAATCAGCAATAGAAAACAAATACATAATAATAAGACGTGGAAAGAAAAAATACTATCTAGGAAAATTTGAAGCTTAAGTACTAACTTAAGCTTTTTAAATACAAAAAAACAGATAAAATATTATCTGTTATAGAATTCAACGATTAATGATTCATTAATATCAGCATTTAATTCGCTTCTTTCTGGTAATCTTACAAAAGTACCAGCCATTTTTGATTCATCATATGTAATGAATTCAACACGATTGTGTAATGCCTCTAATGAAGATTTAACGATTGCTAATTCTTTATCTGTATCTTTTAGTGAAATAACATCTCCTGGCTTACATCTGTAAGAAGGAATATCAACTTTTTTACCATTTACAGTAACATGACCATGGTTAACTAATTGTCTTGCACCACGTCTAGTAGTAGCAAAACCAATTCTATAAACTAGGTTGTCTAAACGACTTTCTAGTAATTTTAAGAAATCTTCACCATGAACACCTTTCAATTTACCAGCATCATTAAAGATACTTCTAAATTGCTTTTCACTTAAACCATACATAAATCTAACTTTTTGCTTTTCTTGTAATTGTTCACCATAGTTAGATAATTTCTTAGCACGCTTTTGTCCATGCATACCAGGAGCAAAAGGTCTCTTTAAATCTTTACCGTTTTCAAGAGTAGAAAAACCTAAACGACGAGATTTTCTATTACTTGGACCAGTATATCTTGACATAAATTCTCCACCTTTCCTTAAATGAATAGTGGCCAATAACAAAATTGCAGGGTGTATTATTTAAAACATATCCGCCTTGCAGCTAGGTAAATATTACCCCTATAGGTAATAAACACATTGCAATTCCTTATTAGCGCTGCCTAATCACTGAGAATAATTATATTATTTTTTATAAGAATAGTCAACTAAAAAAAACAATAAACAACAAAAAAATACAAAAAAACAAAAAAAATCTCCATAAATTCATAAAAGTATGATAAAATGGTAATAGTATAGAATAAAGAGGTGTTTACATGAATGTGACATTATTTTTAATCGGTATATATGTATTAGCCGCACTCGCAATAATTGTCGTGCTAAATATAATGCAGACACATAACAATAAAAAAATAAAAAAACAATTAGAAGAATTGGAAATAGAAAAAAACAAAATAGATTCAACTCCAATCACACCAGAATTGTCAAAAATAGAATCATACCTAAAAAATGATAAACTTGAAGTGATGTATAGTGGCTGGAAAACAAGATTAGAAGACATAAAAAATAATCAAATTCCAAAAATAAGTGATTTACTACTAGAAGCAGAATACTCAATGAAACAATCAGATTACAAAAACACAATGTATAAAATTGCTAAACTAGAAATGGAAATATATAAAGTAAGAACAAGCTCACAATTTCTATTAAACGAAATAAAAGAAATAACAACAAGCGAAGAAAAAAATAGAGCAATAATAACAAAACTAAAAGCAAAATATAGAGAACTATATCAAAAATATACAGAAACAAAATCTGAATTTGGAGAAATATCAAAATCAGTAGACCTACAATTTGAAAACATAAGTAAAAGATTTGAAGACTTCGAAACAGCAATGGAACAAAACGATTACATCGAAATAACAAACATAATAAAAGCAATCGATGAAATGTTAAAACACATGGAAGTAATAATAGAAGAAGTACCAGTTATAGTAATAATGGCAACAAATATACTTCCTAAAAAAATAAAAGAAGTACAACAAACATATAAAGAAATGGAAGAAAAAGGATATCCATTAGACTATCTAAATGTAGAATATAATATAGAAGAAGCAAATAAAAAAATAATAGATGTAATGGATAGAACAAGAGTATTAAACCTAGAAGACGGCCTATTCGAATTAAAAGTATTAATGGAATACTTTGATACAATATTTGATGACTTCGAAAAAGAAAAAACAGATAAAACAAGCTATGAAGAATCAAATACAAAATTTAAAGAAAAACTACATAAAATGAATAGACTAATGGAAGAAATATTTAGTCAAATAAATGAACTAAAAAATCAATATGATTTATCAGAAGAAGATATTAAAACACTATATGACCTAAGAGAAGAAACAGAGCAACTTAACAAAGACTACAAAATACTAATAGATCATACAGGAAATAACTCATTCGCATATTCAAAACTAATAAAAGAAATAGAAAAATTATTCATAAAACTTGTAAATGTAGAAGAAAGATTAGACGAAACACTAAATGTAATTGGTACAATGCATGATGATGAACAAAGAGCACGTGAACAACTAGAAGAAATGAAAATAATACTAAAAGAAGCAAAAACACAAATAAGAGACTATAACTTACCACTAGTACCAAAAAAATACTATGTAGAACTAAATGAAGCACAACAAGCAATAAAAGAAATAATAGTAGAACTAAACAAAAAACCAATAGATATAGAAACACTAAACACAAGAGTAGATACAGCTAGAGACTTAGTATTTAAACTATTTGGAGAAACAAAAGAAATGATGAAAACCGCAATGTTTGCTGAAATGTCAATAGTATATGGAAATAGATATAGAAGTGAATATGAAGAACTAGATAAAAACTTAACATATGCTGAAAGCTTATTCTTTAAAGGAGACTATAAAAAATCATTAGAAATAAGCATAAATGCTCTAAATAGAATAGATAATACAATCTATGATAAATTATTAAAACTATACGAAAAATAATGGAAATAATCCATTATTTTTTTTAAATATAATCATTAATTTCATCAATAGTAAGATTTAATCTATTGGATATCTCTTCAATACTAACACCAGTATCTTTAAGCACCTTTGCAATGATAATCTTTTCCTGCAAAAGTTTTTTCTTTTCATCATCAACAAGTTCTTTATCCATATCAAACTGTTGTCTATCTTCATCAAATTGTTGCTTTTCTTCATCAAACTGTTGTCTATCCTCATCAAACTGTTGTCTTTCTTCATCAAACTGTTGTCTATTCTCGTTAAACTGTTGCCTTTCTTCATCAAATTGTTGTTTTTCTTCATCAAATTGTTGTCTATCCTCATCAAATTGTTGTCTTTCATCATTTAATAAGTCTCTATCTTTATAAAGATCTCTAAATAAAGAATCCCATTCAGCATCTCTTCTTTTCTGTGCATCGTACACTCTTACCAAATTTTTATCTCGTTGATATTCATCCATATCTCGTTCTATTTTATCCTTAACATCCTTATCCATTTTAATTTCACCTAGACACTTTCTAAAATCATCATCATTACTAATAAAATGAAGAGCT
>Ga0129307_1000476_pt1 | contig 62315 bp, 50 predicted proteins | sample P1105metagenome_FD_94437 | JGI IMG/M metagenome (GOLD analysis project Ga0129307, IMG submission 94437) | Capybara group fecal microbial communities from Wisconsin, USA - P1105 metagenome | ecosystem: Host-associated > Mammals > Digestive system > Large intestine > Fecal | place: USA: Wisconsin... | reverse complement strand
GATACGACAGGCGCAAATCGTATCTCGGTGCCGAAAGCCTCGTTCCTCGGTGAGGAAGAGGGTGTTCCTCGGTGTGGAACGACGTGTTCCTCGGTGTCGAACATACGCCATCTCGAAGAAAAGGGAAAAGAAGAGTGCTATCCACTGAAAATCAAGCCAATACACACTCTTCTTCTAAAAGAGACACACAAACTGTCTATTGTCATGTTTTTTCCACGTCAATCGAGCGAAAATGCACAAAACAAAACACTGCTAAAAGCTATATTTAGCCTTGACCCACACTTCCGAGTTACGTTTGTACAGACCAAACATACCCTCATCGCCGCCAAACCAATCAAAGCCGGCAGAAAGACGGATGAGGTCGTTAAGGGCATAATCGGCGGAAAAGCGGCTGAACCATCCTTTGTGGTTCAAGTCGAAATAGGTAAAGTCGGAGAGCTGAAGCGTACTGCCCAACAGCTTCTTCGATACATTGACCGTCAGAAGCGAGTTGTGACGAGGCTGGGCCATTTGCTCTTCGTACTTGAAAATGCTCTCACTCGAAAACTGTACCATCACCATCCATTCACCGGGTGCATACCAGTCGATTCCCGCCAACCAATTTATGGAGTTAAAACCTTTTTGGGAGGTGTGTGCAGCCTGCGGCCGATAGCTGAAATGCTTGCCGATGTTGAAAGCGGCTTCGCCACGCAATACAAACTGTCCGAGCGGTTTTGACACATCACCTCCCACGAAACCCATCCGATAGTATCGGGGCGAGACGACGGTTCCTGCCGCCGACTGCCCATACATCAGCACCGGCATCTTATTCCACGTATGCAACCCTGCCAATGAAAAATCAATACCCGGCAAAGTAAAGGAAAGCCGCCCTCCATACTCCACATTCGACAGTTTGAAGGCCGGTGTGCCACCGGCATCATCCCACACCATAGGATGCACGGTGTTTTTCGGCAGAATACTCCACGGATTCCTCTCATCGGTCGGCAACATATAGCCCTGAAAAGTGGGAACGGCCACCAGCTCCAACTTCATCTTCTCGTTGAAGACAAAAAAGCGGAGGGCATTCACCGGCATGCGGATATCGTCATAGTCTTGTGCCAGAAATTCGCTCATGTCCATTGGCGAGAGCAAATCGGTGATGCGCACCCCGTCTGCCGCTCCCCAGATAACTATCTGCCTTCCAAAACGGAAACCCCAATGTTCCTTCCGATGGTCGAGATAGGCTTCGCGCAGTTCAAATCCGGTGCGTTCCTTCAGCAGAGCATTGTAAGTGGCATTGAGCGAGACAAAAAGCGATGACGCGCCAAACGTCTTCTCTATCTCGCCACGCATACGGGTGCGGGAAGCCATGAAATCGTTCGGGTTGTCCGTACGCAGGGCATGATAGGTGTCGACAAACCCTTTGAGTCTCCACGAAGCCCCACCCCCTTCCTGACACCACGCCCCATGTATGGAGCAGAGGAACAGAACAGGCAGGTACAAGCCTGCAATGAGTTTTTTCCTGTCTTTCATCATAAGCTGCCTTTTTCCAGTGTGGTTACGTTAAACCCTGACTCTTCCATCGGGAGGTCGTATTTCGGACTGATAATCTCAATAGTTGTCTGGTGGCCGGTCTGCACGTTAGCCATGTGCATCTTCAATGCCACCCAATAGCCCTGCACTTGAGCGATGTCCGACATTTCAAGCCGCCGATGCAGCTTGCCCATCTTGTCGTAATACTCTACCTTCACGGGAATCAGACAATCTTTCCGTATCCATGAGATTTTCTTGGAAAAAATGTCACGGCTATCCTTAGATACAGATTCCAGCTTCCAGCATTTATGCCCTTCCAGCGTTTCCTCTCCCAGCAATTGGTGCGTATCTTCATCCACGCTGCGACGCCCCATATCGTCATACGTAAAGTCGCTGCCCATGAAGTAGTCCTGCTTGGCAGACGAACCGCTGATGCGCCGGGTCTTTTTCATAGCCGGAAGATAAAGCCACTTGTCATCATCCTTGTCAGGAGCGTCATAATCCCACGTGAGAAAACCTGTCCCCTTCACGTCACCGGGGTAGAGGAAGAACATAAGCCCTTTGCGGTCTTCCTTCTCCTTGCCCACATCAATGGAATAGGAGACGAGTCTGCGCTCGCGAACGCTGCCACGCTTGTTGATAAGTTTCATCACTAATTCCGAACGACGGGTATTTCCGTCGGGACGGTCTTTAACTTTCCGGGCTATCTCCCTGCCCGTCTGCGCAAATGAAGCGATGCCGAACAGAGCCGTCATCGCAAGAGTAGAAAGTGTACGTTTCATGTTTTTCTTCTGTTTTTTCATTGATTATTTTCTATGGAATTCACTTCTTTTCCGAAAATCCTGAACTTGTAGAACAGCACCGGCGTAATGCACAAATCGGCCACGAGAGCCGAAAGAATACCTGCAACCGAAAGTATCCCCATGTGCATGAACGATACACTCTCGGAAGTGGTATAGATGGCAAAGTTCACTGTGATAATGACGCTGGTAAGCACCAACGGCGTGCCCACGATACGGAACGACCGCAGAATGGACGAGCGGTAGTTGCGCTGTCTGTCGAATTCCAAATGCCCGTGGTTGATGAAGTGGATGGTGTCGTCCACCGCCAATCCTAAAATCATGGGCATGATGGTAGCTGTCATCATATCAAGCGGATAGTCCATCCAGCCCATCAGTCCCCCCACCACAATCGCCGGAGTGATATTGGGTATCAAGCCTATCAGCCCTATGCGTACACTGCCGAAGACAATCATCATCAGCACTCCGATGATGAGCAGGGCTATCACAAACGAGTATAGCTGTCCACGCGCCACGTATTGCATCATCACCGTGAACTGCGGGATGCTGCCCACTGTGGTCACCGTAGCTTCGGGATAAAGCCTCCGGGCGCATGCAACGATATCCTCCAGCTCGCGCTCGGCCTCGCCGGAATTATAATCGTTCAGCTCTACCATCAGGCGCAGGCGGCGATATTCGTAGTCCACCCAATACTCCCCCTCGCTGCCGCCCGCATTTTCATAGAGCAGCAACAGTTGCGCCACCTCGTCCGCATTGTCGGGAACAGTATAAAAAGCCGCATCGCCATCGTGCAGTGTCTGATTCAGGTCTTTGAGGATGTTCAGCACCGAAGAAGTGCGCTTGGTGAGCGGATAGCGTGAGGCATGTTGCGCTAACGAATCGAGCCTGACAAGCGCAGCAGGAGATTTGCTCATCCCGTCTTCAGGAAACTCTATCATCACATCGTAGGTATATATCGAACCAAGTTCGCTTTCACTTATCTCAAGCAGGTTCCTCACGTATGCTACTCTCCGTCCCATAGTGCGCTCAATATCGAATGCCGTTTCTATTTTCATGAGTTGATAGATGAGAACGGCCATCAGCAGACCTGCCACCCACAAAATGAGTGTGCCTCGGCGCAAAACTCCGGCACCGAAAGCCTCTAATCTGCAATCCATCCATCGCCCGCCTGCCTCTTGCAGTTTCTCATTCGGCTTGCCGTCCCGTCCGAAGCTCAGCAAAGCGGGCATTATCGTAATGGTGATGAAGAAAGAAAACAGTACGCAGAGAGAGGCCGCTATGCCGATGAAACGCATTGGCTGCATGGGAATGGCAAGGAATGACAGCAATGCCGCAAACGTAGTGAGTGCGCTGAAGAGCACCGGCCACCCCATCTCGCCTATGGTTTCCTCCACCGCCAAACGCCGCTGCCCATGCGTCAGGAACCTCCGTTTGAAGAAAGAGTATACGTGGATGTTGTAGGCCACCGCCACGGCAAAGGTCAGCAGCATGGGAATCAACATCATGCCGCTGTCGATGGTGATCCGGAGATATCCTAAAATGCCATAAGCCATGACAATGGCGCCTACGGCGGTAAGCGGCGGTACAAGCACCCCTCTGAAAGAGCGTGTGACAAGCAGTAACACTATGATAGAGAACAGAGTGGCAAGCCCCATCACGCGAGGCATCTCCTTACCCACCCAGTCCATTTTAGCAAAGGTAACATAGGGTAGCCCGGTTCCTTTAGGGTGTATGCGGGCATACCGTTCTTTGGTTATAATGCGCTCCAATTCTCTGCCCGTAAGCATTTCGGGAGAAACGGAACCTTTGCCTTTATTCCATACCGAATCCTCAGGAAAGGGCCTCAGCTTAAGGAAAATCCATGTCAGCCTGCCATCTTGCGAAACGAGCCGTTCGGCAATGTATGGCTTCTGAAAGGCTTTCCGCCGGATTTCGGCCAATCCGTCTTCGTCGGACGGAATTGTTTCGGGCACAATCTGCTCGATGGTCATGCCGTCCTCACTGCCCACCATAAACTCTATATCTGTGATGGAAGTTATCTTGTCGGCATACGAAAGGCTGTCGAGCATTTCATTGGACAACTCGCGGATAAGTTCAAGATTCTCTTTCGTAAACGTATTGTCGCACCGGGTGAGAACAGCCACAAAATTGTCATTACCGAATATCTCTTTAAACTCATCGGTTTTCACGAGCATCGGGTCGTCTTCGAGGAAATAATCGTTCCACGAAGAGCTGATGTTGAGGTAACGCAAACCGGCAAAACTTATGCCTAACAACAAGACAAACAGCCCTAAGACGAGCCGACGTCTTTTCACAATCCATTTGCCTCTTCGGGCAAACCAGTAGTTAATTCTTTCGATGTTCATACTTAATTGATGTTTTTAAAAAAGAACAAGTTTTCGTTTTGTTCAAAAAAAACGAAGCGAGCCGCTCTTTTCGGGCGGCTCGCTTCGTTGAATGATAATATGATGATGTATTCTAAATGCCTCATATAGAATTCGGTTATACAGTTTTTTTTGATATGAGAGTAATATACCTTTATTCTCGGATGCAAATTTCGTAATGTATCAGCACCGATACAATACCTTAAAATAGTGATTTTTCATTAAGCTCTCATAATCAATGGTTATAAAATCTCTCCCTTCCATATCAAAATTTAATTGCAGTGGAAGATAAAAAAATGGACAAGTTCATTTTTTATGCACTCTGTTTGCATTATCTTTGCCGAAACAGAGAAACAAACTTAAAGAATTATGGCAACATACAAAAGAATCTTGCTGAAACTCAGCGGCGAAAGCCTGATGGGAGAAAAGCAGTACGGCATCGACGAGAAACGCCTTGCCGAATATGCAGCGCAAATCAAGGAAATACATGGAATGGGCATACAGATAGGCATCGTTATCGGCGGCGGAAATATCTTCCGGGGGCTGAGCGGTGCCAACAAGGGCTTCGACCGTGTGAAAGGCGACCAGATGGGAATGCTGGCAACCGTCATCAACAGCCTCGCACTAAGTTCTGCGCTGGTGGCTGCCGGCGTGAAGGCCCGTGTGCTCACTGCCGTGCGCATGGAGCCTATCGGCGAGTTCTACAATAAATGGAAAGCCATTGAATGTATGGAAGCCGGCGAAGTGGTCATCATGTCGGCCGGAACGGGCAACCCGTTCTTCACTACCGACACAGGCTCCAGTTTGCGAGGCATCGAGATAGAAGCCGACGTGATGCTGAAAGGAACACGAGTGGACGGTATCTATACCTCCGATCCGGAAAAAGACCCCACCGCCACCAAATTCCACGACATCACCTACGACGAAGTGCTGAAGCGCGGACTCAAAGTGATGGACCTCACCGCCACCTGCATGTGCAAGGAGAACAATCTCCCCATCATCGTATTCGACATGGACACCGTGGGCAACCTGAAGAAAGTGATGCAAGGCGAAGAAATAGGCACACTGGTACATAATTAAACCCGAAATTAATTATATTTGCACAGTTTCAAACCAAAGCAACCTCAAAACAGAAACAATATGAGAGACGTAAAAGAAATCTTAGACGAAGCGCAAGAGAAAATGGATATGGCAGTAATGTATCTGGAAGAAGCACTGGTACACATCCGCGCAGGCAAAGCTGATACCCGTTTGCTGGACGGCATCCGTGTAGATTCTTACGGCAGTATGGTGCCCATCAACAACGTGGCGGCCGTGACTACTCCCGATGCACGCAGCATCGCCATCAAGCCTTGGGACAAAAGCATGTTCCGCCCCATCGAAAAAGCCATCATCGACTCCAACCTCGGCATCATGCCCGAAAACAACGGCGAGATTATCCGCATCGGCATTCCGCCGCTGACCGAGGAACGCCGTAAACAGCTGGCCAAGCAATGCAAAGGCGAAGGCGAAACAGCCAAAGTGAGTGTGCGCAACGCCCGTCGCGACGCCATCGACGCCTTGAAAAAGTCCGTGAAAGAAGGTCTGGCAGAAGATGCCCAGAAAGGCGGTGAGGAAAAGCTGCAAAAGATTCATGATAAGTACATCAAGCAGATGGACGACATGCTGGCAGCCAAAGACAAGGAAATAATGACGGTATAAAAAACAGGCGGAAAGGCGAAAACGGAAATCTATTTTCTTTCTCGCCTTTCCACTTTCAACTCTGAGCTAATTTGAAGGGACTTGTAATCAGAAACACCGGAAGCTGGTACTTGGTACACACCGACGACGGCAAGGATGTGGAGTGTAAGATCAAAGGCAACTTCCGCCTGAAAGGCATACGCAGCACCAATCCCGTGGCTGTGGGCGACCGTGTGCAGATCATCCTGAATCAAGAAGGCACGGCCTTTATAAGCGAAATAGAAAACCGGAAGAATTACATCATCCGCCGGGCATCCAACCTCTCCAAGCAATCGCATATCCTCGCAGCCAATCTCGACCAGTGCATGCTGATAGTGACCGTGAACTATCCGGAGACCTCCACCACCTTCATCGACCGTTTTCTGGCCTCGGCCGAGGCCTACCGTGTGCCGGTGCGGCTCATCTTCAACAAAACAGATGCCTATAATGAAGAAGAGCTTCACTATATGGACGCACTTATCAACCTCTACACCACCATCGGCTATTGCTGTTTCAAGGTGTCGGCCCGAGAGGGCACAGGCGTCGACCTCCTTAAAGAGGAACTCAAAGAACGTGTAACGCTTTTCTCCGGACACTCCGGTGTGGGCAAGTCTACGCTCATCAATGCCCTCCTGCCCGACTTGGACATCAAGACCGGCGAGATATCCTCGTATCACAACAAGGGGATGCACACCACTACCTTCTCCGAAATGTTTCCGGTGCCGGGAAACGGATACCTCATCGACACTCCGGGCATCAAAGGATTCGGCACTTTCGACATGGAGGAAGAAGAAATAGGGCACTATTTCCCGGAGATATTCAAGACTTCCGCCGGTTGCCGCTATGGCAACTGTACCCATCGCCACGAACCGGGATGTGCCGTTCGAAAAGCCGTGGAAGAGCATCTGATCAGCGAATCGCGCTATGCCTCTTACCTGAACATGCTGGAAGACAAAGAAGAAGGAAAGTACAGGGCTGCCTATTAAGTGCCGGCCTCCCCACCCTCTTATTCAACCGGAAAAGCCGGCACCTACCTAAATTTCCCCCTATAAAGCCAATTATTCCCCCTTCGGCTTCTTGTTTCTCCTTATTTTTGTATTCGACTAAGAATCTCTTATAAAGAAAGGAAAGATCATGAAACGAATTATTCTGTATTGCGCCTTTCTCGCCGGCATGGTCGGAGCGGAAGCGCAAGAAACGACAACAACCTACAAAGATAAACAGCCTTACAAAAGTTGGGTAAGGATGGCTGCGAAACTGGACGATGACTTCTTCAAGACCGCTGAGGCCATACGCATTGCCGACAATGTATTGCTATATCAGCATACCACCGGCGGATGGCCGAAGAACGTCTACATGCCTGCCGAATTATCACCGAAAGAGCTGGAGGATGTGCTCCATGCCAAAGACGACGTAAACGAAAGCACGATAGACAACAGCGCCACCAGCACGGAGATACGCTATCTTTCACGCACTTATCTGGCCACGCAGATAGAGAAATACAGAGATGCAGCCATCGAGGGCATACGCTACATCCTGAAGTCGCAGTATGCCAATGGAGGTTTCCCGCAATTCTGGCCGCGCTCCAAAGGTTACTATACCCACATCACCTACAACGACAATGCAATGATAAACGTGATGAAGCTGTTGCGCGAAGTCTACGAAAAGCAGGCGCCTTATACTTTCGTCACTGACAGCCTGTGCCGGCAAGCCCGCGCAGCCTTCAATAAAGGAGTGGAGTGCATCCTGAAAACACAAGTCCGTCGCAACGGGAAACTCACCGTATGGTGCGCCCAGCATGATGAACACACGCTGGCTCCGGCCAAAGCCCGTGCCTACGAATTGCCTTCATTGAGCGGCGCCGAATCGGACGACATCATCCTGCTGCTGATGTCCATCCCCCAACCCTCCAAGGAAATCATCACCGCCGTAGAAGCTGCCGTAGACTGGCTCAAAGAGAGCAAGATCGTCGGCATGAAGCAAGAGAGCTTCATCAACAGCCAAGGTAAGAAAGATTATCGCATGGTTCCCTGTTCACTGGATGATGCCGATTGCCCCGCGCTTTGGGCACGCTTCTATACGCTGGAAGATAATCGTCCTTTCTTCTGCGACCGCGACGGCGTGAAGCGCTTCGACATCTCCGAGATAGGTTACGAACGGCGCAACGGTTACAGTTGGTTTAACGATGGTGGGCAAAAAGTGCTAAGGAAGTATGAGAAATGGAAAAAGACACTGAACAAGAAATAAGGAGGCTGTCCCTTAAGTGTGGGGACGCCTTCCCCAAAGTGTGGGAAGAGCTTCCTTAAGGTGTGGGAAAAGCTTCCTTAAAGTGTGAGCTTATACCTGCCAAAGTGTGGGATTACGACCCGCCAAGTGTGGGCTTGCAACCCATAAAGTGTGGGAGCACGATGACGGAAGCGAAAAGAGAGAAACTTTCTAAGTCGACCTCCCCCGACCTGTCGTTCGGCGGGGGAGGTAACAACATATGGAAAAGCCTGTTATAATGACAGGGTTACTTGCTGCAATTCCAAGGCTTCAACTGTTTGAAGAAGTCATTCCCCTTATCATCTACCAGAATAAATGCCGGGAAGTTTTCCACTTCAATCTTCCAGATAGCCTCCATGCCCAGCTCGGGATATTCCACACATTCAATGCTCTTGATGTTGTTCTGTGCCAAGATAGCAGCAGGACCACCGATAGAGCCGAGGTAGAAGCCGCCATACTTCTGGCAAGCATCCGTCACCTGCTGGCTGCGATTACCCTTGGCAAGCATGATCATGCTACCACCATGACTTTGGAACAACTCTACGTAAGAGTCCATACGTCCGGCCGTAGTCGGTCCCATAGAGCCGCAAGCCATGCCTTGGGGAGTTTTGGCAGGACCTGCATAGTAGATGGGATGATCCTTGATGTATTGTGGAAGGTCTTCTCCCTTATCCAAACGCTCTTTCAGTTTGGCATGCGCAATGTCGCGGCCCACGATGATGGTTCCGTTCAGCGACAGGCGGGTAGATACCGGATACTTGGTCAGTTCTTTCAATATCTCGGCCATCGGACGGTTCAGGTCAATCTTCACCACATCGCCCTCTCCTGCCTGACGGAGTTCTGCCGGAATCAGTTCGCCCGGATTACTGTCCAACTTCTCGATCCAGATACCTTCTTTATTGATTTTACACTTGATGTTACGGTCGGCAGAGCAGGAAACACCCAATCCCACGGGGCAAGAAGCGCCGTGACGCGGCAAACGGATGATGCGTACGTCGTGGGCCATGTATTTACCGCCGAACTGTGCGCCGAGTCCTATCTTATGAGCCTCTGCCAACACTTCTTTTTCCAGCTCTACATCGCGGAAAGCACGGCCGAATTCATTGCCCGTAGTAGGCAGATTGTCGTAGAAACGGGTAGAAGCCAACTTCACCGTGAGCAGATTCTTCTCGGCAGACGTACCGCCGATGACGAATGCAATGTGATAAGGAGGACAGGCCGCAGTGCCCAGCGTCTTTATCTTCGAAATGAGGAAGGGAACGAGCGTCTCAGGGTTCAGAATAGCCTTTGTCTCTTGATAGAGGTACGTCTTATTGGCCGAACCGCCGCCTTTGGTCACGCAAAGGAACTCATACTCCATGCCCTCCGTGGCTTCGATATCAATCTGTGCCGGAAGGTTGCACTTCGTGTTCACTTCCTCATACATGGTGAGCGGAGCATTCTGGGAATAGCGGAGGTTTTCTTCCGTATAGGTCTTGTAAACACCCAAAGAGAGAGCTTCCTCATCGCAATATCCAGTCCACACCTGCTGTCCTTTTTCGCCATGAATGATGGCAGTACCCGTATCCTGGCAGAAAGGGAGCACGCCTTTAGACGCTACTTCGGCATTGCGCAAGAAGGTCAATGCCACATATTTATCATTATCGCTCGCTTCGGGGTCGCTCAAAATCTTGGCCACTTGCTCGTTGTGCGAACGGCGCAACATGAACGACACATCACGGAAAGCCGCGTTTGCCATAGCCGTCAGACCTTCTTTCTCAATCTTCAGGATGGGCTTTCCTTCAAACTCGCTTACTGAAACATAATCTTTCGTAAGCAGATAATACTCGGTAGTATCTTTCCCTTTCTCGAACATGGGCTGATACTTGAACGGAGGTGTTGCCATAATTACTCGTTTATTTTTAAGTTAGTTAATCGCTGCACAAAAGTAGTGCGAACCAAACGGGAGCAATCTCATGTATGTCATGCCTCGAATGTCGCCTACTTTCACAAAGCAAAGGTAAGAACTATTATTGAAATATTTCTTTAATCAGAGTAAAAATGATGCCCTGCATCCGGAGAGAAGAGGCGCATTTGCCTACATCACCTTTTTCATCCGTCCTATCAGTTCGTCGCCCAATGCCGTTTTCACCTCGATATGCTTCAGTACGGCCGTAACGAAAGGATTGCTTTCAAAGTCACCACGCACCTGCTCAAAGTCGAGTTCCTTTTCAAGGCGCGAGCCGTCAGCACCAAATCCGGTCATCGAAGCCAGCGAGAATTCTTTCTTGGCGTCTTCGTAAACCATACGGTCCAGACCGACCACGGCTTCCTTCCACTTTTCTACAATGCGGACAATGTCTTCCGCCGTCATCTGCTCCGGATGAATACCGTAAAATTCTTCCAGCTTTTCGTATGCCCACGTCCACTCATACGTATAATAGTTGGTATGCATCTTTTCAAACTCGGCGTTGATATACTTCAGCCGGTTCACCGCTCCCGACTCAATGCCATCTATCAAAGCGTCTATCTCGCTTTTCGGAGCAATCAGCCCGGAGATGTCCACCCACTCGCCGCTCCCCACAAGCGTATCGGGCTTCAAGCGGGCACGTATCTCTTCGTTGCTTTGAAAGCCAGTCCCTTCCAGACGTTTGATGACTGAATTTCCAAGAAACTTATGAATGGCAATCTCGTAGAACTTAAGTCCCTTGTTCAGTGCAGAGTTACGGATTTTTGCACTATGAAAAGAATAGATATCGGAAAGCTCTCCACTGGCATGGCGCAGGTTGAGCAACGTTTCCCGTCCCTTGAACATCTTCTGTACGGTGTAGGGACTGAGGAGATTGTAGTTAATGTAATCCAGTTTGTTGGTATCAGTGCGTCCGTCACGCTTCGGCCATTTCTGTGCGTCACGGATAGTGCCCACACTACGCAGGTTGACACCCGGCACAAGATAGGTCGTATTGTTCTGTTCTATCAGATAGGAGAAAGGCAGATTCGAAGTATCAGAATGGTTGACGTGGCGCCCCATGACCAGGGAGAATGCCCCTACCCTTGCCGGCCACAAGATATACGAATCCGATGTGGTCTTTGCGCCACGTTCCAGCGTTCCCTGATGAATAGGCCCCAGCTTATACATGTGGTTGCTCTGGTTGGATCCCGAACCGGCATTCATGAACGAGAACATACCGGCTATCAGCAACGTGGACTTATGATGAGTAACCGTGAACGGCCCGGCAAAAATAGAACATGCCTCACCGTTTTCTCCCTGACAATTACTGAAGAACAGTGAGTCCGAAGCGGAATAATTATGTCCCAGCCGGCATGCTTGCCCAATGAAACAGCGACTCAGCATCGCCCCGTCATCAACGTGCGAACCGGAAGAGATGATGAAGTCATCGCAAATCACCCCGTGCCCGATGTGCACCGGCGCCACTTCATTGCTGTTGATGCTCCCGTTATACAAGCGGCATGTTCCGCAAATGCGGCAATAGTCGCCCACACGGACATTCTTGATGGAGCCGGTGTTCAATATCATCACATGGCTGCCTATGCTCCCCACGGCAGAGGCGTGCTTATTGGAATAGAAGTCTGTGATTTCTTTCATCCGTGCTATCAGTTCCGGACGATGGCGATAAAGAGCCATGATGTAAGCCTGATGTGCCGACAGCTTGTCACTGATAAGCACCTCGCGCCCTCCCGTCTCGTTCAGGACGGAGACTTCCACCCCGTTGCCGAACTTCGATACTCCGTCCACAAGGATAATATCCACATTCTCGATAAAAGTATCGTGGCCTATCTCGTAATTGGCAATGTAGTTCTGGATATTCTCAATGCAACAATTATCTCCCACGGTAACGTTATGCAACGTCACATGCCGCAGGCCGGAATGCTTCTTTATTCCTCCCGGCAAAGTAAATTCCGACCGGAACACTCCTAAACGCACCTCTCCCGAGAAACGGGTATGGTGCACGAACTCCGTTGCAAACTCTTCGGCAACGGTCACTTTTTCCCAATCATCAGCCAGACACGACTGGCTTTTCAAACGAAGCACTTCGGCTTCGGTCAATTTTCTATAACTCATACGGATTTAATGAAAGAGGAAAGCTTCTTTTCAACTTTCCAAGGATTATTCTTCGTCTCCGTAGACCTGATAAAGAAAATCGTTGTAGGGGTACTTCTGCACATGCAGTTCTTTCACACGTCCGTAAACCACACTTTTCAGTTCCTCCATGTTGATTCTTTCACGGGCGGAGATAAAGAGGCAACTATCCTCCATCTTCGCCATCCACGTCTTCATCAGTTCTTCGAGTGTTAAGTTTTCTTTTGTTTTGGGGGTAAGGTCGTCAGTCGCTTTCTCCACGTAGGTGTAAGCGTCTATTTTATTGAACACAAGTACCATGGGCTTTCCGGCGGCGCCGATATCGGCCAATGTCTTGTTCACAACTTCTATCTGTTCTTCAAAATCGGGATGAGAAATATCGACGATATGCAGCAGTAAATCAGCTTCACGCACCTCGTCGAGGGTGGACTTGAAGGAATCCACCAAATCAGTGGGCAACTTGCGGATAAAGCCCACCGTATCGGAAAGCAGAAACGGGAGATTCTCGATAATCACCTTGCGCACCGTAGTGTCCAGCGTGGCAAACAGCTTATTCTCGGCAAACACTTCGCTTTTCGAGAGCAACGTCATCAGCGTCGACTTGCCTACGTTGGTATATCCCACCAACGCCACACGAATCAGCCGTCCACGGTTCTTGCGCTGCGTAGATTTTTGTTTGTCTATCTCGGCCAAACGTTCTTTCAGCAAAGACATACGGTTGAGGATGATGCGACGGTCCATTTCCAACTGCGTCTCACCCGGTCCGCGAAGTCCCACAGACCCCTTACCGCCTCCGGCACCGGAGCCACCTCCCTGACGCTCCAAGTGTGTCCACAAGCGTTGCAGACGAGGGAGCATGTATTTGTACTGCGCCAGTTCCACCTGTGTTTTAGCATTGGCTGTCTGCGCACGCATGGCAAAGATGTCGAGAATAAGCGAAGTTCTATCCAGAATCTTAACCTTCAGTTCCGTTTCAATATTCCGTATCTGTTTGGCAGAGAGTTCATCGTCGAAAATAACCATCCCCACCTCACGTTCAGCCTCTTCTTCGTTCTTGATATATTCTTTTATCTCGGCCAGCTTACCCGTGCCCACGTAGGTCACCGAATGAGCCTGGTCCAGTTTTTGGGTAAATCTTTTCACCACTTCCGCCCCGGCTGTCTCAGCCAAGAATGCCAGCTCGTCAAGGTATTCGTTGGTCTTGCGCTCGTCTTGCGTCTTCGTGATAAGACCCACCAATACCGCTGTTTCGGCCTGCACCTCGGAAATTACAAATTCTTTCATTTACTATACCTTATATTATATATATTCCAATTTTAATGGCCACAAATATAAGGATTTCTACAGAATCTTTCAGCAAGGTTATTATTTAATTCGGAGATTGTCCGGCATTTATCTTTCTTTGAGCACCACACTTTACGAGAAACTGCGGAATTATAGAAGGATGGATAATTGAAAAAGCAATTGTTGTATATAGAAATAGCTCATGAAATAGGTGTTATCTCATGAGCTATTTTTGAATAGAGAAGCTTACGATTCTTATTTAATCATCGGGTTATTAATGATTTCCCGCTCAGGAATCGCAAAATAGAGACGTGGATCATCATACTTAATGGTTTCACCCGGATAAGCGAAATCGTTCGACCCGCGAGTCACATCTTTTTTGAAACGCTTCATTGTCATCAGGCCACGGCCTTCGCCCCACATCTCAACACGCCAGTTAAAGTAAATGGATTCCAGCAAATCCTTCGCACTCAATTCGTCCACCTTACCGGCGGCTTCTGTATCTCTTTCGGCCAGCAGCTCCTTCAATACCGACTTTGCCAAATCCGGATTATTACCTCTGGCAGCAGCTTCAGCAGTAATCAAATACATTTCCTCTACACGCATGTACACCTCGTCATTCGTCCACAAACGGTCTCCCATCGCTTTTCTGCCGGCGTCATAGAACTTGTACCAGTTCATCTGAGGAGCAGAAGCACGGAACCACTTTTTACGCACGTCCGTTGCAGGAATCTGTGCATAAAGATTATCCGGAATCATTTTATAGTCACCGGCCGCACAATAACTGTAAGTAAAGTAATCTACGTGTCCCCAGAAAGTAGGCAATGCAGGGCTATTGTCTTTGGTCAAATCGATGGCCCACATGAAACTGGGAATATCAACCGAACGGAATCCGCTTTCAATCACCTCCTTAGAAGACATTAGCGGATACTCCTTGCTGTCGATCACTTCCTTGGCTATCTTAGCTGCTTCGGCATACTGTCCGGTTTGCAGATAGGCATAAGCCAATAAACCCTTGGCAACGGCGGCATCGGGTGTATCCTTAGCCGCTCTTTCCATACCGGTCAGAGCCGTGATGGCTTCTTTCAGGTCGGCTATCACAAAATCATAGATCTCACTGACAGTAGACAACGGTGCTGCTTCTGCTGTCAACTGGCTTTTATACACCGGAACAGCTTTGTCATCTTTCGCCACATCATAAGTTTTGGCATACAGGTTTACCAAATAGAAATAGGCATAGGCGCGCATGGCTTTTGCTTGTCCGTAATACAGACGGTTACTGCTGCCTTCTTCCGGCATTTTACCATCACCGGTTGTGTCAAGAATCGAGTTAGCCGCCTTTATTACTTGATAATAATAGCGCCACAGTTTATAGGCCCGTGTGCGAACTCGTGTGCTGTTTGTCAATTTGGAATCATCAGAGAACCAACCGTAAGTTTCGCCTCCCATCACCATATCTCCCGACATCAGGTCGGTGGCGATGTCGATGGATTTTTGGCCGAAATCGTCATGATCCGTGGTTCCGCCTGTGCCATGTGCAAATGTCGTGGCAGGAACACCGGCAGATAATCCCAACATGATATTTGGGTTCCACGCAGAATTTTCTTGCAGCTGTTTCAACGTAATGTAGCCATTCGGCTCTTTCTCCAAAAAACTGTCGGAGCAAGCGGGCAGGGCTGCAATTATGCAGCCGGCCGCCAATAGTTTCATATATTTCTTCATATCCGTTTTCACTTAAAATAATTTATTAGAATTCTATCTTCAATCCACCCATGATGGTTGTTACCGGCAGATACTGGCTACGACCGGATTCTCCGGCAACGCTGGACATTGCCACAAATCCCTTACGTGCAGACAACAAAAACAAGTTATCGCCTGTTACGTAAACCGACATTCCTTTAATATTAGCCTTGCTCAACCATGCTTTGGGAAGGGTATAGCCGATACGGGCACTTGCCAGGTTCAGGAATGAACGGCTTGTCAGGAATCGGGTTGAGGTAGAATTTGCATAGGTATCATAACCTGCCGTCAGACGAGGAACGTCTGTCACATCGCCCGGTTTTTGCCAACGGGCTTCGATATCCTTATGCCAGTTCATTTGTCCCGGAGTATGATTTCCCATAGCCGACCGATATACGTAGTCGAGTGCATATCCGCCCAATCCATAGGTAAAGGTCGTGCTGAATTCCAAACCTTTTACCTCCAAGTCAAAACCAAAACCACCGCTCAGTGCAGGAATTGCCGACTTATCTACAAATATTTTGGTTGCTTTGGATGTGTCGTTTGTTTTTCCTTTTTCCAGTTTCACGATGGTATTCTTGCTCCGATAATCTTCCATGTCTTCGATTATTTCGCGAGTACCATCCGCTTTCACATTCACATATTGGGTATATTCGGCCAGACCGGTTTCCTTATTTACACCTTGATATTCATGCAAGTAGAAATCATACAGCGAATGTCCCTTAGCCCATGCGTAAGCACCGTGTACCTCTACCGGTTTTTCTTTGCCGGTTGTATCGTCAATCGGCATCTTCGACATCTTATTGACGTAGTAACCTCCATTCAGGCGCACATCAAACTTAACGTTGTTTGTCTTTACCAGATGGGCGTTCAAACTGAATTCCAAACCGTGGTTGGTCAATTTACCATCGTTCACCGGATAAGAAGCATATCCCAATGAAGGAGATACCTGCTTCATGAACAACATATCCGTAGTGGACTTATGGAAATATTCTATTTCACCATCCAAAACACCGGCGATATCAAATTCCAAACCGGTGTTGAACGTACTGCTCTTTTCCCATGTCAGGTCAGGATTTCCTTTGTACTTGAATGAGAAAGATGGTTTATTGTTCTGGTTGGTCATTTCATAAAAGTCTTCATACGGATAATAGTTGGCAACAGTAAATCCGGTGAGCAAGGCCTGATTACCCAACAATCCCCAACTGGCTTTCAGCTTCAATTCTTTCAACCAATCAAGATCACTCATGAATTCCTCTTTCGAGATGAGCCAAGCAGCACCTACAGAGCCGAATGTTCCCCATTTGTTCCCTTTTGAGAAGCGTGAACTACCGTCGCGGCGAATAGAAGCATTGAAGAAGTATTTCTCATCGAAGTCATAACGTACTTGTCCGAAGAAGCTCTCCATCGAATAGCCATAAGTATCGGAGTCCATATAATCCATGATAACCGCATTGGCCCATTCTGTGTTTTTAGGACGAATGGTCAACGATTTCTGTCCATCTATGTATGACTCTTGTGTCCATATCCCTTCGTGAGCAACAAAGGCTTCAAAATTATGTTTATCAATAGATTTCGTATAAGTCAGGATTTGGTTGCCCGTCACGTTCATATAGTTTGACTGCGTTTTTCTAATACGCCCCAAGCCTTTGGCATCGCCATAGAAAGCGTTCGTGTAACGATCTCTTTTGGAATCGAAATACTGTACACCCAGATTGACAGTAGCCTTGAAATCTTTCAGGAAACGTGCTTCGAGCATCAGGTTTCCGTTAAACTGATTGATAACCGACTCATCTTTATCAAGTTGCACGGCTCCGGCCGGGTTGATTCCCGATGCATACGAGCGACCTTCGCCTACACCGATACCATAGTCGTACAGATAACCTCCTACAACTTCGTCGGGGATTTTATTACCATCGGCATCGCGTGCAAATACGGGGAAGAGTGACGGCATGAAATTAACAAACTGGAAGCCGTTGTTTTGACTATCTGTTTGTCCCGGCTGATTAACGGTCATATTGGCATAGGCCATATTCAAGGAGGACTTCAACCATGAGGTTAGATCCAGATTGATATTGCTGCGTGCATTGAAACGCTGGAAATCGGATTCCAGATAATATCCTTCATCTTTGATGTATCCTAATGAGTTGAAATAGGTAATTTTATCTGAACCACCTGATATCTTTACATCACCTTGTACTTTCTGTCCGGTACGGAACAGATAATCTTCCCATTTTTCGGGAGTGTATCTCCGGGCAATACCGTCCTTGAAATTCCCGGTTACCGGGTCAATCAACTGGTCGCCTGCCGTTTTCCACATATTATAATTAGGATCAATACCTTTCGACCCATTGAATAAGCTGGCGCTGGCAGTAGCGGCGGCGGCATCTGCAGTCACTCCCTCTTTAGAATACAAAGCCTTGTTGCGTAAGCCTTCCCATGTCAATTCCACGTAACGTTCCGGGCTTTGGATGGTTTCGTAAAGCGGTATCCAACGAACGTTAGCACCATATTTCACCTCGGCTTCTACCCGGGTCTTTCCCTTCTCTCCGCGTTTGGTTGTAATCAACACCACACCGTTGGCTGCACGCGACCCGTAAAGGGCCGTAGCCGTAGCATCTTTCAGTACGGTGGTCGATTCTATATCCGAGGGATTGATACCGCTCAATTCGGCACCGAACGGAATACCATCCACCACATAAAGAGGAGCGTTGCTTGAGTTTACCGAACCGATACCACGGATACGAATCGTGGCATTTGTGCCCGGCTGTCCGCTGGTGTTGATTACCTGAACTCCGGCTACTTCTCCTTGCAAAGCCTTACTTACTTCTGTCGGGCTTTTCATAGAAATCTTGTCACCGGAAACTTGGGTAGCCGATCCTGTAAACGCTTTTTTTGCAGCCGTACCGTAAGCTACCACCATCACTTCTTCCAGTAATTCCGATTCGGACTTCATCACCACTCTCACATTCGGTTTTATAGCCACCTCCTGTGTCTGCATACCAATGAATGAAATCTGCAAAGTCTTAGCGGAACTATGTCATATGCGGCAATCTGCTTGTTTGCCTTAAAGAATCAAGAAGAGCCTGTTCAATTTTCATCCGGAACATTTACAGAGCATGGCTCCACAGAACACGGTTGTGCCCCGGCAACACATTTTATCTACCCACCCTCTACCGATTCGCAGATGTAACACTTTGTAAACAAGGCAACAGGAAGCAATTGCCATGAGGCTATTTGTCGTGAGTGCATCTACCCGATTCCTTAATTGGAGGTTCCGAGTTCTTTTTCAAATCCTGTACGATGGTCATATCCATCACATCCGCATAAACCTGAGTGGTTTTTAGGTTCTTATGACCGAGCAGCTTCTGCACCGTAGTGATGTTTACACCTTTATATATTAATAAGGTGGCGTTGGTATGCCTTGCGGTATGAAAAGATATCTTTTTTCCTAAATTAGCCAAGCGTGCAAGCATAATCAACTCCTTGTTCACGTTGGAATTGTTTTTCAGTTGGTAGAAACAATCCGGGGCATCCTTGTATTTATCCAATATTCCGAGCGCTTTCCCGTCGAAAAGAAGAAAAAGGGGAAGCCTGACCTCCGTATCGGTTTTGACGGTTCTATAAACCAGCCATGTTTCCCGATATATTTCTACTATGTTATCCGAAGACAGATTGATGAAATCGGAATATCGTATCCCCGTATAACAGCAAAAGAGAAACGCATCCAGCGTTTTCCTGTACTTGGCGGCTTTCCCCATAAGGGGCAGGTACTCCAGCCGCTCCAGCTCTTCCGGAGTGAGGTGGGTGTGTTTGTTGGCCACGGTTTTAATCTTATATTTTCTGAAAGCATATTCCCTCATTTCCATGTAATCCTTGTTGATTGCTATATTGACTTGCCGCTTCAGATGTTTCATGTGCTTGGCTATCGTGTTGATGTGGTAGCCTTTGGAGCGCAGGAAGCATTCGAACGAGGTGATAAACTCGAAAGTCAGGTCGGCAAAGCAGAGATCCTTTTTAAACTCCCCCAGTAGTGCAAGCGTAGAGAGGTGGTTGCTCTTGCTGCTATTCTTCAACATGGAATTTTCTACTTCTTGTTTGAAGAAATGCAGAAAAGACGCGGGATTGCTGTTACCGCTCAAGCCGTCTTTCAACGACTCCAGAGAAATGCGCTTTCCTTGCCGCCACATATCCAGTTCTTTCTTTTCTATCTCTGTTGCATACTGCTGTATCCAGCGATTCAGGGCATCTGCATTCGGGTGCTTTTTCACTACACATCTGGCGGTGTCCCACTGCTCCGGTTTCAGATAAACTCCGGTAGAGAAGTACTTTTTCTTGTTTTTCAGATAGGCTTCCACTTGCACCAAGGCCATCCCTTGCCTGTTCAGGCGCTTCTTCCTGTTGTACACTAAACGGTAAGTAATCTTATTCATCTCTTCAGTTTTTTAGAATTTGCATTGCAATTATGCGGCATTTCCTTCAACAAACCGTCATCAGGGATTCTTTCCGGTTTTATGTGGCATGCTAAAACTGCGAGTTTCACCATCCTCGCATATGGTGAAATCTTGTTTCCCATTACGAGTGAAGCCACTTCCCATTACTACTGAAGCCGCTTCACTCGTAGTGGGAAGTAGCTTCAGTAGTAATGGGAAGTAGGGTTTCATCTCGACAAGAAGGAGTGAAACTTTAGGGTATTTATGGGAAAGATAACGGTTATCCGGAATTCCTGCTACTTGGACTACGAAGCCGAATTATCAGTGCATGAAGCAAATTTCACAAGCCACCGGCCTGTTTTTTTAACCTTATTGATATAAAAAGTGTATACAAAGCAGAGTCTTTCGCCAAATGCGGGGGTGCATTATGATAGGCCGTCTTCTTGTTTTTGGATTTTTTAAAGGTGAAAAACATGCTTAAAAGCATAAAACAGCCATACTTATTAACAAAAAGACAGATTTACAAGGTTTTTTCAATAAAATAATTGTGTGTTTCAGTTTTATTAATATATTTGCATTTTGTTAGAGTAAAGAAACAATTAATGTAAAGTTAAACTTTAAGAGAGAATTTATGAAAAGAAAATTAATGCTGTTATTGGCCTGTCTTTTTGTTGGGATAGGCTTGGTAACTGCCCAAACCCAGAAAGTTACGGGTGTTGTAATTTCTGAAGAAGACGGGCAGCCGGTTATTGGAGCCTCTGTATTGGTGAAAGGTACACAAATTGGTACTATTACCGGTGTGGATGGTGATTTTACATTACCAAACGTACCAAGTTCCGCTAAGACTTTGCAGATTTCATTCATTGGTATGAAAACACAGGAAGTGGCTATTAAACCGAACATGAGAGTTTTGATGAAACCGGAGTCCGAGTTGTTGGAAGAGGTTATGGTTGTGGCCTACGGTACGGCGAAGAAATCCTCGTTTACCGGGGCAGCATCCACAATCGACGGAAAGCAGCTGGAAACACGTCCGGTAACTAACGTCACCAAATCGCTGGAAGGACAAAGTACCGGAGTGATAACAACTTCCGGTTCGGGACAACCCGGTTCGGGCGCCAGTGTCGTAATTCGCGGTTACGGTTCTATCAACGCTTCTCAAACTCCGTTGTATGTGGTAGACGGTGTGCCTTTTGATGGTAACATCAGCTCCATCAACCCCTCGGATATTGAATCCATGACCATCTTGAAAGACGCTTCGGCCTCTGCCCTTTATGGTGCCCGTGGCGCCAATGGCGTAGTCGTTGTGACAACCAAGAGAGGTAAGGAAGGTAAAGCCTCCGTTTCATGGAGAAGTTCCGTTGGATGGTCGTATCGTGCCTTAAAGCCGTATGACATGGTGGGACAAAAAGACTTTGTACAATTGACGTTTGAAGCGCTGAAAAACTCTTATACATATAATAATGGTAAGGAGCCTGCCGAAGCAACTCAACTCGCTATCAATGACATAGGTGAACTACTCGGTGGAAATGAAAATGCAGAGTTGTATAATCCGTTTAAGAATTATACATGGAAAACGCTTATCGACCCAACCACAGGACAAGTGAAAGCTGACGCAATTTCTGCCTATGATGACAAATGGATGGATGCCGTACAACGCGAAGGAGCATTGCGTCACGAACACCAGTTCTCTCTCAACGGTGGTACGGATAAGTTGAAGTACATGTTCTCCTTGGGCTATTTGAATGAAGACGGTATCTTGAAACAAACCAGTTTCGAGCGCTATAATGCAAGAGTTAATGTGGAATCGCAAATTACATCATGGTTCAAAGCCGGATTGAATACTGCTCTAAGCAATTCAACACAGAATTTCCTTGATTATGACGGAACCTCGACTTCTAATGTGTGGTATTCTGCACAGTTCATCGCTCCTATTTACCCCACCTACCTGAGAGATGACAAAGGTGCACTCGTGACAGGAGCAAATGGCGAACCAACTTTGGATTACGGTGAAAACGGACGTCCGAAGAATCCGGACTTCAACCCATTGGGCAGCTTACTGGACGACAAAGCTTTCAGCGTAGCAGACAATGCCAGCATACGTACAAACATGATTATCGGTTCGGACGAAGACAATGCCGGATGGTTGAAAGGCTTGAAGTTGCTGATGACATTTGGTGCAGACTATCGCGCCGTAAATTCAACCAGCTACATGAACATGCTGCACGGTAACCAAAAAGGTTCCGGTTTGCTCTACAAAACCAGTTCACGCATGCAAAGCTATACTTTCAACCAGTTGCTGAACTGGAAACGCTCTTTCGGTAAGCATAACATTGACCTTTTAGGCGGTCATGAGTTCTATGCTTACAACTATCAATATCTGGAAGGAGCAAAAGCCAACTTGATTTCCGGCATTCTGGAGTTGCGTCCGGGTGCCACATTAAAATCGGCAGACTCCTATACAAACAACTACCGCATCGACTCTTGGCTGGGACGTTTGAACTACGATTACGAAGGACGTTACTATCTCTCCGCTTCATTGCGTACCGACGGTTCTTCACGTTTCCATAAGGACAACCGCTGGGGATCATTCTGGTCATTGGGAGCTACTTGGAGAGTCTCGGAAGAAGCTTGGTTGAAAGATGTGGAATGGCTGAAAAACCTTTCACTTCGCATGAGTTATGGAGAGCAGGGAAATGATGCTTTGTCAACTCTCTATGCATGGCAAAGCTTGTACAGCCTGGATTACCCGAACGCCAATCAGGCAGGTGCCATGATTGCTTCACTGGAAACAAAAGATGTTAGTTGGGAAAAGAGCGGTAACTTCAACGTCGGTGTAGAAGCTTCTCTCTTCGACGGCCGCTTGAATGCCAGCATTGAGTACTTCAACCGCAAGACCAGCGATATGTTATTAAGTTACCCGAAAGCCACCTCTACAGGTTTCGACGGTTATAATGCAAACGTGGGTGACATGCGCAACCATGGTTGGGAAGCAAGCATAGACGGTACATTGATAGATGTACGCAACTTCCGTTGGAACATGAAGGTTATGGGTTCGGCCGTTAAAAACAAAGTTCTGAAACTCACCGCCGAGTCGCCTCAAATCATCTCCGGAATCTATATCATCAAAGAAGGAATGCCTTTGCGCACATTCTACATGGCTAAATCGGCCGGTGTAGATCCTGCAACAGGTGCACAACTTTACTATGCATACGAAAAAATGAACGATGACGGTTCAATCGAAGGCGAATACATCACTTCCGATTATTCCAAAGCAGCCAACAGCAAGTACTATCAAGGCAGCCGTATCCCCGACTTGTATGGTAGCATTTCTTCCGAGTGGAAACTCTTCGACGGTTTTGATGTCAGTGTACTGGCCACCTATTCCATTGGCGGTAAGGTATATGACGGTTTGTATGCCGGTTCCATGAACGCCATGTATGCGGGCGACACATGGAACAAGCACGCTTTGCGCCGCTGGCAAAAACCCGGTGATATCACCGATGTTCCGAGAATGGAAATCGGAGGTAAATACACTACTACTAATCGCTTTTTGGTTAATGCTTCATACTTGAGTATCAAGAATGTGACGGTGGGTTACACATTCCCCTCGGCATGGCTGAAGAAAGTGGGTTTCCAGTCGGCACGCATTTACGGTTCGGTAGACAACTTGGCGTTGTTCTCATATCTGGACGGTATGGATCCGCAGTATAACTTTACCGGAGGAACGGATTACAGTTATACTCCCAATAAGACTTATTCTATCGGAGTAGAGTTCAAATTCTAACATCTCAAAAAAAATCAGAAAATGAAAAAAGTATATATTTATTTATTGACGCTTGTAGTGGTAGGCTGTATGTTTACCGCATGCAGCGATGACATGCTTGATACAGCTCCTTCCACCCAAATGTCAGGAAGTGAGCTGCTGAGTTCAGCCGATAAAGCGATGGTTCCTTTAAATGGTATTTATCGTGCCATGTATAGTACCGGCTGGTCTGTAGGAGGTAATACTCATCAGGCATCTTCGTACATCCACCACGTACTGATGGCGGACGTAATGGGTGAGGATCATATAATGAAAGCTCAGGGCAGCGGTTGGTTCTGGTACGACTGCATTTATAATGTAAAATCGCGTTATACATCCAAGTCATGGCGTTCCTACGACGTATGGAATGCATATTACAAATTAGTATCCAACGCCAACTACATCTTGGCCTCTGAGGCTACAATGCAGGGAGAATCCGCTAAAATCAAAAATGTGATGGGGCAAGCTTACGCCATACGGGCTTTTTCATACTTCATGCTGGTTCAAAACTTTGCACGCACTTATAAAGGCCACGAACAAGATCCCGGCTTACCTATCTATACAGAACCTACTCTGCCCGAAACAGAAGGACAGCCCCGCTCTACTGTAGCAAAAGTGTATGAACAGATCGAAGCAGATATTGATAAGGCTGTTGAGTTGCTGAAAGGAACAGAGCGAATACATATCAGTCACATCGACTACGCAGTGGCATTAGGTCTGCAAGCCCGTATTGCCATGACTATGGAAAAATGGGACAAAATGAAAACAGCAGCTACGACCGCTATCGAGGCTACCGAAGCCAACATCAAAAAGCCTGAAGATATCCTGAAAGGCATGAACGACCAAAGCCTGAGCAATGTGATGTGGGGAGCAGAAATTATAGCCGATCAAAGTAGTCAATGGGCAAGCTTCTTTACACACATGGACGCATCTGCCGAAAAATACGGCGCGCGTGCCCGCAAAACAATAAATACAGAACTTTATGCAGAAATGAGCATTAAAGATATTCGCCGCGCATGGTGGAATCCGGACGATAAAGCAGCTGCTTATCAACAAGAAAAATTCAAGTTCAAGGGTAATCCCAAAGACTGGATGGGAGATTATATTTGGATGCGTGTCGAAGAAATGTATCTGATGAAAGCCGAAGCCGAATGCCGTCTCAATGACGATGCCAGTGCACAAAAGACATTGGTAAACCTGGTTAAGACCAGAGATGCTGATTACAAATGCGAGAAGACAGGAACAGAAATGGGCAAACTGACCAGTGACAAAACCAATTCTTTGTTGGAAGAAATCATCAAACAACGTCGAATTGAGCTTTGGGGAGAATACGGTCGCATTTATGATATTCGTCGTTTGCGTCAAGGATTCAAGCGTACAGAAGCCATGGGATGGCCAAAGGCAGCTTTGATAGAAAAGACGGAGACTCAGGATCCTGAATCATACGCATGGGTATTGACTATTCCACAGTCCGAATTCGATGGTAATAAAAATATGGACGAGAAGAAAGATCAGAATCCTACGGGAGATAGACCGTAAGAAGAAAAACGATAAAATGTAATTACACCTATTTATCAATAAAGATATGAAAACAATCAATAGATATATCATAGTCCTCGTGGCATTGTTGCCGTTATGCATCTCCTCCTGCGACACAGACAATGAAGGAGCTATATACAACGTAGGTGATAAGGCGGCGGTTACTTTTCTTACCAATGCATATGCATACACCTTGTCGAACGCAGAACCGAATGCTACCCTGACTGTTTATCGCGGTAATGTGGCACAAGCCGCTGACATCAAACTAACTTCAACAGCAGTTCAATGCGAAGTGAGTGAGACCGTACATTTCGATGCCGGACAGAATACGGCAACACTAAACATCGGAATCGGTAAACTTAAAGGAGGTGAAAGTGAAACTTTTACAATAGCATTCCCTGAAACAGGCGCTACACCAGGATGCACCAGCAAGGCTTCTATTAAAGTGCAAGCCGCATTCAGTTGGAGCGTATTCGGTACAGGACAATTCACCGATCAATGGACATTCGAAGATGCGAAAGCACATGGTTACGACGTTAGCATCGAGAAAGCGGATGGTTACGAGCGTTACCGCGTAGTAAAACCGTATGATAAAGGTTTTGAACTTTTGGGAGAAACAGGAAGTAATCCGGCATCTTACCTCATATTTACTATAGACGGAGAGAAAGTTTCTTTCGAAGAATTTGCTATTGGATACAACTATCAAGGAAAAACTCCTATCAAAGGTAGAATGGGAGGATTGCCAAATACGTATGCAAACGGTATAGTTACCCTTTCTCCAAATTATTACGTACCAGGAGTCGGTTCGTTTGGCGATGCAGAGGGTGCAATCACAATCGTGATGCCTAAAAAATAACAGACGATACGTTTAGGATACGTCAACATATCCACTTTATCTTACCCAAGTCTACGTCACCCAAACGCAGACTTGGGTAAGTTTTTTAATGATACTGTCGCTCAGGCATTGGTAGGTTTCTCATTCGCCCACACTTTCATCAAGCGCTTCGAAACACACATATAAACCGCAACAGTAAGATTTATACTAAATAATTATGATTGTGCAAATCTAAAGTATTCTAAGACCAAGACAGTCTTTAGGATTTACATTGTAACAAATTTATTAGTAACAACATTGTTACTAATAAAAATATTACCTACCTTTACATCAGAATAATATCTGAAGATTTATGGAGAATAAGCCTTTTATATTCGGTATTGCAACATCGGGCGATAATTTTACCGATCGGGAGAAAGAAACGGAACGTCTACTATTGAATTTTCAACACGGCATAAATACGGTGCTGATTTCTCCCCGCCGTTGGGGTAAGACTTCTTTAGTGCAGAAAGCGTGCCGCTTGGCACAATCCGACAAATTGAAGGTTGTGTATCTTGATATATTCCCGTGTCGCAGCGACAGAGATTTCTATGACGCATTTGCGACCGCCGTTCTTAAACAAACATCTTCCAAGCTGGATGAGTGGCTTGAAAATGTCAAGTTATTCCTTTCGCGTATCAGCCCCAAAATATCAATAGGCACTGATCCGATGACGGATTTCTCCATTTCACTTGAGATGAATCCCAAAAGCGACGATATTGATGAGATTCTGCAACTCCCCGAAAAGATAGCGCAAAAAAAAAGTTGTAAGATTGTTGTATGTATCGATGAATTCCAACAGATTGCCGAATTCAAGGATTCGAAGACTTTTCAGAAGCGGTTACGTTCTGTATGGCAACTACAAAAGTCAGTATCTTATTGTTTGTTCGGCAGTAAAAAGCACTTGATGAATGAGCTTTTTGAAAAAAGAAGCCTTCCGTTTTATAAATTCGGCGACGCTATTTATTTGCCCAAAATCGGAACTTCAGATTGGATTGATTACATCTGTGGCCGTTTTGCTGCTACAGGTAAACAAATCTCAAAAGAATTGGCCGAAAAAATATGTCAAAGAGTGGACAACCATTCTTCGTATGTGCAGCAGTTGGCATGGTTGGTATGGGTGCATACGGACAAAGTCGCCACAGAGCAGGACTTCAAGATGGCATATCAGGATATTATTGACCAAAACACACCGTTGTTTGAAAAACAGACCGAGAGCCTTACGACTTATCAGATGAATTTCTTAAAGGCCATTATTGATGGCGTCCATAGCGAGTTTACCACACAAGAGGTTTTGCAGAAATATCAACTTGGTTCGTCGGCAAATGTCAGTATCGTAAAGAGGGCATTGATTAAAAAAGAACTTATAGAGATTGAGAAGCGCCACGTTATCATCCCGGATCCGGTGATGAAAGTGTGGCTACAAAAGGAATTGAAAGCGTGACGCCCGGCAAAGGTTTGAGAGCTTGATTTCAGGTCTGCTTTTCAAATGCCTGAGATTACGACAAGGTCAATAACACATCATTAGACCTGAATTCGGGATAGGCGGTTCCTTCCTCTAAAGATGAGGGGCTGCATCCTATCGGTCAGATATTTCTTGAATGCACCGGTTTACAATGGTTAGGCAGAAGAGAAGAGAGCCTTTTACGTCAAGCGCCCTCTCTGTTTGACAGCTGCAAGCCTTTGTCATGACAGACGCAAGTGTCCAAGCCGACAGACACAAGTTCCTGACGTGACAGACACAGGTGTTTGAGCCGTCAGACACTTGTGTCTGACAGGGCAGGAGTAAACGTCTGATAACCCATGGAATTTTACTTTAAAACACAAGTATCCGTGTAAGGTTATCGACCGACTTCTTGTCCTGAACTCAGGTATCATTAGATACGGTAAAGGTAAAAGCAATAACAAGTCAGAGGCAGCCCTGCTGAAAGAAGCCGGAGGTTACAACATTCCCTCATCACCGAAGCTGTAATAGCGACCATCCGTAACAACTACATGGTCGGCCAGATGTATGTTCATGGTCTGCGCGCCTTTTTTCACTTGTTCCGTCAGGCGTTTATCGTCCATGCTGGGGCGTGTACTGCCCGAAGGGTGATTATGGATGAGGATAATCTGTGTGGCACGCCGCAACAAGGCTTCGCGTAGGATGGTTCGTACGTCGGCAGTCGTTTGATCGATGCCTCCGCGACTGATGCGCACCTTGTCTATCACTTTGGAAGCCTGATTCAGAAGCAATACCCAAAACTCCTCGGTGGCAAGGTCGCATAGCAAAGGATGGAACAGCTCATAGACATCTGCCGATGAACGGATGACGGCGCGTTCGGAACAATCCTGTAATTTACGCCGTTTACCCAATTCAAGGGCAGCCATTACGGTGATGCTTTTGGCAAGCCCCAAACCCTTGAAACGGGAAAAGTCATGTACTTCCCATTTACTCAACCGGTTAAGGTCATTGCCACAGGCAGCAAGTACTCGCTGCATCAGAGCTACGGCACTCTCTTCCGTATTGCCCGATCCGATAAGTATAGCAAGCAGTTCGGCGTCACTCAGAGCCTCCGCCCCTTTCTGCATCATTTTCTCCCGCGGGCGATCCTCTTCTGCCCACTGATTGATATTCAGCTTATTCATACCGTATGCTTATTATCTCCGCCGCCTTTGTTGTGACTATTTATAGAAGCTCCTCTTAAAAGCCTCAAACTCTCCTCTTCCCAATACGCAACGATTCCACCAAGCCAGCCAAAAGCCCGTCCCATAGCCAACAAGTTGGACAAAAGAAGCGGCAATGGAATAGATACCGATGCGCAGACTTCGATTTCGGATGGTAGAATCCGCACAGACCAACAGAGCATAGGCAACGATAGGCATCAGACTGTACAAGCAGAAAGGCACACCTGACAGCAATATAACCAAGCCCAATGTGAATGCTGCCGGCAACAAGTGGACTATCTTCAACGATTCAGGATATTTTTTATACAGATTGATACGGGCAATGCCGGAGTTATGTACTTGTTTGAAGAACTTCTTCAAGTCCGTCCGACGTTTGTGATATACCCATGCTCCGGGAAACAGGCGGCACGTATATCCTGCCTTGAAGATGCGGATACTGAAATCAATGTCCTCGCCGAAACGCATCTTAGAGAAACCATCCAAGGCTTGATAGACGTCTCGCCGCACTCCCATATTAAAACTTCTGGGATAGAATTTGTCCATCTTCTTTTTTCCTCCGCGTATGCCGCCGGTGGTGAAGAAAGAAGTCATGGAATAGTTTATGGCTTTCTGCATGTCGGTAAAGGAGTGGTGCGCACGATCCGGGCCACCGAAGGCATCGGCGGGCTTGCACTGCAATTCATCTTCCACAGCGGTGAAATATCCTTCGGGCAGAATGCAGTCGGAGTCCAGAATAATCAGATACTCACCATTACTGCGCTCTGCGGCATAGTTGCGTGTCTGTCCGGGGCCGGAATTGGGTTTATTATAATAATGTATATCCAGCTTTCCTCGGAATTTCTCCACGATGTCCCGACAAGGAAGAGAAGAGCCGTCTTCCACTATAATCACTTCAAAATCGGTGTAACTCTGGCGGATAAGACTTTGCAGCAACTCGTCCACTTCATCCGGACGGTTGAAAACGGGGATAATGACTGAGTATCTCATAGCGTTTGTTCTTTAGCGACGAACAAAGGTAATGGAAACCCGGCAATAATGGAAATCCGGCAATTAAAAAAGCAGCCTGCCCAAAAAAGTTATGGACAAGCTGCCGAGCGAATTACAAACTGTACAAAGAAATTATGCTTTTACGCGGCCTACGTAAGAACCGTCGCGAGTGTCTATTTCAATGGTCTCGCCTTCGTTAATGAACAAGGGAACACGAACGGTTGCCCCCGACTCTACGGTTGCAGGCTTCAAGGTGTTGGTTGCCGTGTCACCTTTCAGCCCCGGCTCAGTGTAAGTAACCTTCTGCTGAACCTTTACCGGCACATCAGCATAAAGCACGGTCTCGGTTGTGGCGTCCGATACCACGTCTACCACCATACCTTCAAGCAAGAAGTCTACACCGTTGATGAGGTCGTGGGTGATAGGTACTTGTTCGAAAGTTTCCTGATGCATGAACTGGTAATAGTCACCATCGTGATAGAGATATTGGTGCGGGCGACGCTCCACGCGTACGTCCTCCAGCTTTTCACCGATGTTGAAACGACGTTCGAGCACATAGCCGTTCACTACGTCTTTCAACTTAGTGCGCATAAAGGTGTTACCTTTTCCCGGCTTTACATGCAGAAAGTCGATACAGAAATAAAGCTTGCCGTCCATGCGGATGCAAGTCCCGATTTTAATGTCTTGGGCATTAATCATACTTATAGTCTTTATATTATTATAGTTTACTTTGTTTGTTGGAATTGCTTCACAGCTGCAAAAGTAATGGAAATCGACAAAAATCACAAAAACTTTTGAGAGAAAATGAGTTATCTCTTGGTTTATTTGAAAAAAGTCCCTATTTTTGCAGCCCGAATTCGTGAGAATAATAACATAAAACAAGATACAGTAATGAAAAGAACATTTCAACCCTCTAACAGAAAGAGAAAGAACAAACACGGTTTTCGTGAGAGAATGGCAACTGCCAATGGGCGTAGAGTTTTAGCCGCACGTCGTGCTAAAGGCAGAAAGAAACTGACTGTTTCTGACGAATACAACGGAGTAAAGGCATAACCCTCCGCAAACGATTAAGGACACAAAAAGCCGCAAAGAAGCAACAACTTCTTTTGCGGCTTTTCCTTTTTCAAGCCTTTACACTTGCACCATCGCAAAAACCGGATTATTCCGTAAGCCCACATCCGAGCAAGATTAGACCCACACTTTAGGAAACATCCGCTCACACTTTAGAGAGAACGAACTGAGAGGAAACATAAAACAAGCTACAAAGCCCTTTTTATAGATGCGACAATCGCCTGCAAAAAAACAAAGCCCCGCAAGTCTTAGACTTACAGGGCCTCCATCGTACTCGAAGCGGGACTTGAACCCGCACAGCCGCAATGGCCAAAGGATTTTAAGTCCTTCGTGTCTACCATTCCACCATTCGAGCATCCTTACAGAAAAAAGGGGAAAGAGAGCGGAAAACGAGACTCGAACTCGCGACCCCAACCTTGGCAAGGTTGTGCTCTACCAACTGAGCTATTTCCGCATTGGAAGAACGGCTACAAAGATAAGCAGTTTTCTCATTCCTGCCAAATATATTTTATAAAAAGTATCGTATTCAGTAGCAAGAACTAAGGCGCTTAGAGTCTACCTGCCAAGAAGTTTCCGCTCTGCATCTTTCATGGTTTCAAAGTTGAAACCATCCACTACTTGTTGCATCAATGCAGAGATTTCCGTGTTACAGAGGTTTCCTATACTACCCTCATGCGTATGGCCTACTTCCTTTGTATGCGAAAAATTTCCAGCCTCGATATCCAGTCCCACTTTTTTATAAGCATCACGGAAAGGCATGCCTTCATGCGCCAGACGATTGACCTCTTCCACACTAAAAATAAGCAGATACTTGTCATCATCCAGAATATGCTCATTCACCTTTATCTCATTCATGATATAAGTGGTCATCTGCAAACAGTCTTTCAACTCCTGAAAAGCCGGCAGGAAGACCTCCTTGATAATCTGCAAATCACGGAAATAACCAGAAGGAAGATTATTGACAATCATCATGATCTGTTGGGGCAAGGATTGCAGTTTGTTACATTTGGCACGTGTCAGTTCAAAAACATCCGGGTTTTTCTTATGCGGCATGATGCTGGAACCGGTAGTGCAGTCGTCGGGCAATTTCACAAAGCCAAAATTCTGGCTGTTGAACATACAAGCATCAAAAGCCAGTTTAGAGATGGTACCGGCAATACTCGCCAAAGCAAAAGCCACATTGCGTTCCATCTTGCCACGTCCCATCTGAGCATATACCACATTGTAGTTTAATGAGTCGAAGCCCAAAAGACGAGTAGTCATGGTACGGTTCAGCGGAAAAGAAGAGCCATAACCGGCTGCCGAACCTAAAGGATTACGATTGCACATTTTGAACGCTGCCTGCAGGAAGAGCATGTCGTCTACCAGGCTTTCCGCATAGGCACCGAACCACAATCCGAATGAAGAAGGCATGGCTATTTGCAAGTGCGTATAGCCCGGCATCAGTACCCCTCTATAACGCTCGCTCTGCATGATCAGCACATGGAACAGTTGTTCCACAGCTTCCGCTATTTCTTTTATCTCTGCACGGGTAAAGAGTTTCAGGTCGAGCAACACCTGATCGTTGCGTGAACGTCCGCTATGTATTTTCTTTCCTACATCGCCCAACTTCCGTGTCAGCATGAGTTCCACCTGCGAATGCACATCCTCAACACCTTCCTCTATCACAAACTCTCCGTGCTCTGCCGTTGCATATATATTTTTCAATCCGGCAAGTAGTTGCTCTAACTCTTCTTGAGTCAAAAGACCGATACTTTCAAGCATCGTGATATGTGCCATAGATCCTAACACATCGTATTTTGCCAAATAAAGATCCATTTCACGGTCGCGGCCTACCGTGAAGCGTTCGATGTCCTTGTTTACCCGGACAGATTTTTCCCAAAGTTTCTGAGCCACGTCGTTCAGTTTTTAGCGGTTAGTAAGGTATGAGGGAGAGCATATCGGCCATCTTTTCAAGGCCTTCCTGCAAGGGTTTCTGCACCATAGCTTTCATAAACGGATTGATATCCATGCCGATGGTGAGTTTCATTTTGCATTCGCCTGCGGTGACAGGCAGAATTTGTATCCAAAGATTAAATGGAAGCGGTGAAGCAGCCGTTTCAAACTTGATACACTTGCAAGGCTCTTTCTCTACGATCTGCAAAGTGATTTTCCCTACGGGGTTCACCTCCATGGTCATGCTGTCTGCATCAAAAGTCAAGTTCTTTATTTTGTCTTCCGGCAAGCGTCCCTTCACCTTCTCCAGATTATTCAAGTCGGACAGTTTCTGATAGACAGCCTCTTGTGAAGCCTGTATATTCTTTATTCCACTCTCAAATTTCGTCATATATTCGATTCTATTAAAAAGACAAAAGAACTATCCGGACATAGATACTCCGAATGGCTCTTTTGTCATATCATATTTTGTCAAGAACAAGATCTATTTCCCGGCATCCCAATGCGCAGGGTCTTTGCGCCATTCATTCAGTGTTGCTATGTCTTTTTCCTCGATATAGCCGGTGCGCAAGGCAGTCTCCAGCACAGCTTCGTAATTGGTCAATGTCACCAAAGGCACTTTGGCATCCCTGAATGCTTTTTCGGCCACGGGGAATCCGTAAGTGTAGGCGGCTACCATGCCGATAACTTCACACCCATCGCGACGAATGGCCTCTACAGCTTTCAAGCTGCTTCCACCGGTCGATATCAGGTCTTCTACCACCACCACTTTCATACCGGGACGGAGTTCGCCTTCAATCAAGTTCTCCAAGCCATGATCTTTCGGGGTGGAACGCACATATACGAACGGCAGATTCAAGGCATCGGCCACCAATGCTCCTTGAGGGATGGCTCCCGTTGCCACACCGGCAATGGCATCTACCTGCCCGAAGCGTTCCAGAATCAGACGTGTAATTTCTGTTTTCACAAAATTGCGAAGAGAAGGATAAGAAAGGGTTTTGCGGTTATCGCAATAAAACGGAGACTTCCATCCGGATGCCCAAGTAAATGGATTGGCGGGCTGTAGTTTAATCGCTTTTATCTTCAGCAACTTTTCTGCAAACAATCTTTCTAAAGTTTTCATAATAACACTAACTGTTATGATAAATATGGCACAAAAATACGGAAACTGTATGAGATTAGAAAAGAGAATGCCTATATTTTTTTATTCGGGATAGCCATTTTCATCGGAAACATCGATGCAGCAACGTATATCCTTCATCTCAAATCCACGACCCAAGGCGAAACGAATCAACTTACCATTCAGTTCGTATTCGCTCTTGGCGCGGATGCTCTTCCGCTTTGCAGCCAACAAATTACGAAGAGTGGCAAGATATTCTCCTTCATCAACCTCATCCAAAAAGATGCGGTAGACGGACGAGGGGATTTCTTTTTGTTGAAGTGCCCGGCCTATTTTGTACTTCCCCCATTTGGCAAAACGGTATTTATCATGGATAAAAGCACGGCAAAAACGTTCCTCGTCTATATACCCCTCCTTTATCAGGCGATTGATGATGTGTTCTACGGCATCATGAGCCACACCCATTCGCTGAAGTTTTTCTACTATTTCTGCCCGGCAATGTTCAGCAGTAGAACAATATGCTTCCATCCGCTTCAGGGCTTCAGTTTCGGTTATTTCCATCCTCTTTCTGCTATTACATACCGGTCGTTGCCGGAAATATCTTTTCGGACGTGGACTTTCGTGTAGCCTTGTTCGCGAAGCATCATCGCAGTAGCCTCTCCGAATGCCCGGTTGATTTCAAAATAAAGTTTGCCGCCGGCCGCCAGCATGTTTCTTCCTAATTCACCGATACGGCGATAGAACAGGAGGGGATCTACATCCGGTACGAACAAGGCCGCAGAAGGCTCCCAGTCCGTCACATTCCGTTCCATATCTTGCTTTTCGGCTTCGGTAATATAAGGCGGGTTACTGACGATCACATCAAAACAATCGTCATCGGTCGGCCAATATGTCAGGACATCACGTCGGAGAAAACGGACAGAAGCTCTCAATTGCCTGTTGTTTTCTTCAGCTATGCAAAGAGCCTCAGCAGAAATGTCCCATGCCGTGACTTCTGCTTCGGGAAGTTCTTTCGATAAGCTGACGGCTATGCAACCGCTTCCTGTACCAATGTCGAGAATGCGACTGCCCGGTGCAATTTCTTTCAGCATCTCTTCCACCAGTTCTTCGGTTTCGGGACGGGGAATCAATACGCCGGGTGCCACATGAAAAGAGTGTCCCAGAAAGGAGACCACACCCTGTATATATTGTATCGGTTCGAATTTACACAAGCGGCACAGAATGCTTTCCAATTCCTTTTCTTTGTTCGGGGATAAAATTATATCTTTGCCCAGATAATAATCTACGGAGCTTTGCCCCAACATTTCACAGCAAATGATACGACAGAGGGCCGCCGCCTCTTGTGTGGAGTAACAGGCTTGCAAAACAGTGCGGATATGTCGGGCGGGATTACTCATTGAAACCTTTCTTTTTTGTATCAGGATGCAAAAATAGAGAAAAAAAGCGAGTAGAGAATGTCCACCAAAAAAGAAAATATGGAAATGGAAGAAGAATATAAATACATGCGACGGTGCATTCAGCTGGCACAGAACGGACGGTGCAACGCAGCCCCCAACCCCATGGTGGGGGCAGTGATTGTGTGCGACGGGCAAATTATAGGCGAGGGCTATCATGTACGTTGCGGAGAAGCGCATGCCGAGGTGAATGCCATCCGTTCTGTCAAAACCCCTTCGTTACTGAAACGTTCCACCATTTATGTCAGTTTGGAGCCATGTTCTCATTACGGGAAAACGCCCCCCTGTGCCGATCTGATTATCGAGAAACAAATTCCCCGTATCGTCATCGGGTGTCTCGATCCTTTTTCTGAAGTGGCCGGACGGGGCATACAGAAACTGAAAGATGCCGGACGTGAAGTAATTGTAGGAATTCTGGAGGAGGAATGCAAACAGCTCATTCAACGATTTGTTACCTTCCACACTCTACACCGCCCCTATATCACCTTGAAATGGGCGGAGTCGACCGACGGCTATTTGGATATTCATCGTGAAGGCGGATGTCCCGTTGTATTGTCCAGCCCGTTGACATCCATGCTGGTACATAAGAAACGTGCAGAACATAGCGCCATCATGGTGGGTACCCGCACCGCCCTTTTGGATAATCCCGGGCTGACCGTTCGCCATTGGTATGGCCGTTCGCCCGCCCGTGTCGTTATTGACCGCTATTCAGCATTACCTCCCGGCCTGCAACTCTTTGACGGCAGCGTGCCTACTCTTGTTTTTACCGAGAAGCCGCATGAAGCGGTTCACAATGTGGAATATATTCCGATAGATTACTCACAAGACACCCTTCAGCAGATGTTACATGCCCTTTATGAACGCAGACTGCAATCGCTTCTTGTAGAAGGTGGCAGCATGTTATTGCAATCGTTCATCGATGCCGGATTGTGGGACGAGGCCTTTGTGGAAGCAACGCCTGTTCTGCTTCATTCCGGTGTCAAAGCCCCGCAGATAAACGATAAGACGCCTTTTGATGTCTCACAAGCATTCGGCAGGAATTTCCGCCACTATAAACCAAAAAATAAGGCAGATTCCATCTGACATCTGCCTTAATTCTTATTTATCTCCCTCTTCCGTTTCTTCTAAAAAATCCCCAAAGACACAATCATCTATCTTATACCTAAGTTCGGGATAAGAAACAAGTCGATAGCCTCACCCTACGGCTTGTATTTCAAAGTCAAATCCTACTGGTTATCAATCATTTAGCTCTCACTTATCAGACACTTGCGTCTGACGGTTCAAACACTTGTGTCTATCATGTCAGGCACAAATGTCTGTCGGCTTGAGCACTTGCGTCTGTCACGACAAAGGCTTGCAGTTATCAAACAGGGGGGGGGAAGGAAGTCGGCGCGAAAGGCGCTCTTCTCTTCTGCCTGATCGCCGTAAACCGGTGCATGCAAGAAATATCTGCCCGACAAGATACAACCCCTCATCTTTAGCGAAAGTAACCGCCTATCCCGAATCCAAATATAATTGGGTCGTACAGATTCAATCTTTTTATTGCTATATCTCTAAATAACCAGAAGAGTATTTGTCAAGCTATACCGAATTCAAGTTAAGTTAACAGAAATAAAAACTAAAAGCATCGTGCACGATATTAATAAAAAGAAGTTAAACATCTTGCTGTATCGCTTGCGATATAAGAAACTTATCATACCTTTGTATCGTCAATCAGAAATGATACGGCAATCAGACAAGAACAATAATAAGAAAACAAGAACATTTTAAAATTTATGATTATGAATGCAAAGAAATCAATCGAAATGCTACAGTTATTCACCACAGGTTTAACAAACGGTGCTTTTGCCCACCTCGTACAAGGCAAACACTTCGAAGCAATGGGCTTCAGCAAGCTTGGCGAAAAGTACATTGGCCACTACAATGAAGAAATGGATTGGGTGAAAAAATTCATGACGCGTATCAACGACCTCGGCGGCTTAGTAAAAATAGAAAATCAAGCGGGCAGAGAGATAGTGAAAGATCCTGTAGACTACGTTAAGGCCGATCTTGACTTACAAGAAAAAGGAATAAAAATTCTTTACTATAGTCTGACCGAACTCAAAGACGACCCTACCACATACGAACTCTTGAAGGAATATCTCGCAGACGAAGAAGAAGATCTCTATTGGAGTAAAGGGCAATTGGAGATAATCGATATGATTGGCCGCCAGAATTGGTTGGCAAAGCAACTCTAAGAAAACATATTCAATAACAATAAAAAGAATAATCATGGAAGCGATAAAGCAAGTTTATGAATTTATGGAAAATGCCAACGTTTATTATTTGGCTACCGTTGAAAACAACCAGCCTCGTGTAAGAGTATATGGTACTGTGCTGCTCTATGAAGATAAGTTGTATATTATGGCATTGCGTCAAACGAATGCCGTCAGCCAACTACAACAAAATCCTAAGGCTGAGATTTGCGCTTTCAAGGGAAAGCAACTTCGTCTGACTTGCGAGCTTCAAGAAGATCCCCGTCAGGAAGTAAAAGACGCCATGATGGAGAAAATGCCGTCCCTAAAGGCTGCTACAGGAGAAAAATATAGCGGTGCAGTTATGTATCAAGTAACTAACGCAACAGCAACCATTGCCGACATGACAGGTAAAGGAGACAGATATTCTTTCTGAAAAGAATATCTGAATTTTGAGCAAACTCATATTAAGGAATAACAGATATGGCATCAATATATGATTTCAAGGCGCTCACAAGTGCAGGAAAGGAACTGGATTTCAACCAGTTCAAAGGAAAAACCCTTCTCATAGTGAATACAGCAAGCAAGTGTGGATTCACCCCACAGTTTGCAGGGCTTGAAGAACTTAACCAAAAGTATAAAGAACGCGGTCTTGTTGTCGTCGGTTTCCCGTGCAATCAGTTCGGGCATCAAGACCCGGGTAGTGACAAAGAAATCAGCGGATTTTGCCAACTGAATTACGGTGTTTCGTTCCAGATGATGAAAAAGGTGGATGTAAACGGCGAAAATGCCGATCCCCTCTTCAAGTACTTGAAAAAAAAGGCCGGTGGTTTTATCACAGATAAGATAAAATGGAATTTCACTAAATTCCTTGTTTCACCCGACGGCAAGCAGATAAAGCGCTACGCACCAATCACTGCACCCAAAAAACTGGAAAAAGACATTGAACAGATGCTTGGGTAAAATGGGTAGAAGAGGATGAGCAAGAACATGCTCCAATTGTTTGTGATACAAAACAAAAAAAAGATATATTTTGCCCATAAAACAGAACCTTATGACATACGATCTGCTAAAACTCGAAAATCAGGTTTGCTTCCGGCTCTATACGGCAAGCCGACTCACCACACAGGCCTACGAACCTTTTTTAAAGGAACTCGGCATCACCTATACACAATATCTTGTGCTTCTGGTACTTTGGGAGGAAGACAACCAACCGATCAATGATATCGGAAAGAAGCTGATGCTGGGCATCAACACCACTTCTCCCCTCATTAAGAGGATGGAGAAGCTCGATCTTGTGGCGCGACGCGACAGCGAAACCGATAAGCGCCAGCAGCTTGTATACCTCACCCGGAAGGGACAGGATATTAAGAAAGAAGCAGCCAAGATACCCGGTTGCATGAGCCAAGTAATAGAAAGTTGCGGCATCGACGGTCGTTCTGTGGCAGGCATGATTCCCGCATTGGACGATTATATCACGAAAATGAGCGGCAATGCCAATGAAAAAAAATGATTCTTCCCCATGATATGAAACCACGAAACAGCCCATTGTTTCTTCACAGGCAGATGAAAATATAGATTATTTCTCTAAGGGAAAAAGCCGAGGAATAAAAAGTATGGTTTACCTTTGCAAGTCTCAAGAATGATGAATCGAAACGAATAGCAACTTATAGTTCTTATGAATGCAAAAGTAAAAGGATATATATTAGGAAGCATTGCTGCGGCATCCTATGGCATGAACCCCTTGTTTGCCCTCCCGCTTTACAAAGAGGGAATGGACCCGGACTCCGTTCTGTTTTTCAGATACCTGTTTGCCATCTCCATTCTGGGCATCATGCTCAAGGCGCGAGGTCGGAGTTTCAAGCTGAGGCGGCAAGACATATTGCCCCTGATTGCGTTGGGATGGTTAGTGGCAATCTCTTCCCTGACCTTGTTTCAAAGCTACAACTACATGGAAGCCGGCATCGCTTCCACAATATTGTTCGTTTATCCCATTCTGGTGGCAGTGATTATGGCTCTTGCTTTTAAGGAGAGAATCACCTTGCAAACCGTTCTGTGCATCTTTCTTGCATTGAGCGGCATTGCGCTGTTATATAAAGGCGACGACGGCACCACGCTCAGTCTGATGGGTATTGCATTGGTTGTAGCCTCTTCCCTCTCCTACGCCATCTATATTGTGGGTGTAAACCGACCAAGGCTGAAAGATGTAGCCACACTGAAGATTACTTTCTACGTATTGTTATTCGGATTATCGCTCTTTCTGGTTCGTGTAGACTTCGGACAAAGCCTGTACATCGTCGATAAATGGTATTTATGGGGCAATCTGTTCGCATTGGCCGTATTTCCCACCGCCATCTCCTTTTTCTGCACCACACAAGCCATTCAGTACATCGGTTCCACTCCGACAGCCATCCTCGGCGCATTGGAACCTGTGACAGCCGTATTTTTCGGAGTAACCATCTTCGGCGAGTCGTTGACACCCAGACTGTGCTTCGGAATAGCGCTGATTATCCTGTCCGTGACACTCATCATAGCCGGTAGCAATATCACCTCTTATCTGGTACGTTTCAGGAAGCTTTTCCCAAGATTGCCGATAAAGAGATAAAGAACACAGGAGGAAACCGCCGGCATCACTCCTTTGCCTGATGCACAGTCAACTGCGGGAACGGGAAGCTGATGCCCTCTTTGTTGAATTCCGAATAGATAATCCTGTTCATATCGAAATAGACACCCCAATAGTCTTGGCTCTTCACCCAAACACGGATAACGACGTTTACGCTGCTGTCTGCCAAGGCGTGGAGAGCCAAGAAAGGTTCGGGAGTATTCAGTATGCGTTTATCGGCTGCAATGATGCGACGCACTGTTTCCTCCACCTTATCATAATCTTCACCGTATTCCACACCGATAACCCAGTCCACGCGACGGGTATCTTCCTTACTATAATTAATCACCGTACCGCTACTCAAAGCTCCGTTGGGGATGTAAATCACTTTGTTATCGGCTGTGGTAAGAATCGTGTGAAAGATCTGGATTTCGCGCACCGTACCCGACACGCCCTGACTCTCAATCCAATCGCCCACTTTATAAGGACGAAGCAACAGGACGACAAGTCCGCCTGCAAAGTTCTGCAAGTTTCCGGACAAGGCCATACCGATGGCCACACCGGCCGATGCCAGCAAGGCGGCAAACGAGGTGGTCTCCACGCCTAACTTTCCAATGACAGCCACTACCAGCAATATTGTCAACAGGATGTTGACCAAACTTCTCACAAAGCTCTGAATACCGGCGTCAATGTTTCTTTTCACCAAGACTTTGGCAATAAACTTCTTAATGAGGGATATCAGGATACGCCCGATAAAAAAGATTATCGCGGCACTGATGATACGTCCGCCGATATCCACGCCCCAACCCGTCATTTTTTCCACAAGATATTGCAATTTGCTGAAACTTAATTCAGACGCCTGGTCGGTAATAGCCGACAATAATAAAGGTAATAACATACTTCGCTCTTACATTATGTTAGATTCAAACACGATTCCAAGAATCGGCTTTCAATTCCACTCTCGGTTCTTTTGCCGTGGCTTCTTTCCATTCTCTTTTCTGTCTCCAAAAGAAGAAAAGAAGATAAGAAAGAACACCGCACTAAACAGCGCCGGATTATTGGCATGCAAAAGTAGTGAATAGCTTCGAAAATCCTCTACATTGCTTGTCACTTTCGACAGAAAATTCTACTTTTGCCACCGATTTCAACGAAGGGGTGCCCTAACATGACGGGCTGAGATCATACCCATTGACCTGATCCGGGTAATGCCGGCGGAGGGAAAAGAGAAGAAAAGTTCCCCTTTTCTGTATTAATCTAAACAAATATTGCAAATGAAGAGAAATGCAATGGCAGTCTGCCTGCTGACGGCAGCAATCAGTATCTGCGCACAGACTCGCGAAAAGGACAGCATACGGGTCGTGAACCTGCAAGAGGTGGAAATTATCTCCACACGAGCCACGGGAACCACACCGGTAGCATTCACCAATATCGGTAAAGAACAGTTGAAAAAGCGGAACTTCGGTCAAGACCTGCCCTATCTGCTAAGCATGACACCCTCCGCCATCACCACCAGCGACGCCGGAGCGGGAATCGGATACACCACGTTGCGGGTACGCGGCACGGACGGGACACGCATCAACGTCACCGCCAACGGAGTGCCCATCAACGATGCGGAGAGCCACAACGTGTTTTGGGTGAATATGCCCGACTTTGCCTCCTCCGTCAAGGACATGCAGGTACAACGTGGCGCAGGCACATCGACCAACGGTGCAGGGGCTTTCGGCGCCAGTATCAACATGCAAACAGGCGACTTCTCCCTCAAGCCGTATGCCGAATTCAACGGTTCATACGGTTCGTTCAACACCCGCAAAGCGACCGTAAAAGCCGGAACGGGATTGATTGACGGACATTGGTCGTTCGATGTACGCCTCTCCAACATCGACACAGACGGATATATAGACAGGGCTTCCGTGGCCTTGGACTCCTACTACCTGCAAGGAGGTTATTACACGGACAACAGTTCCATCAAACTGATTACGTTTGCCGGCAAGGAGCGCACCTATCACGCTTGGAACTATGCCAGCAAGGAAGCGATGAAGGCCTTCGGCCGCCGCTTCAATTCATGCGGATATATGTATATCGAAGACCAAAACGGCAACGTACATCAGCCCGACATAACCTATGACTACAACCTTCCCAAAGTCACCCCGTTGCTGGAACAAGGCGGAAGACTCCACTTCTACGATGACCAAACCGATAATTATACGCAGAAGCACTACCAGTTGCTGTTCAACCACAATTTCACTTCACAGTGGAACCTGAACATCGGTCTGCACTACACCAAAGGCGACGGATATTATCAGGAATACAAAGGCAGGCGTACACTCTCCGAATACGGCATGCTTCCTTTTATACACAACGGTGAAACCGTAAAGAAAAGCGACCTTGTACGCAAAAAGGCAATGGACAACCGCTTCGGAGGAGGTATCTTCTCCGTCAGCTATAAGACCGACCGCCTGTATGCCGCATTGGGAGGCGGTCTGAACCGATACGACGGCGACCATTTCGGCAAAGTGCTCTGGGTAAAGAACTACATCGGGATGCTGAATCCGGATAACGACTACTATCGCAACAACGCCACCAAGAACGACGGCAACCTCTATCTGAAAGCCAACTACGGACTCTTTGGCGGACTCAGCGCCTACATCGACCTTCAATACCGCCACATCGGTTATAAGATAGACGGACTGAACGACAAATACGATTGGACAGCCGCCAATCCCGGCATGCAGAAACTGAATATCGATGAAAAGTTCGACTTCTTCAATCCCAAAGCCGGCTTGTCATGGCAGATAGACCGTAACAGCCGCCTGTACGGTTCGTTCAGCGTGGCACATAAAGAGCCTACGCGCAACAACTACACCGACGGATACTTCACCAAACATCCCGCAGCCGAGCGTCTGTTCGACTACGAAATAGGATATACCTTTGCCAACTCGTGGCTGCACGCAGGCGCCAACTTCTATTACATGGACTACAAAGACCAGTTGGTGCTGACGGGAGAGCTGAACGAAATAGGCGAGCCGATGGCAAACAATGTTCCGGACAGCTACCGCATGGGTATCGAGCTGATGGCAGGCATCAAACTGAATTGCGGCTTCCAATGGGATGCCAATGCCACACTGAGCAAAAACCGCATAAAGAACTTTACCGAAACGCTGTTCAAAGGCGAGGAAGCCGGCACCGAAGCATGGGTCATCAAGCATGGCGATACCCCCATTGCCTTCTCGCCTGGTTTTATTCTGAACAACCGCTTCGGCTATACGTATAAAGGATTCGAGGCTTCCTTGCAGTCGCAATACGTAGGCAAGCAATACATGAGCAACGCCAAGCAGGACGACTGCATGCTCGACGCTTACTTTGTCAGCAACCTGCACCTTTCCTACACCTTCAAGCTGCCTAAAGTGAAATCCGTCACTGTGGGCTGCACCGTCTACAACCTCTTCAATGAAGAGTACGAGAACAACGGCTATGCCGGCAGTGGTTACAGCCTCGACAAACAGAATAACAAGGTGCGCTACAACTATGCGGGCTATGCCGCGCAAGCTGGTACCAACATTCTGGGACATATCTCAATCGGCTTCTGATGGAGCAGGCACTCGAAATTGCAGGCACGCTCATCGGGCTGCTCTACCTCTGGTTGGAGTATCGGGCAAGCATCTATCTATGGATAGCAGGCATCGTCATGCCTGCCGTCTACATCTTTGTCTATTACGAAGCGGGGTTGTATGCCGACTTCGGCATCAATATTTACTATCTGGGGGCGGCCGTCTACGGTTGGGTTATGTGGAGGTACGGGGCATTCCTGCGACGAACTATCTTGAGACGGAAAAGTTGCGCACCACAAAGGGGAGAGGACAAAAGAACAAAAGGACAGAAGACGGAACTGCCCATTACCCACATACCCAAGCACTACCTGTCGCCCCTTGCCGCCATCTTTGTCGTTGCTTTCGTCGGTATTGCCCGGATATTAATCGAATTCACCGACAGCAATGTGCCTTGGTTAGACTCCTTCACCACCGCACTCAGTATCATCGGCATGTGGATGCTGGCACGCAAATATGTGGAGCAATGGTGGGTATGGATAGCTGTAGATGCCGTGAGTGCCGGCCTGTACATTTACAAAGGACTTCATTTTACTGCCGCTCTCTATGCACTTTACACAATTATCGCTATCTTCGGCTACTTTAAATGGAAACGAATGATGGAGGAGGCGGACAGATGACAGTGAAGAATATACATAACAAAGCCGAAGCAGTAGTTCTGGCTAACGGAGAATATCCCGCCCATCCTCTGCCATCGGAGGTATTGGCAAAAGCGCCTTACGTGGTATGTTGCGACGGCGCTGCTGATGAATACATCCGCCGGGGCAACATACCCGACGCCATTATCGGCGACGGAGATTCGCTGAGCAAAGAGAATATGCTCCGCTACGGGCATCTTCTTCATCGCATCAGCGATCAAGATACCAACGACCAGACCAAAGCCGTCAACTTCCTGCTGGCGCAGGGCAAACAGCGCATCGCCATTGTAGGCGCCACGGGCAAACGCGAAGACCACACGCTGGGAAACATCAGCCTGCTTATCGACTATATGCGTGCGGGGGCCGATGTATGCACCTATACCGACTACAGCGTCATCATCCCCTGCCGGGACGCCTGCTCCTTTCCCTGCCGACCGGGACAACAAGTTTCCATCATCAACTTCACTGCCTGCAACCTGCATGCCGAGAGGCTGGTCTATCCTCTCAGTGACTTCACCAACTGGTGGCAGGGCACACTCAACGAGTGCACCGGCATCGAATTCACCATTGAAGCAAAGGGAGAGTATCTGGTGATAATCAATTATTAGTCAAGCTAATCACTCATCATCAACCGCTAATCATTAACCGCTAACAAATATTTCTTGAAGTCGGCAAACTCCTTCGACATGGGCAGGCTCTGCTTCGTGCCCCGCATAAAGGCTTGAAGTTTCTCAGGTATCGCTACTGTTTCGCCGATAATCCCTTCTACCGTATCTTTGAATTTTGCAGGGTGGGCAGTCTCCAGAAAGACGCCTGTCTCGCCCGGCCGGAGGCCTTCGGACAAGGCACGGAAGCCACATGCGCCGTGGGGGTCGAGCAGGTAATGCTTCTGCTGCCAAACCGTTTTCATGGTTTCGGCTATCTGTCCGTCGGTATAGGCAGCCCCACTGATTTCGGCGGTGATGGCGGCATGATTGCCTTCGTAGAGGTCGAGCACACGGGCAAAGTTGCTGGGATTGCCCACGTCCATGGCATTGGCAATGGTGGCTATGCTTGGACGCGGCGTATAAACGCCCGTCCGAAGGAATTGATAGAAAATGTCGTTGCGGTTGTTGGAGGCGATGAAACGTTTCACGGGTAGCCCCATGCGCTTGCCGAAAAGTCCGGCGGTGATATTGCCGAAGTTGCCGCTGGGCACACAGACGACAACGTTGTCCGCCCTGCCGGCACGCTTCAACTGTGCATAGGCATGGAAATAGTAGAAGGCTTGGGGCAGGAAGCGGGCCACGTTGATGGAATTGGCACTGGTGAGCAGCAAACGCTCATTGAGATCCTTGTCCATAAAGGCCGATTTCACCAATGCCTGACAATCGTCGAACGTGCCGCCTACCTCAAGGGCGGTGATATTACGCCCCAAGGTCGTGAACTGCTTTTCCTGAATCTCGCTGACCTTACCCTTAGGATAGAGTACATACACATGGATACCCTCCACACCGAGGAAACCATTGGCTACGGCACTTCCCGTATCGCCGGAAGTGGCCACCAACACATTCACCTGCTTCTTGCCCTCTTTCCTGATGAAATGTCCTAACAAGCGTGCCATGAAACGTCCGCCCACATCCTTGAAGGCGAGCGTAGGGCCATGGAACAATTCGAGGGAGTAGATATCTTCCGTTACCTTCACCAAAGGAACGTCGAAACTCAAGGTGTCATAGACTATCTGTTTCAGTGTATCGGCAGGAACATCTTCGCCGAAGAATGCGTCGGCCACGCGGCAGGCTATTTCCTGAAAGCTGAGTGTGTCGATATGGTCGTAAAAATCTTGCGGCAACGCTTTGATGATACAAGGCATGAAAAGCCCCTTGTCGGCGGCAAGCCCACGTACCACAGCTTCTTCGAGGGTGGCTTCGGGAGCTTGCTTGTTGGTACTGTAATATTTCATGATCGATGGAAAGTGAATGATTAGCGATTAAATTATTTAAAGGGACGAAGGAGGCGAGGTTCTTTCATGAATTCATTGATAAACTCGTCTTCCTTCAGCAGTCCGTAGCTGCCGTTGCAGGCAGCCACCTCGTCGAACGTCTGCACCCCGTCCGGCTCGATGCCCCGATGCCAGATGAGGAAAGGAACAGGCTCGGCCGTGTGTGTGCGGATTTCGCAAGGTGTGGGATGGTCGGGCAACAGGGCGATGGCAACAGGCTCTTCGCTCTCTTTCAACGCTTCGTAGAGAGGCCTTACGACCCGCCGGTCCAAGTTTTCGATGGTCAGCCGCTTCAGCGCGACATTGCCCTCGTGACCGGCCTCATCGCTGGCCTCGATGTGCAGATAAACGAAGTCGTCCGTCTTTAAGGCATCGAGGGCGGCGGCCACCTTGTTCTCGTAGTTGGTGTCGTACAGTCCGGTAGCTCCCTGCACGGCAATTCGGCGCAATCCGGCATAGCGGCCGATACCGTTAATCAAATCGACGGCGGAAATCACGGCACCCCGCCTCACTTGCGGGAACTTGTCGGAAAGGCGTTCCATCTTCGGGCGATAGCCGGGACTCCACGGCCATATACTGTTGGCGAGGTCTTTACCCCCGGCCATGCGCTGCAGGTTGACGGGATGTTGGCGCAACAGCTCTTGCGAACGTAGAATCAGGTCGTTTATCAGATCGGCCGTCTGCCGGGGAGTTAATTCCGCTTCCCCTTCGGGTACCGCGATGTCCTCCGTACCCTCCATCGGCTTCACCATCAACGGGCGGAAAGGTTGCAAAGGCACATCGTGCGGCGGTGTGCAGTCGATGCGCTTGTCTCCCCCTTTTATCACTAACAAATGGCGGTATTGCACACCCGTATAGAAGCGCACACGGTCGTCGCCCAAGTGTTCCTGCAGGTATTTCACCAGCACGTCCGCCTCCTCGGTGGAGATGTGCCCGGCAGAATGGTTCTTTATAAGGTTGCCTTCTATGCAGACTATGTTGCAACGCATCGCCATTTCGCCTGGTTGCAAATCCACACCAATGCTTGCCGCTTCGAGCGGACCGCGACCTTCGTACACCGTAGGCAGGTCATAACCCAGAACAGACATGTTGGCTACCTCGCTGCCCGGATGAAACCCCTCGGCAACAGTCAGCAACCGCCCCACACGCCCCATGCGTGCCAGCTTGTCCATATAAGGCGTTTCGGCGGCCTGCAACAACGTGCGCCCGCCCAACTCTTTTATGGGGTGGTCGGCCATGCCGTCGCCTAATATAATAATGTGTTTCATTGCCCTGTCTCTTATCCGTTAAACGTTTGCAATGCTCATGATATCGGCGAATACGCCCGCAGCCGTGACACCGGCACCGGCGCCGTAGCCCTGTATCATCATGGGATACTCTTTATAACGCTCCGTGGTAAGTAGAATGATGTTATTGCTTCCCTCCAGCCCGTAGAACGGATGGTTGGAGGCCACTTCCTGCAAGCCTACCGAGGCTTTGCCGTCCTCCAGCTTGGCCACGAAACGCCAATGCTTGTTTTCGGCCTCCAACACCCGCCGGCGGGTCTCGAAATCGGCATCGAGGCTCGGCACTTTCTTCCAGAAGTCGTCCAGAGAACCTTCGAAGAAATCATCGGGCACGAAGAGGTTTGTCTCCACATCGCTCTGCTCCAACCGATAACCGGCTTCGCGCGCCAGAATCACCAACTTGCGGATGACGTCCTTGCCGCTGAGGTCGATGCGCGGGTCGGGCTCGGAGTAGCGCTCTTCCTGTGCCAACCGGATGGTCTTGCTGAAGGGGACATCGGCACTGATTTTATTGAAGATGTAGTTCAGCGTACCGCTCAGTATTGCCTCAATCTTCAAGATCTTGTCGCCGCTATGAATGAGGTCGTTGATGGTGTTGATGATGGGCAGCCCCGCCCCCACGTTCGTCTCGAACAGATACTTCACGCCGCGCTGGCGGGCAATCTGCTTCAGCTCGCGGTAGTTGTCGTATGCCGAAGAAGCTGCAATCTTATTGGCAGCCACCACCGAAATGTTGTGTAGCAGCAGGTCTTTGTAGAGCGACGCCACATCGGCGCTTGCCGTGCAGTCCACGAATACGGAGTTGAAGATGTTCATGCCGATGATTTCGTTGCGCAAGGTCTCCAAAGAGCTTTCCTTACCTTTTGCCTGCAGCTCTTCGCGGAAGCGCTCCAAGTCGAGGCCTTCGCGGCTGAACATGGCCTTGTTGGCATCGGCGATACCCACCACATTGAGCTGCAAGCCGTTTTCGTGCATCAGTTTACGGCGTTGGCTGTGAATCTGCTCTATCAGACTGCCGCCCACGGTGCCGATGCCGCAAATGAAGAGGTTCAGCACCTGATATTCGGACAGGAAGAAAGAGTCGTGTATTACGTTCAGCGATTTACGCAACAGCCTGTTGTCTACCACAAACGAGATATTCGTCTCCGAAGCGCCCTGCGCACAGGCTATCACATTGATGCCGTTGCGTCCCAGCGTGCCGAACAGTTTGCCGGCGATGCCCGGCGTATGCTTCATGTTTTCGCCTACGATGGCTACCGTAGCCAGATTCTTTTCCGCCTGAATCGGCGAAATCTCTCCCATCTCTATCTCTTTGGCAAATTCCTCGTTCAGCACCTCGCAAGCCAAATCGGCATCGGCATTGCGCACACCGATGGATGTGGAATTCTCCGAAGAGGCCTGAGACACCAGAAACACGCTGATGCCGTTCTTCGCCAATGCCTTGAAGATGCGGTAGTTTACGCCGATGACGCCCACCATGCCAAGCCCCTGCACGGTAATCAGGCTCGTATCGTTGATGGAAGAGATACCTTTGATGGCCTTGCTTTGCGAATGCGAAACCTCCTGTTTGATAACCGTCCCCACGCCATCGGGATTGAAGGTGTTCTTCACCAGAATGGGAATGTTCTTGTGGCAAACCGGATAGATGGTGGGCGGGTAAACCACTTTTGCGCCGAAGTTGCAGAGTTCCGTCGCTTCCACATAGCTCAACTCGCTGATGGTATATGCCGTTGAAATGACACGCGGGTCGGCCGTCATGAATCCGTCCACATCCGTCCATATTTCCAGACAGTCGGCATCCAGTGCGGCGGCAATGATGGCGGCCGTATAGTCCGAGCCGCCTCTTCCCAAGTTCGTCACTTCGCCCGTTGTCTTGTCGGTGGAGATGAAGCCGGGAACCAGTGCGCGACGAGGCAGCGTGCCGAACGTCTCGCGCACCAGCGAGTTTGTCAGGTCCGTATCCAGCACATGCTTGGAATGCTTCTTTTCCGTCTTGATGAACCGGCGCGAGTCGTACCATTCCGCCCCCGTCAGTTGGGCCACGATAATGGACGAGAGCCGCTCGCCGTAGCTGACAATCGTATCGGACGTTTTTTGCGAAAGGTCTTTAATCAGATAGATGCCTTGGAAAATATCTTTCAGCTCATTGAGCAGTTCGCCTGCCCGCCTTTGCAAGGCCACCTGCGCCTCTCCTTCAGGAATCACCTCTTTTATCATCTCCACGTGGCGATAGACTATCTCGCGGAACTCGTTCTCATAGGAGGCATCGCCGGCCGCCGCCATCTTGGAGGTGTTTATCAACTTGTCCGTGATGCCGCCCAATGCGGATACCACCACGATGACCGGTTCGTCGACTGCTTCTACGATTCTCTTGACGCTCAAAACACTGCTGGCGGAACCTACGGACGTTCCGCCGAATTTCATTACTTTCATTGTATTGTTGTTTTCTGATTATCCGAATTATGCTTCCGGCTTCTGTGGCCCTCTGTCGTGCCGAATGCTGCCGGAGCACCTTGTCTCCGTATTCACCATACCGTTATTCCCAAATGGAAGCCCTCCTTCGCCTATGCTCAAGACTGACAGATACTTCCGCCGGGCAAGTGGGTATGAGAAACGTTATTAAATAAAAAGCTGCTTGAAAAATGGTGTAACACGTAGAAACACAAAATACTATCCCTAACCCCTAAGGGTCATGGTCCACATGGATGTGACTGTATGTTGATAGTACTTGTTCATAACCTCCGGTTTCTATCGTCTCTGATAAGTGTTGCAAAAGTAAGAATAAAAATGTTCAATCTATCACTTTTCACGACTTTTTTATGATAAAAGTGCAGAGAGCTCCTGAAAAGGCAAGAAAAGTGCATCTTTCCCGGCTTACATTTTCACACATCCGGTGCAATATATTCAATGATATGACGCATTCTTTTCTAACATTTTGCCATCGTTCTCAAGATATATCATTATATTTGCATTGAAAAAATGAAAGAAAGGTGCGTATGAACCCTGACAACACTTCCGTTTTGCTAATATACACCGGCGGAACCATCGGAATGATAGAAAATGTGGAAACCGGTGCTTTGGAAAACTTCAACTTCGAGCAGTTGCAGAAACATGTCCCTGAACTTCAACGGTTCATGTTTCGCATCGATACGTATCAGTTCGATCCTCCCATGGATTCATCGGACATGGATCCGGATGCTTGGCGCAAATTAGTGCGCATCATCAGCGACAACTACGACCGGTACAGCGGTTTCGTCATCCTGCACGGCACGGACACCATGGCTTATACCGCTTCCGCCCTCAGCTTCATGCTCGAAGGGCTGAACAAGCCCGTCATCCTGACCGGCTCCCAGTTGCCCATCGGCGTGCTCCGCACAGACGGCAAGGAAAATCTGCTGACCAGCATCGAGATTGCCACGGCGCACCATCCCAACGGGCAGCCCATCGTGCCCGAAGTGTCCATCTTCTTCGAGAACCACCTGATGCGCGGCAACCGTACCACCAAGATGAATGCCGAAAATTTCAACGCTTTCCGTTCATTCAACTATCCGGTACTTGCCTCGGCCGGCATACATATTAAATATAATAATGTGCAGATTCGCACGAACGGTCGCCACCACGAACTCAAGCCCCACTACTTGCTCGACACCAACGTGGCCGTACTGAAACTTTTCCCCGGCATTCAGGAAAACGTGATTGCCTCCGTGCTTGCCACGGAGGGGCTGAAAGCCGTAGTGCTCGAAACCTACGGTTCGGGCAATGCCCCCCGCAAGGAGTGGTTCCTGCGTCGCCTGCGCAATGCCTGCGAACAAGGCATCGTCATCGTGAACGTGACCCAATGCAGCGCCGGGACAGTGGAAATGGAACGATACGAAACCGGCTATCAGCTGATGCAGGCAGGCGTGGTATGCGGATATGACAGCACCACGGAGTCGGCCGTAACCAAACTGATGTTTCTGCTGGGACACGATTACCCGCCTGCCAAAGTGCGGGAATTGATGGGACGTCCGTTGGCGGGAGAAATTACGGTGTGACAGCCCCCCGCAATCCGCAAACCATAGGAAGCACATCATTCATGTAATCATCCTTTACCGTTTCCGCAAAGCATATCCATCGCCAAGGATAAAAGCCGGGCACCCCTGCCAGAACACCTTCTGAGAGGGGGTAGGATCAGTATACGACTGATGTGCCTTCTGTATACGACTCATCCTACATCAGTATACGACTGATGCAGCCTACGTATAGGACTGAAGATACATATCCCGTTGGATGCCTCGCGAAAGACCGCTTTGATGTAACAAGATATTACCGGATAAGAAGCCGTTGTTCCGAAATTATCGGCATCCCGTGCAGTATTTTCGAAATATCACAGTTTTATTTGTATGACAAACAGCTATCGGTATGAAAAAGAACAAGGGTTTATTCGGCGCGCTTCTGTTTCTTCTCTGCATCTTCGGCTTGACAAGCTGTCTCAATGAGGAGAAAGAAGAAGAGAGGAAAGTGACTCATTACGAAGAACAGACCGTGATTGTCGCTTCAAAAAAACTGCAAGGGGTTGTCTTCTCATGCGGAACGGATTTTATCATGGATGTCTATGCCGTAAGAAAAGAGAACTCCCGGCAATGGGAGCAACTCTCCCATGTTTCCGGTTTCGAGTACGAAAGCGGTTATGAATACAAAATCCGCATCAGTAAGACCGGCTATTTAGACTACCGCATGGGCGACCCGGCATGGACGGAGCACAAACTTCTTGAGATTCTTTCAAAGGAGAAGAAAGAATCGGAAGGGTTGCCGGAAAGTTTCATCCCGAAGCGCCATAAGCATTCTTCGTCTGTCAGTGCCTCGTACGCCATCCTACCGCTTGCCCCGACATATTCCGATTAATCCGAAAGTTCCGGCTCTCTTTGAATCACGCACTCTTTATCATATTGTTTCTACCCGATAAAGAAGAGAAACCGTCTTCCCCCGACATAAAAAAGAAGAGAATTATGCTGCTACGTCTCCGATTCGCACTATCTTTGGGCAATCATTTTAGAAGAGATACTCCACTATGACGAAAGAAAAGAGAGTATATGTATGCAGCAACTGCGGTCAGGAGTCTCCCAAATGGGTAGGAAAATGTCCTTCGTGCGGAGAATGGAACACGTATGTGGAAGAAATGATACGGAAAGAGGCAGTAAGCAAACGTCCGGTCTCGGGCATAGAGACCGCCAAAGCAAAGCCCGTGACCTTGGATGACATCACGGCCGATGACGAGCCGCGCATAGACCTGCACGACGACGAACTGAACCGTGTGTTGGGCGGCGGTCTGGTGCAAGGCTCATTGGTGCTGATTGGCGGCGAACCGGGCATCGGAAAATCCACTTTAGTACTGCAAACCGTGCTCCGCATTCCGGAGAAACGCATACTCTACGTCTCCGGCGAAGAGAGCGCCCGCCAACTGAAACTCCGTGCCGACAGGTTGACAGGCAGCTCCGGCGATTGCCTCATCGTGTGCGAGACGTCGCTGGAGCAGATTTATGTCCACATCAAAAACACGCGCCCGGACATTGTCATCATCGACTCCATACAGACCATCTCTACCGAAAGCCTCGAATCATCACCGGGAAGCATCGCCCAAGTAAGGGAATGCTCCGCCTCCATCCTTCGTTTTGCCAAAGAGACCCACACGGCGGTCGTCCTCATCGGACATATAAATAAGGAGGGCAGCATAGCCGGCCCCAAGGTGCTGGAACATATTGTAGACACCGTGCTTCAGTTTGAAGGCGACCAACATTATATGTACCGCATCCTGCGGAGCATCAAGAACCGCTTCGGCAGCACGGCAGAACTGGGCATCTACGAGATGAGGCAAGACGGACTGCGGCAAGTGAGCAATCCCTCCGAACTGCTGTTGAGCCAAGAACACGAGGGAATGAGCGGCGTGGCCATCGCTTCGGCCATAGAGGGCGTAAGGCCCTTCCTCATCGAGACGCAGGCGTTGGTCAGCAGTGCCGTGTATGGCAATCCGCAACGCTCGGCCACGGGATTCGACATCCGCCGGATGAACATGCTGCTGGCCGTGCTCGAAAAGCGTGTGGGATTCAAGCTGGCACAGAAAGACGTCTTCCTGAATATTGCAGGCGGGCTGAAGGTGAACGACCCCGCCATCGACTTAGCCGTAATCAGCGCCATCCTCTCCAGCAACATGGACGCCGCCATCGAACAAGGCGTCTGCATGGCGGGCGAAATCGGGCTATCGGGCGAAATCCGTCCGGTGAACCGCATCGAACAGCGCATCGGCGAGGCGGAGAAGCTGGGCTTCAAGCAATTTATATTGCCAAAGTACAACATGCAGGGCATCAACACCAAGAAGATAAGAATAGAGCTGATACCGGTGCGGAAAGTGGAAGAAGCCTTCCGCATACTGTTCGGTTGAAGCATCACGAATATAATACATATAAAATATGAGAAGACATATCTGCTACCTGTGCCTGCTATTCCTTGCCGCGGCATGCGAATATCCCGTAGGCGAAAACTTTATCGAGATTAAAGAGCCCGATAAAGAGATACCCGTGAAAGTAGACCTGAACGCCTTCACGAATGGAGAGGCCATCCTCGTCAACAAGCCCACAAGTCTGGACTACTCCTTGAGCCTGTCGGGCAAACCAATCAGTAAAATCATATTCTCTTTAGGAGACCGTATTTGGGAATCCACCTCTCCCAACACGCAGATTTACATCGACAAAGAGACTTTCCCTGCCGGAAAGTACACGCTGAAAGCCACCTTTTACGCTCCCACCGGCAGCGGAAGCATAGCCGACCAACTGGGTGCGGAATCTTATTCGGGCGAGATGAGCTGGCCCGTCATCATCGACTACCGGATGGTGCTGCCGGATGTAATGACTTACCGTACCAACGAAAACCGCTCCTTGGAATTGGCTTGGCAAGCTCCCGTACTATCGCATCTCACCGTCTCCTCGTATACCCTCTACGCCCTTACCAAAGACTTGAGGTCCTACAGCGAAACCATCCCGGCCGACCGGACCCATTTCGCAGATACCCGCCATATAGGCAGTGAAACCACCTATCGGGTGTATGCCAACATGAAATACGAAGGCAAAGAGGATGTAAACTGGCTTATGGGAGAAATCACCGTTCCGGAGAACCTGCCCCGCCTGTACACCTCGGCGTGGGATATGGAACACATTTGGGTCAGTTGGGAATTGCCGTATAACTGCCTGCTTAGTCTCACCATCAACAAAGAGCCTCCTTTCTCCCCTGCCGAAGGCCAGCAATCCATCCGGCTTCCGGTCGTGGAGTTCGGAACGAATGCATGGTACGAATCCAACCGGGTGCTTATGACACTGTCGCCCATCGACCATCCTTCGGAAACGGTCTATCAACAAGAGTTCCATGCAGGCTCTCCCGGTCATCACTATGAAAAAGAGCGGGGAAGCTCGTGGTGCTACAACCCCGTGACCGGAATGCTCTATGCCCATGGCGACTTCCTGAATGCCTACCGCTATCCGCAACTCACTCCCGCCACAACCCTCGAAGCTTCGAGAACAGCCACCGTATTCACCTCGTACACGGAACCTCTGCTGGGCATGGCCGAAGCAGACAAGATAGAAATCAGAGATGCCCGCACGCTGGCACTGAAGCACACGCTGCCCATCTCTCGCCTGCTCTTCAGCAATAAAGATATGCCACAGCTCATTGCGGGTGGAAAGCTGGTCTATAAGACTTATACCCCGGACGGAAGGGATCAGGATATCGTCATCAGCCAATTGGATGGAAGCATCCTCTCTTCCACGCATGTGGAAGGTTCGTTGGCGTTCGTCTCGCCCGACGGCAAGTACATCGCCGCTCCTTACTTTTCGGGAATCAAGGTCATAGAGTTGGTCAATGACCTTCCGGCCCGTGAATACATGTTGCCTATCCCTTCCGAGAAGCAAAGCAAGACAGACTTTAATCCTGCCGCTCCTTCGCAACTGATACTCTACGACCAAAGCAACCATTGCATAGAGATACGCAACTGCCGGACGAACGAAGTGATAAGAAGCATCCTGCTGACAGACGGTATGGAGTACTTGTCGGCCGACCCCGTCACCGGCAATCTGTTGGTGGGGAACGACCACAAACTATCCGTACTCTCCGCCACGGACTACAAAGAGATTTTCACCGTAAAAGCCTCCTATGCCATCTGGCCTACGCTGACAGGCGATTACCTGACGTCCTTTGACGGATTCATCCTTAACATCAAAAAGCCCTCATCCAAATGAAACCGAAACACATCCTTATCATAGCATGGCTGCTGTGCGCCCTGCCCATCAGCGCACAACAATTTATAATGGAATACAATGGCGGATATGCCACTTACAGCATGAGTAATCTGAAAGATTTCATATCCCATCTCTCCACCCCGGTGAAGAACATAAAAACGACCGACAACTTCCCCGGATACATCACCCACGAGGGCAGATTCGGCATAGCTTGGCACCGCCTGCATCAGGCAGGTATCTCGATAGGCTACATGAATACGGTGGGCAGTCGCGGAGTAGCCGACTATTCCGGAAGCTACCGATTTGAATTCCGCGTAAAAGGTCTACGCACAGGTGCATTCTACCGTTTCTTCCTGCCCGCTGCGGCCGACAAAACGCTGTCGCCCTACCTGCAATTTTCTGCCGGAACCATCTTCAATAAAGGAAAGGTGAAAGAAAATGCAACCGTCGGCAACCATACGGAAGGCGATTCCTCTTCTTTGGGAGGGAACAACTTCTATCTGGAGCCGACCCTGGGATGCAGAATCAGCTTATCTCCAAAGATAGCGCTCAACATCAGTGCAGGCTATGAATGGGACTTTTCCACCAAGTTTACCTATAAAGGCCAAAAGGCCAATATAAGCCCCGATTGGAGCGGATTCCGTCTGCAAGGAGGGGTGATTTATTACATTCCCCTGTGACACGTTCACATCAGCATCCCCAATAACAGCAATTTATGATACAAGAATACCAACTGCGCGTATTGCCCGAAGTAGCGGCCAACGAACAACGACTGAAAGACTATCTGGTACATGAAAAAGGACTGGACGCGCGGGATATTACGGCGACACGCATCCTGAAGCGCAGCATCGACGCACGGCAACGAACCGTTTTCGTCAACCTGAATGTGCGTGCCTATCTGAACGAAATGCCGCGAGAGGACGAATTCGAGAAAACAATCTATCGCAGCGTCGACGGCAAACCGCAAGTGGTCGTGGTAGGCGCCGGACCGGCAGGCTTGTTTGCAGCCCTGCGCCTGATAGAACTTGGGCTGCGCCCCATCGTCGTGGAGCGCGGCAAAGATGTGCGCGAACGTAAGAAAGACTTGGCCGCCATCGGCAGGGAACAGAGCGTCAACCCGGAATCGAATTATAGCTTCGGCGAGGGAGGGGCAGGCGCCTACTCGGACGGCAAACTCTATACCCGCAGCAAGAAACGGGGAAACACGGATAAGATTCTGAACGTGTTCTGCCGGCACGGGGCATCCACCTCCATACTGATAGACGCCCATCCGCACATCGGTACCGACAAACTGCCGCGCGTCATCGAAAACATGCGCAATACCATCCTTGCATGCGGCGGCGAGGTGCATTTCGAGACACGCATGGATGCCCTGATTATAGAGAAGAACGAAGTAAAAGGCATCGAGACAAACACAGGGAAAACGTTTCTCGGCCCGGTGATACTCGCCACCGGACATTCTGCCCGGGACGTGTACCGATGGCTTGCAGCCAACCGGATAGAGATTGAATGCAAAGGCATCGCCGTGGGCGTTCGTCTGGAACATCCTGCCGCATTGATAGACCGCATACAGTATCACAGCCGGGAGGGGCGTGGCAAATACCTCCCGGCCGCCGAATACAGCTTCGTCAGTCAGGTGGACGGACGAGGGGTGTACAGCTTCTGCATGTGCCCCGGCGGCTTTATAGTTCCCGCAGCCAGCGGACCGCAACAAATCGTGGTAAACGGCATGAGTCCCAGCAACCGGGGCTCGCGCTGGAGCAACTCCGGCATGGTGGTGGAACTGCGTCCGGAAGACTTGGACGATAAAAGCCTGTCCGTGCACTCCGGAGGTATGGCCCACGGCCAACTCCCTTCGCTCGCCCCTCAATTAGGCATGATGTATTTTCAGGAGAACCTCGAGCGGCTCTGCTGGCAGCAGGGAAACATGCAGCAGACTGCCCCGGCACAGCGTATGGAGGATTTCACAAAGAAAAAACTGAGTTACGACTTACCCGCAACATCCTATGCCCCGGGTTTGGTCTCTTCGCCCCTGCACTTCTGGCTGCCCCCGTTCATTGCCGGACGCCTGAGCAAAGGCCTCCAACAATTCGGCAGATACAGCCGGGGATTCCTCACGAACGAGGCCGTGATGATCGGAGTGGAAACCCGTACATCGGCACCGGTACGCATCCTGAGAGACAAAGAGACATTGCAACACGTGCGCATAAAAGGCCTGTTCCCTTGCGGAGAGGGTGCCGGATATGCCGGAGGCATCGTTTCGGCGGGTATAGACGGCGAACGGTGTGCAGAAGCCGTGAAGGCCATGCTCTCCTCCCGGCAAGCCTCTGATTAGTCGCCCCAAGCACTAAGCACTGAACGTTAAACAACTAACCGCTAAAGTCATGACACCCGAAATAGCAATCGTCGACCCCAATATCCTGTCCTGTCTGGGACTGCGGACACTTTTAGAAGAAATCATCCCGACAGCCGTTATCCGTTCATTCCGCTCTTTCGGCGAGCTGATGGACGACACGCCCGACATGTACGTGCACTATTTCATCTCTTCGCAAATCTACTTCGAGCATACCGCCTTCTTCTTGGAGCGCAAGCCCCGGACAATCGTATTGGTGAACGGCGAAGCCGGTCCTCAACTGCCGGGCATGCCTACCCTGAATATTTATCAGGATGAAAAGAATCTGGTAAAAAGCATCCTCCAACTGCGCCGATACGGACATCAATGCAAATATCAAGGGAGGCCGGCACCTGCCGGACAACCGGACGCCGTTCCGAACACTGCCGGCGACGAACACGAACTATCCGCCCGCGAAATCGAGGTGCTGGTGCTGGTAGTCAAAGGACTTATCAACAAGGAGATTGCAGACAAACTGAACATCAGCCAGACCACCGTCATCTCACACCGCAAAAATATCACTGAGAAACTGGGCATCAAATCCGTGTCGGGGCTCACCATTTATGCGGTGATGCACGGCTATATAGAGGTCGACAGAATCTGACAGAATCATAGCCGTATACTGCCGGAATTCGCAATGATTCTTGCCGTCGCCTCTACTAACTTATACCTGCGGCACACCTCGAGTATGATTTTCTGCGGAATGTCCGTCACCATCGGCCGTGTCATTCCGTCTTCGCCGGTCACGTGGCGCAACGGCAGTTGCGGGTATATGGCGTGCAATATCAGTGCCGAGCGGCCATAGGCCGTGGGCGATGCACCCCTCATATCGATGTTTATAAGGCTATTTCTGCGGGCTTCCGCCGCTTCCTGCATTCTTTTGCTGATTCGATAAGATTTCATGGATAATGGTGATTAGAGTTTAGACACATAAGAGACGTTGTACATAAGAATAAAAGAACATAAGGGAGGTTAGATGCAAGAGATTGAAGTTGAGATATCAGACGTATCGGCAGTGGAGGGTTTAAGGGCACGGACTACATGGAGTTCGTGGGAGTTCTCTTATTAAGTGTCGTGTTTATTTCCCATATAGCCCGATGCCCTATATCCTAATCATGTGCTGTTTTTCCAACGTCTAATCCTCTAAAGCCTAACCTCTAACCCAGCGGATTCTCGCTCTGGCCGCCCGAGCCTCCCGGGCTTGAGCCGCCGCCGGGCGTGCTTCCGCCTGTTGTTGTGCTGCTGCCGGGAGCCGAAATACCTTTTGCCTTGCGGTAGTCGGCCATCGAGGCGTAGTTCACGCCGGCTTCCAGCACGCCGCCGTTCTCGAAGCTGAGGCCGTGCAGAATCTTGTCTCTCAGTTCTTTGGCGGGGGTGAATACCACACGGGGCGATTTTATCATCAGACCGGCGTTGAACAGGTTGATGTCTTCCACGCCCTCGCTCTTGAAGGTGAGGCGGAATGTGCCCAATCCGGGCACGTTCACCGTGTGGCCCTGTTGCAACTGTTGGGGGATGAATGCCGCCAGCAGTTCTATGGCCGCCTCCATCTCTATGGGCGCAGTGGTGGTGTTTGCCGTGGCCGCGCGGGTCAGGGCTTTCTGCGCCAACGGCCGTGCGCTGTTGGGCACGGCATACCACTTGGCGGGTTCACTCTTCTTGGTCGGGTGCTTCTTCTGCACCAATTTGTAATTGATACTCATGTTCTACAATGTTTTAAATGTTTGGTAATTAATGATATGATTCTCGTTCGGCGCATTACCGCCTTATTCTTTACATGCTCTGCCGAGAGGCCTCCGGCAGGAGCGGTGTCCTCTCGCTATATCAACGCTGCCTGTGCCGCTATAACAAGGCTTCCCGTCTCGCTATGGCGACGTTGGTTATCTCGCCATAGCGACGTTGCACGCCTTGCTATGGTGACGCTTCCATGCTCGCCATAGCGAGGCAGGCGGCCTCGTCGTGACAATGCTCTCATGCCTGTTATGATGATATAATATGCGTTCCTGCGGCTGCAAGCCGCAGGAGAATAAAACAAATGAAACAAATGAAACCGACACGGTCGCTTCGCTCCCTTTATTCTTCTTGGGCCGCCCTCACCCCGAAGCCGTTGCTCCGAGAGTAGTTGTTCAGCGGGTACACGTAGCCCGGGTAGAAGTACAGGATCCTCCCGAAGTACGTGCTGCTCGGCCCCGCCGTCCAATAGAAGGCGCCGCTCCCCACGTGGTAGGGCACTGCGGAATTGTTGTTCCGACAGCCCGAAGCGGGGAAAAATACGGTGCTTCCGGAGTGGTTCAGACCGCAATGGAAATTCCAACCTTTGTTCCAAGGCCCCTGCACATTGAATTGTGACGGGTAGCTCGTGTATTGGCCCGTTGTGGTGAAGCCAGTGTAGACATTGCTTGGAGGCAGTTTGTAGCCTACAGGTGAAGGGTCGTAGATGGTCTTTACAACAGAGTGGTCGTTGGCTGTGTAGACGGTATTGTTCGCACTCCAAAGGTTGGTGTATTTATAATCCATGTTATTATTAGTACAGAACGTATTAGGATTGGTGATGCCTGAGGTGATGCAGGCATTTTTGTATGGGAAGTTGCTTGTCGGGGGAAGCTGGTTGGTGTGGGCTGTCCCCGATGCATCATACCAAGTCTTGTTCTTAACTGTGGAGCCGTCGAGTATACCCCCCACGAACGGGTCTTTACGACCCCACTGGAAGTAGGTATTATTACCAAGTTCCGTAATGGCATGCGCCTTCTGTTTCACGGTAATGGTCTGTGTTACCGCCGATGTATATCCGGCCGTGGGTTTCTGCTTGAAGCGTACCTGCACGGTGCGTTCGGCGTAGGTCTCCTCCTTTCCGTCGCACCAACCCAGGTTGAAGGACATAATCTTATAATGTACACCCTGATGGTTGGTGATTTCCTTGTCGGGTGTTGTTCCCGTTGCTCCGGGCTTGTAGTCAGTCACCCAGATGTGCCAGCTCCAAAGCACGGTGTTCGATGCGTTTCTCACCGCCACAACGGCATTGCCCTGCCTAATGGTGGATTGGTTTACGGTGAACTCAAGGAAATGAGTGTCGGAAGAGAGTGCCACGTCCGTAACAAGGTTCGGCTCGTCCTGCCAGACGAGCGTGCAGCTATTGGGAGTGCAGTTTGCGTTGTTGTAGATGTATGGATTGGTAATTCCGTATCCGAGGTGGTTAATGAAAGGGTTCAGCACATTCGTTCCGCTTGCCGTGGAGGTGTAGGCGGAGGTGTTGGTTGTTCCATTCTTTATGGCATTGCCGTAGACCAGCGGCAGGCGGTATGTGCCCGGAGCGTTCACGATATAGCAGTTGGCGGTGCGCATCGGCACGGTGTTACCCTGATAGTCGTGCGTGGAGAGGTCGTAGTTAGTTACCTGCGGGGCATTCTGCAACGCCAAGGTGTGCGGGTTGGCCGTAGTGCTTGTCTGCGCCGCCACCGTGGCGGTGCAAGGAGTTGCCGAAGTACTTCCCACCCCGCTCTCGGTGAACGCCGTCAGCCATACGGGCTTGGTGCTGCTCCAGCTTGTCCCCCCATCCTCGGAGAACTCCGTCGTCCAAGGCATGGGAAGTGTCTGTGTAGGGTCGCCCGGACGTGTCACCTGCAGGTAGCTTGTCACCGTATAGTTT
>Ga0129307_1000475_pt1 | contig 62331 bp, 64 predicted proteins | sample P1105metagenome_FD_94437 | JGI IMG/M metagenome (GOLD analysis project Ga0129307, IMG submission 94437) | Capybara group fecal microbial communities from Wisconsin, USA - P1105 metagenome | ecosystem: Host-associated > Mammals > Digestive system > Large intestine > Fecal | place: USA: Wisconsin... | reverse complement strand
TTCTTTCTCTGAAATTTACTCTCACATCTTTTGATGTGTTTTTTGAATTTTCAGGGTTGCATTGCTGTTTATTTGTCAAGGTTCTTTGCACTTGCCCGTTTTTGGCAGTGCTTGATTATCTTATCACTTACAATTTTGCTTGTCAATAATTTTTTGTAAAATTTCAAAATACTTTTTTACGAAAATTTATTACATTATTATAAGCGGATAATTCGCATCAAAAAAGTTCCTTATTCGGGAACTCTTTTCAACGGAGAAGGAGGGATTTGAACCCTCGCGCCGCTATTAACGACCTGCACCCTTTCCAGGGGTGTCCCTTCAGCCTCTTGGGTACTTCTCCAGAAAGCTAAATTAATACAATCAATATTCTAGTAAAAATTAAAAAGCGGAGAGGATGGGATTCGAACCCATGCGCCCTTTCGGACAAACGGTTTTCAAGACCGCCTCGTTATGACCACTTCGATACCTCTCCGAATTGCATTCATTTCAAAACGCAAGTGTTATCTTATCAAATTTATAACCCAATGTCAACAGTTATAATCACAGATTATTTATAACTTTATTCCTCGGGATAAACTTCGATGGAAGCATATTTCTTTCTGAATATCGAAAAGCTTAAAGAGATGATTAAAAGAGTCGTTGCAATACTGCTCAATACTCCGAAATATCCGACCATGCTTCTGGCGGAACTGACCAACACCAAACCCATCTGTCCCGTAAAATGTGCCGCAATCCAGTTAATCAATACACTTAACAAAGATCCCAAAGGCGCCAATACCCCGATATATACAAGGCCTATGATTTCCAAAACCACATTTTCGCTCTCAGATCTTGCCGTTGCAAATAGATAAACATCCAATCCCGCTACAACGATGGAATATGCCGCAGCGCCAATTATCGTAACTGCCAAAAGAATTACGGATGTTGTCAATTCCCCCGAATTATTCCCTGACAGTAATCCCTTAGGAGTAAAATTAATCAATCCCAATACAGTTCCCACCAACTGTCCCAAAAGGAAATATAAAACCTCCGCTATTAAAGATAAAATTGCCGTCACTCTTATTGCCTTGCTCATTTTATTTCTCCATTCAATAAATTATGTCATATTTTTCATGCAGATTATTTCGTATTAAATAATTATAAGTCTATTCCAAATCACGCGGTGTGGTTATTTTAATATTGGAATAATCTCCCTCAACAAGTTTAACCTTTTTATCCGAGAAGAGTTCGACAACCTGGGCATCATCGGTAATATTCATTGAACATCCCTCTTCCATTTTACGTATCAAACTCGTATAGGCTTCCAGTGCGATTTTAAAATCAAATGTCTGCGGGGTCTGCATTGCAAACACCCTGTTTCGATCCGGTGTTGATTCAACAAAGCCGTTTTCATCGGAAATCTTTACCGTATCCGTTGCTTTCACAGCAGTCACCACCGCTTTGTATTTGACAACCTCATCCATATTCCTTCTTATTATATCCAAAGAAACATAAGGTCTTGCCCCGTCATGAATCAATACATAGTCGGCATCTTTGCAGGCAAGCAGACCGTTGTAAACGGAATTATACCTTTCGGCTCCGCCCTCTGTTATGGCTCTTACCTTATTTAAGGAATACTTTTCCACAAATTCTTTTTTGATATATTCTTCATCGCCCGCACCGCACACTATGACAATGTCATCCACGTCCGATTCTTCAAATGCAAGAAGCGAATGTGCAAGAACGGGCTTGTCTTTTAACATAAGGTACTGCTTGGGTATATCGGAATTCATTCTTCTTCCGACTCCGGCAGAAAGGACTACAGCACAAAATCTGCTCATAAAATCCACTTTCCGATTCGCAAAACGAATCATCAATAACTTTATCTTTCTCCGAGTTTGAGATTCGGAACGGCATTTAAATCAAGACCGCTCCTTGTGCCTCTTTTATATTCGTAATAAGCAGCCGATCCTATCATCGCCGCATTGTCTGTGCAAAGAATGGGCGGAGGAAGGAAAAATTCGACACCTTTTTGTGCGCAGGCTTCTTCAAATGCCGCACGAAGCGATGAGTTGGAAGCCACGCCGCCCGCAATCGCAAACTTTTTAAAATTATATCTGTCAAGCGCTTCCATGGAATGTCCGACAAGAACATCGATGACCGCCTGCTGGAAAGAAGCAGCCACATCCTCCGTTACAATCTTCTCGTTGTTCATTGAAGCGGTATTTAAATAATTAAGAACAGCGGATTTAAGTCCCGAGAAGCTGAAATCATATTCGCTTCCTCCTACTTTGGCACGGGGGAATTTAATGGCTTCGGGGTTGCCGCTTTTCGAAACCCTGTCTATCTTGGGACCGCCGGGATACCCGAGGCCTATTGCTCTTGCAACCTTGTCAAAAGCTTCGCCTGCGGCATCGTCCTCGGTTCTTCCGAGTATTTCGTATTCACCGTAGTCGGCTACCTTGACAAGATGAGTATGTCCGCCTGAAACAACAAGGCACATAAAAGGAGGTTCAAGTTCCTTATTGGCTATATAATTGGCGCAGATATGTCCCTCGATATGATGAACACCTATAACAGGAAGTTTGGCTGCATATGCCATGGCCTTTGCAAAAGACACTCCGACAAGTAAAGGTCCCACAAGTCCCGGTCCGTAAGTTACCGCAACCGCAGACATGTCTTTTAATTCCATTTTGGAATCCTCTATAGCCTTCGAAACGACCTGATTAATCTTGTCTATATGTTTTCTTGAAGCAATCTCGGGAACAACACCTCCGTAGAGAGTGTGCAGATCAATCTGCGAATAAATAACATTCGACAGGATTTCTCTTCCGTTTTTCACCACTGCGGCAGCCGTTTCATCACAGGATGATTCTATTGCCAGTATATATACATCTTCCATTTTTATTTCCTTCGATCTATTTGTTTTCGGAATTCTCTTCTTCGAGTTCCGCCGTATCTTCTTCCTTGGCAAGGTCAAAACCGTATATCTTCCAATGTCCGGATTCGTCTCTTCTCATAACAAAAATTTCATTGGAATACATATAATCAGTTCCCTGTCTTAATCTGTAGGTGGCATAAAGTCTTGCCCATTCGAATCCGTCTTCATAAAATCTTTCGACATCAGCCGCAGCAGACACGGAATATCCGGATACAACTATCTTTTGAGCCTGAAAACTCAGTACTTCTTCCTGCAGATCGTTTAGATATTGGTCAAAAGGCATATTGGCCTTAAGTTCCTCATCGTAAAGCTCATACGATCTTTTGGCAAGTTCCTCAAGTTCTTCCTGAGTAAGCGTGTCATTATAAAAGCAGCAGGTTATTTCGCTGTAATATTTCAAAACTTCCTTCGGTGTGGGAGGATATGATTTATCAATGTCTCTTAAGAGAATATCCATAACCTGGGAAACATTCACCTCGGGTTCACCCGGGTTCTCGGTCTTTTTGCTTTGCATCCAAAAAACAACAATAACTGCAACAGCTATCGCCACAATACCGATTATTCCGATTATTGTTGTTTTCTTTTTCATCAAAGTTACCTTTTATGCCTCATCGTATCTGAGATCGGCGCTCATACCGTCCTTTGCGGCAATCGTCGCCGGGAATATTTTTCTTGCATTATCCAGATAATCCTTTGGTCTGAATAACGAAGGACTGTAATGCGTAAGCCACATCTGCTGAACATTCGCTTCCCTGGCCATCTGAGCAGCTTCCTCGAATGTCATGTGCTTATGCTCTCTGGCTTTCTCAAGCATTTCTGTGTCGCCGTACATGCCCTCGCAGATAAACAAATCCGAATCCTTTGCAAAAAGAGGTATATTTTTGCAGGGTCTCGTATCCGTTGTGTATGTAACCTTAATTCCTTTTCTCGGAGGTCCCATAACCATGTCGGGAGTATATGTACCGGTTTCGTCGGATACAGTCTCTCCTTTTTGAAGCTTGGACCAGAAGCAAAGCGGAATATTCAAACTCTTGGCCTTATTTGAATCAAATCTGCCCGCACGGTTAATCGAAACGCTGTATCCGTAGCAGGTCACGTTATGATTCACCCTGAAGGCTTCTATATGGAAATCTTTAAAATCAAGGCTTTGTGTTTCGCCGTCGATTTCAATGTATTTAAGTTCAAAAGGAAGCTGAGGCGCAATCACCAAAAGGGATTCCACAACTCTCTTTAAACCCTTCGGTCCGACAAGCGTAATCGGTTCCGTGCGTTCGCAATTGCCGAGAGTCAGAAACATGCCCGGCAGTCCGGAAATATGATCTGCATGAAAATGTGTAAAAAGAATCAGATCAATAGGTTTGGGACTCCAACCCTTTTCCTTTAAGGCAACCTGGGTTCCCTCTCCGCAGTCTATAAGCACATTCGCGCCGTTGTATCTTATCATAAAAGATGTGAGCCATCTGTTTGGGAGCGGCATCATTCCCCCGGTTCCCAAGAGACATACTTCAAACATTTTTCACCTCAATTGCTTTTCAGCCAGTAGATTGCCGCATCCTCTTTCGGATTCGAATAAAATCCGGGACGCGTTCCCGCATACGAAAACCCGAGTTTCTCATAGAGTTTCCTTGCGGCATCATTTCCCTGCCTGACTTCCAATGTAAATTCCGTAACGCCCTTTTTTCTTCCTTCTTCAAAAAGCTTAAGTAAAAGATTGCGGGCAATATTTCTTCTTCTGTATTCTTTGTCAACGGAAACATTCATTATGTCCGCGGTTTCAAAGCTTATTATCATTCCGGCGGATGCAATTATTCTGCCGTTTTCATCATCCCTTACGCACATATACAAAGCATCGGGATTGTTTATTTCCTCTTTTAACGATTCAAGACTCCAGCCGTCGGTAAAGTTTTCTTTTTCGAGCAAAGCCATTCCCGAGACATTGTCTTCATTCATTTTTTCGTATACAAACATTTTACTCAGCGTTTAAGAGCGCTTCCCTCTCTCTTTCGGCCTGCGGTTTTCTAAGATACACGGGAGTTACACAAGAAGCATCGACCGCCTTGCCTTCCATGGCATAAGCTTTACCCAAAACAGCCACGTTGGCAGCATTTTGATATTCGTTCACGGCACTTGGTAAAACAAAAGGCACTTTCAGGTTGCTTTCTATATATTCCCTGTATACCGGTACACCGTCACCCGTAAAGAAAACCTTCTTTCCGTTTGCCGCAAGTTTCTCAAACAGTTCATCTATTGTGCAATTGACGGGTGCAATGATTTCCTTCGGTACTGCATCCCCGTCCTCAAATATATAAGCCGCCGTATAAACCTGGGATCTTCTTGCATCCATTATCGGGCATACCACGCCGTCCACACCCTGCCAATTAAGTGCGAGTGCTTCGAGTGTCGAGACTTCAACAACTTTTTTGCCAAGTCCGAGTCCCAATCCCTTAACTGTCGCAACACCGATTCTTAATCCCGTAAAAGATCCGGGTCCGTTGGCACATGCCAAATAATCCACATCATCCAAACTGTCGCCGAGCGTTTTTAACAATTCGTCAAGCATCGGCAAAAGAGTCTGAGAATGTGTCTTTTGATAATTGATGTTGATAAGACCTTTTATTTTTTCATCTTCCAGGAATGCCACCGAAGCCACAAGCCCCGATGAATCCATTGCTAAAATTTTCAACTTAAATAACCTTCTTTTTTCGTTTGTGTAACGGTAATCTTTCTGTAATCGTTACCCTTTGACAAATCTTTTTCTATCTTTACACAAAATGTACCTTTGGGGATGATGTCTTCGATTATTCCCGCCCACTCTATAATGGTAATGCCGTTTGAATAAACGCAGTCGTCAAATCCCACTTCCTCCATCTCGCAGGAATCTCCGATTCTGTAAACATCAAAATGGTGTAGCGGCATCTTTCCGTCAGAATACGATTCAAGTATCGTAAATGTCGGACTTGTAATCTTTTCCTTGATGTCCAGCCCTTTTGCTATTCCTTTGGTAAATACTGTCTTTCCGACACCCAAATCACCGATTAAAGCTATAACCGTACCGGGAAGTGCCTTTTTCGCAAACTCCTCGCCGAGCGCCAGGGTTTCTTGCGGGGAATTGACTTCGTAGGTACCTTCAAATGTATTTTCCATCAAAGACCTCCGAATTTAATCTTTACGCTCTTTGGATCCATATGCGTATTTATCATCATAAGAACATCTCCGGTTTTATCTCCCATGTCTTTTTTGGGGAAGATAAAAGCGGAATTTTTGCCGGTATATACAAAATAACTCTGTCTTGTATTGCAAGCTTTGGTGCAGTTCTCCCAGGGAATCGTCTGTTCCTCTCCCTGTGCTTTTACCGTAATGCCTTCATCATTCAATAAATACGTTACGGGTTCGCGGAAAAAATCTATCATTTTGACCTTCATAAAAGAAGATCTCAAAAGGCTGATCGGAAGATAAACTACCAAAAGTATTCCTCCCGCGAGGTAATACCATTTAAGATAATTTGCGAATAAAAATATAAAAACAACACCCAATGCCGTGGCCATTATCGAGACCGGCTTCTTGTAAGAATGCTGCAAATTGAAGTCATAAAGTTTTGAAGTTGTCATTTGTACGCTGAATTCGACTTCCATCGTAAATTCCTTTTCGGTAACACATAATAATACAAGGTATAGTATACTTGTAAACCCGTCATTTTTCAAGTACGGGATATGTTGTATGCCCTTTAATCTGCGGCATAAAAAAAGCAGGCGACATATCACTGTCGCCTGTATAAATCACTGGTTTGAAGCAGCTTCCGCAGCCTGCTTCTTGGCAAAGCCAGCACGTTTTCTGAGTGTTGGATCAAGAATCTTCTTTCTCATTCTGAGATGTGTGGGTGTAACTTCCAAAAGTTCATCCGTGTCTATAAAATCGATAGCCTGTTCAAGGCTTAAGATTCTGGGTGGAACAAGGTGCAATGCCTCGTCAGCGGATGATGAACGTGTATTCGTCAAATGCTTTGTCTTGCAGACATTCAATTCGATATCTTCTGCCTTGGGACATTGTCCGATAATCATTCCGGCATAAACCGTCTCGCCGGGTCCTATAAAGAGGGTACCTCTCTCCTGAGCGTTAAACAAACCGTATGTAACACTCTCGCCGCCCTCAAATGCGATTAACGAGCCCTGCTTTCTGTACTGAATATCTCCCTTGTAAGGACCGTATCCTTCAAAAAGCGTATTTAAAATACCGTTACCCTTTGTATCCGTAAGGAAATCGCCTCTGTATCCGATGAGCCCTCTTGAAGGAATCAAAAACTCAAGTCTTGTATATCCGCCCGAAGCGCTTCCCATGGTTACTAGTTCGCCTTTTCTCTGGCTTAATTTCTCTATAACGCTTCCGGAGAATTCTTCGGGAACATCGATATAAGCTCTTTCCATCGGCTCAAGGAGTTTGCCGTTTTCGTCCTTTTTATAAAGAACTTCCGCTTTGCTTACCGCGAACTCATATCCTTCTCTTCTCATATTTTCAATAAGAACCGAAAGATGAAGTTCTCCTCTTCCCGATACCTTAAATGCATCCGTGCTTTCCGTTTCTTCGACTCTTAAGGATACATCCGTGTTAAGTTCCTTGAAAAGTCTGTCTCTTATATGACGGCTTGTTACAAATTTGCCTTCTCTGCCGGCAAGAGGCGAGTCATTTACAAGGAAATGCATTGCTATTGTGGGCTCTGAAATCTTCTGGAAAGGAATGGGTTCGGGAAAATCCACGCTGCAAAGCGTATCTCCGATATGAATATCAGAAATACCGGAAATGGCAACGATTGAACCGATGCCCGCTTCTTTTACTTCCACTCTTTCGAGTCCGTCGAATTCATATAATTTGGAAACTTTAACTTTTCTTGATTTTTCGGGGTCATGTGCATTGACAATAACTACTTCGTCATTTGTATGAACAACGCCTCTGTCAACCTTGCCGACACCGATTCTTCCTACATATTCATTGTAGTCAATGGTGCTTATAAGAATCTGTGTTCCGCCGTCGGGATCACCTGTGGGTGCGGGAATGTAATCAAGAATGGTCTCAAAAAGAGGAGACATATCCTTGGCTTCATCACCGAGATTTTTAACAGCGGTTCCCGCTTTTGCCGAAGCAAATATGAAAGGACAGTCAAGCTGCGAATCATCCGCATCAAGATCGAGGAAAAGTTCAAGTACCTCATCAACAACCTCTTCGCTTCTGGCTTCTGGTCTGTCTATTTTGTTTATACATACTATAACGGGAAGTTTTAATTCAAGTGCTTTTTTTAAAACGAATTTGGTCTGGGGCATGGGCCCTTCAAACGCATCAACAAGAAGGATAACTCCGTTAACCATCTTGAGTACACGTTCAACTTCTCCGCCGAAATCGGCATGGCCCGGTGTGTCAATAATGTTAATCTTCACACCTTTGTAATTAACAGCTGTATTTTTGGAGAGAATGGTAATGCCTCTCTCTCTTTCTATATCATTTGAATCCATGACTCTCTCGGCAACTTCCTGATTGTCTCTGAATACACCGCTCTGCTTCAAAAGACCGTCAACCAGAGTGGTTTTGCCGTGATCGACATGCGCTATAATCGCTACATTACGAATATCTTCTCTTGTCGTAATCATAAATACTCCTCCTGAAAAACCTGTTTGTGAGTATAGCACTAAGAATAATCACACGCAAGAAAAAATTTTTCGATTAAAATAGGAATTATCTTTTGACAAAGAATTTACCGATGATTACGCATAATGCGAACACGATTATGTTAACGCAAACAACGGTTGCTCCGACGGGAGTGGAAATAAGAATGGATAAAATGATTCCGAATGCGGCGCAGAATACACCGATAACACCGGAAGCAATTACCACCGATAAGAAACTTCTGAATATTCTTTCCGCTGACAAAACGGGAAATACCACCAATGCGGAAATAAGAAGAGAACCTACAAGCTGCATGCTTAATACAATTACAACCGCGATTATTACGGAAAGAAGCAGTTTATAAAGATTGCATCTGATACCTGTTGCCAAAGCAAAGCTTTCATCAAACGTAACCGAAAAGATTCGATGATAGAAAAATATGAAGAATGCTACAACGACAGCGGACAAAGCAACGCAGAGAATCACATCAAAAATCGAAAGTGTGAGAATCGACGTGGAGCCAAAAAGAGTCGAGCACACATCGCCTGATACATTTCCCGAATTCTTGCCAGGGAAAAGGTTGAGCAAAAGATAACCGAAAGCCAGAGCTCCGACTGAAAGCATGGCAATTGCGGCATCTCCTTTTATCTTTCTTTTTTCATTCGAGCCCATCAAAATAACAGCCACCAGTATTGTTACCGGAAGCACCAAAAGCATTTGATTGTTTAATGACATTACCATGGCGATGCAAAGTGCACCGAATGCTACATGCGATAAGCCGTCTCCAATAAAGGAAAGTCTTTTAAGCACAATCGTTGTACCCAAAAGCGAAGCGCAAAGAGCGATTAATGTACCGACTACAAGTGCGTTTCTCACCATGGGAATAGCCAGATATTCCATTAACGTGGTTAAAACAGACATCCGCCGTTCTCCTTAATGAACTCATGTTTGGTACAGAATACGCATTTTTCTTTGCCGATATGAAGAATGTGCGTGGCATACTTCTTCGCGGCTTCTATATCATGAGATACCATAATGATGGTAGTTTTTTCTTCTTTGTTGATTTTATAAATGAGAGCATAAAGCTGTTCCTGGGCAAAAGGATCAAGTCCGGTAACCGGTTCATCCAAAAGAAGAGCTTTTCTTGTTGCGCAAAGCGCTCTCGCAAGCAGTACTCTCTGCTGCTGTCCGCCCGAAAGTTCGGGATACGAGCGTTTTGCCAAATCCGTAATTTCGAGTTTTCTCATGGATTCAAGAGCAAGTTCTTTTTCTTTTTTACCGAAAAAAGGATGCCAGCCCACTCTGTTTAAACACCCGGACATAACAATTTCCTGCACGGTGGCAGGAAAGTCTCTTTGTATCAATGTCTGCTGCGGAAGATATCCGATTTCTTTTTGTTTTAAATTATCTCCGTAAACAATGCTTCCGCCCACGACTTTTTCAAGTCCGAGAATACACTTCATCAAAGTGGATTTTCCCGAACCGTTTTCGCCGAGTATATAGAGATAATCTCCTTCGTTGATTTCGAAATTGATATTTCCGGCAACTATTCTTTTTTCATATCCGACGGAAACGTCGACACCTTTAATCTGTGCCATGATTCATCACTTTCTTTTAAGCTTCTTCCCCGGAATCTTTATTTTTCTTCTTTTCTTTGGGAAGGTTGATCAATACTCCGATACCTATTGCTACAGGTAATACAAGAAGCGAAATAAACTGTGAAGTCGAAAGAGTTCCGACCGTTCCTCTTGCATCGTTTCTGAAGAATTCAACAGCGAATCTTCCGATTGCATAGAGTATTGCATAAAGAACACATATATTGCCGTTCTTCTTATTGTATTTTGAAACGAGAATCAAAATTCCGCATATTGCAAAATCGCCCGCTGCTGAGAAAAGCTGTGTGGGCCAGAGTTTGATTCCTGCAGGCGCAAGTGAATTCGCAGGAAAGGTAACTCCCAGGAATGAATCCGTGGGAGCACCGTAACAGCAGCCTGCGAGAAAACAGCCGATTCTTCCGAATCCCTGTACCATTGCTATAAACGGAACCATAAAATCAAGATACTCGAACGCATTGATTTTTTTAATCTTGGAATAAACGATTACTGCCAACGTTCCGAAAATAATACCGCCGTATACAACAAATCCCGAGAAAATCTGAGGGAATCCGAGCACACTCTTGGGATTGCTTATCAATGTCTTGTAATCCACTATAAGATATAAAATCTTTGCTCCCAAAAATCCTGCCACTACGGCTATCAAACCGATATCTGTAATGACATCGCCGTCCTTGTTTTTCTTCTTCGCTCTTAAAAGGCAAAGAGACATGGCAATGATAAAACCGAGTGCAATCATCACGGAATAACCGTGAAGAGTAAATTTTCCGATTGTTAACAGGTCGTTATGCATAATACGTTCTCTTTTCTTAAATTTAAGTCTGAATTACAAAAGTGATTTACGAAGTTCAGCTCCGTCCTTTTCGCAAAGAAGTGCGGGAGCAATATCAAATATTGTCTTGCATCCGTAATCCTTTTTCATTGCAAGTCTGTAAGCTGCTCTTGCATAAGCGGTAAGTACGCATGCGGTAAATTCGGGATTGGATTCAAGTTTGAGACTGAATTCAATCATATGATTGGTCTCTTCATTCCATCCTGTCTTACCGGATCTGAGTACAAAGCCGCCGTGAGGAATACCTGAATGGTTTGCATTGAATTCCTCTTCGCTTATAAAATGAACAGTTGTGTCATAATCTGCAAAATAATTGGGCATTGTAACGATTTCCTGTTCAACTGCCTTTGCATCGGCGCCCTCTTCAAGTACCACAAAGCATTCTCTTGTATGTTTCTGTCTTGTGGTAAGTTCGGGATTCTCTCCGTTTCTTACGCTCTCAAGAGCAGACTGAACGGGAATCGTGTACTGCTTTGCATTTTTAACGCCTTTAATACGTCTTACGGCATCCGAATGTCCCTGGCTTACGCCCTTGCCCCAGAATGTATAATCTTTTCCGTTTGTCAAAATTGCATTGCCCATAAGTCTGATGAGTGAGAAAAGACCGGGATCCCAGCCGATTGAAATGATGGAAACCTTTTCATTCTCAAGACAAACCTTGTTAACATTATCGAAATGCTCGGGAATCTTTGCATGTGTGTCAAATGAATCGATGCAGTTGAATAATCTGGAATATTCGGGAGTCTGTACGGGAAGATCCGTTGCAGAACCTCCGCAGATAATTGCTACATCTATTTTGTCTTTCCAGTTTTCTATCTCGGAGATATTGACTACCTTGGCTGTCTCTGTAAGAATCTTAACACTGTCGGGGTTTCTTCTTGTAAATACAGCCACAAGTTCCATATCTTTGTTCTGTTTTACAGCACATTCAACTCCGCGTCCAAGGTTACCGTATCCGATGATACCTATTCTGATGCTCATAATTGCGCCTCCTGTAAAATATATTCTAGTTCATTATATTTTTATTTTTTTTATTTAGCAATTATTTTTTTACTCAAAAAGCGCCACAACAAATTCATTGTGGCGCTTGTTAATTCGCTTCGTTTTTTCCTCTGTAATCCTGTTTCGTTGTTTAACAGGGATCGTAGGTTTTGAAAAATACATCTCTTTCAATAATATAAACATCCTTGGTATCATCGACACGACAGGCGAAGAAGTCTCCGGGTCTTCCGAGATAATAACTTTCCTCATCCCAGAAAGTGAAGATTTTTACAATACTGTCAAGTTCTCTTGCATAAATACAGGATGTATCGTAGTTCACACAGGCTTTTGCATGCGAAATAAGATTAAGAACTCTTCCTTCGTTTTTGATATGAACAGCAGGATCGTATTCGCCGCTGAATTCATATTTATCTTCACTCTCATGATAGGATTTATAAAATTTATCCTTAAGTATCGGATAAACCTCTCCTTTCAATCCAATAATAATATAGTAATTTTCATCTACCTTGGTATCAACATCGCCTTCGAGTGTTCTTATCGTGATGGGCGTTCCCTGAGGAAGAATCTTCGACAAATCGACAAAGCCTCTTTGAATATGCTTCTTAACATATTTCCTCATGCCTTCAAGAGAAATCTCGTAATCCTTGGCATAAATAATCGTACTGTTTTTGAAGTATTCTTTTAATTTATTTTTTAAATACTCTTCCATCGTGATTTCCGGACGATGTTTTTTGAAGAGTTCATAATCGATATATCCGCCGGCCTTTTCCATATGTCCGCCGCCGGAACCGATTCCCTCGGTAATGTATGCTGCAAGCTCGTTTGCTTTAACTTCCTTTGAGCAGCTTCTTACGGATAATTTGAAACCTCCGTTGGTCTCATTAAATACAACGGAAACCTTTATCTTGTCTACCTGAAGAGCAAGGTCATTTACAAATCCCAGAATATTGGGATCGCAGGGTTGAGCATGAATAACAAGGCAGGCGTTTTCTTCATCGTAATCATAATGAATAAGCGCTTCGCCGGCTATCTCAAGTTCCTGCAAAGATATATTGGAATTCGTAAAAAGTTTAATCAGGGATTTTGAATAATTAATGGTATCCATCATATCTCGATCGAGAGGATGGCTTACCTCCATAAAATTGCCGGTGTCGGTCATAAGGCCGTAATAAAATGCCGTTCCGAGCTTTACATTATCTTCGATATCAAAATTTTCTTTAGTCATCATCGACCAGACAAGAGTGGAACAGCTTCCGAGATACGGAACTATTTCCTTATAATCTCCCTCTCCGGTTCCCTGATGATGGTCTATGATGGCAATATGATCCGCAAAAAGATCCGTAACATTGCCTTCCTTATGCTGGCAGTCCGCAGTAATCAGCAAAGCATCGCCGAAGTTTGTGCCTTCCTTAACATATTCTATGGGAATATTGCACTCTGTTATCATTAATACAAGATTAGACTTTTGAATCTGTGTTCTGCCGCTGTATACTATTTTGACATCTTTTCCCTTGGCCTTATAGTATGTATACAGCCCGAATGCCGATGCGATGGCGTCCGGATCCGGATTGTCATGTGTCTGAATTACAATATTCGAATAAATCTGCAAGTCCGATAATTTCATTTTGTCTTCCCCTATTCCAGTCTCTTTTTCAACTCATCATTAAATGCATTTACAACGCTTGCGGGTGAAATAATTTTCGCACCGCTTCCCAGTCCGAAAATCCATCCGAAAAACTGATTGCTTACACGGATGTTTTCGCTTACAACAAACTTCTTTGCTCCGGTTTTGACGATATTTACGTCTTTGCCGAACTTATCTATAACAACTCCGGCAAGTTCATTGTCAAACTCCATTCGTACTCTCTCCGTCTTTCCCGCATACATGCCGAAAATCCTTCCGGAGTACTCGGAAACATCCATCTGTTTGTATTCGGATGCCCCTTCCCTTTTTGCATCGACAAGACTCATTTTGTTCATCTTGTCTACTCTGAAATGTTTGATGATTTCGTCCTGTGAATCATATGCAACAAGATAATAATTCTCATCGCTCCAAATCAAAGCCCACGGCGAAACATAATAGAATTCTCCGTCTCTTCTATACTCAATTTCCTTTTTGGAATTGTAATTAAAATATCTGAATCTTATCTGACAGTTCTCGGCTATCGCAGAATGAATTATATCTACGTTAATGTATATGCTTTCGTTCATCGTCTTCACTCTGTCGCTTACAATCACCTGTCTGTCAAGCTTTTTGGCATTGTATACACTCGTGAGGCTTTCAAGTTTTTTGATTAAAGTTTTGGATTTTTTGTCGGTAACGAATTTCGATGCCGAAACCGAATCTACAAGAAGTTTAAGTTCGGCAAGTTCGAAAGTACGCTCTCCGAGAAGATATGCAAAATATCTTCCGGAATCATCTCCGATAACATCGTATCCGAGTTCGCGCATTGTTTCCAAATCCGAATAGATGCTTTTTCTTTCAGCCGTAATTTCGTGCTTTTCAAGTTCGGCAATAATTTCGGACATGGTTAAAGAATGCTCATCATCCGTAAGCGATTCCATGACCTTTATAAGATACAGCAATTTGCATTTCTGATTGTTTCCCTTTGCCATTTTAAACCTTCTTTCTCAAAAGAGATATTTCCTCTTCTCCGATTTTTTTGTATTCACCGGTCTTTAGATTATCATCCAAAAACAGATCTCCCATAGCGATTCTTTTAAGATATTTTACCTCGTATCCTGCTGCCGCAAACATTCTTTTTACCTGGTGAAATCTGCCTTCGAAAATCGTAATCTCGGCAAAATTTTCTTCCTTCTTTTTTACAATCGCCGGGAGGCATGGTTTGTCGTCGCCGATATCTATTTTATCTTCGATTTTTACAATGTCTTTTTCTTCGAGTTCACGATCAAGTTCCACAAAATAAACCTTCGGGACATGTCCTGTCGGAGACAAAAGACGATGGGCGAGCATCCCGTCGTTGGTGATTAACAAAAGCCCCTCGGAATCTTTGTCAAGACGCCCTACCGGAAAGAATCCGTCCATATTTTCGCCTTTGAAAAATTCAAGAACGGTATCGCTTAATCGATCCTTTGTGGCGCTGACGCACCCTGCGGGTTTATTTAAAAGATAATATCTGAATTTCTCATAAATTACAGGCATTGAGTCAAGTTCCACCAGGTCTTCTCCGGGTGTAATCTGGGTCTTCGCATCCTTGATTGTCGATGAGTTGACCTTCACTCTGCCTGCTTTTAATATATCTTTTATTTTGGTTCTGGATTCTCCCGTTGTATTGGATAAATATTTATCCAGTCTCATGCTTTCCATAAATGCTCCGAGTTATGTCTTGTCGAATTGTTCGGATATTTCCTTGGGCAGTGAATCGAGAGGTTCGGGATTGGGCTTTGCCGTATAAAATCCCTGAATATAATCCACGCCGTATTTAGCTACGGTCTTCAATTCCTCTTCGTTTTCCACTCCTTCGCCGACTACGCGCATATCGTTTAATTTGGCAAATTCAATGATATTGCTTATAAACAGCTGCTTGTTGGAATCCTTGTAAATATCCTTGATAAGAAATCTGTCGATTTTAACGATGTTGGGCGTATATCTTAAAAGATTCTGGATATTGCTCTGTCCCGAACCGTAATCGTCAACGGCAAGCTGTCCCTGCATATCTTCAACGGTAAGTGTTTTGATCTTTCCGAGTTCACTGTCGGAGATTGAATTCTGCTCCGTAATCTCGAATACGCAGTACTTAATGTAGTTTTTGTATTTCTCCGTAAACTCTTTGAAATCAGCATCATTTAAGAAATGGCCGGGAATGCTGTTAATAAACAGTCTTCTTCCCTTAAACAATTCAAAATGCTCGACATAATAATCCATTATGCCAAAAAGAGTCATCTTTTCGAGTTCGTATAATTTCTTGTATTTAGCGGCTGTATCAAGCAAGACAAGCGGAGAAATGTTGATACCGCCCGAGGTTCTCATTAATGCCTCGTATGCGTAAATCTCTCCTGTCAGAGCATCTACTATCGGCTGGAAATAATATGTCAAAAGATTCTTGTCGAGTACAAGCATCAAATCATCGTAGTGATCTTTGGTATCTTCCTGCAAAGCATCCTGAACGTAATTCTTTCTCTTGTCTCTTAAAATATTTAAATACAATTCACCGTAAGCAAGACGCATTACCGAGCGAAGATCGCAGTCCCAGCCCTTGTTAAGCAGCGTAAATCCGACATTTAATTCAACCGCGTAATCCTTAAACTTGACCGAATTGTAATTTTCCACGCCGCTTTGAAGTGCGCTTACAGCCTCCGTTAATATCGTTTCCGCACTCTTTGCATCATCCAAATCGCCGGTATAATCCACCAGTGCAAATTCATCGTCCGAAATACGTGCCGTGAATTTTTTCCTTCCGTTGTTTCCGGATAATACGCGGGCAATAATATTAACAACTTCCTCTATTTCAAGAACACCGAAATTCTCGTAAATATATTTGTATTTATCGAGTTTGAAGATTGCCATTGCAACGGCATTTGTATGGTTCTCGCTCTTTTCACTGAATTCTTCAAACCATTTTTCAAGACCCTTAAGATTGGAAATCTGAGTCATCGGATCAAGATATGCAGCCTGTTCGAGTTCCATCTGCATACCCTTTTGAATCATTCTGGTATATACGGTACCAAAGGACAGATTGAGTGCTCTCGACATTCTGTTAACGCGGTTTGCCATATAGCGGATGTCTTCGGTCTTGTAAAAATACAACCCGTACTGATAATCCTCTACATAAAGGGCATTGACAATAAATACCGTGTCATCCCTGAACCATTCTTCCGCATTCGGAACTATCATTTTCAAATCATCGTCTATAAGTCCGAATTCTTCGTCGCTTTCCGAGGAAAGAATAATGTATTCGTTGGAATAATCAATATCAAGGTTGCTCTTGTACATTATGCTTAAAGATTCAAAAAGCATCGATTTAATGCACATGTACGATTTATCACCCAGGTTATAATTAACCAGAGCATCAAGCATCTCGGGAAGCGAATCGCACATTAAAAACTTGTCCGCTCCTGCAAACACATCTGCCTCATGTGCGGAGAAGTCACGATTTATCTTCATGCATTCGGCCATTCTTTCCCTGTAATCGGAGAAGTCTTCTTCACTCGGGCAACCGCAGGATTCATTGTAAATAACCTTGTAGGGAATCTTGATAATTCTCTTTTCCGCTTTGCCACTGAATATTTCTTTTAAAAGATTGGCACACGCCACGGCTTCGCCTTCGATATTACGTCTGACCGTGGTTATATTCGGAATAAAATATTTGCCTTCTTCTATTCCGTCGTAGCCTGTAACTATAACATCTTTGGGGACTTTGTATCCGAGTTCCTTAAGTCTTGTACAAACTGCCATTGCCATGATGTCGTTGGCGCAAAAAACAGCTTCGGGAGGCTTTCTCCTCTCTTTAATCACACGGTCAATCTCATCTCTTGCACCCGAATCCCTGAACTCGCCGTATCCAACCATCCAGTCGCTGAAATTGATATTTTCATCTCCCAGTGCCTTTTTGAAGCATGCAAGTCGATCGAGTGTATCGGGATCCCATCTGTATCCGCCCATGAAAAAGACATCTCTTACATCATGGTCTCTGATGACATGTCTTATGAGACTTTTGTACGAAGTCTTGTAATCGTCGGAAACGCAAAAGCATCCTTCATTCTCGGAATTAATCAGAATAACCGGAATGTTTTTCTCTTTGGCTTTCGCTATCATTTCTATTCCGTTTTGTTTGTTAATCAAACCTCTGTCGAAAATAATCAAGCAATCAAGAATGTCAAAATTTACGATATTGTACACGGAAGAAGCTCCGGTATCGTAAATACTTCCGTCGTATACGGAAAGAAGGCTGTTAAAAACAATCAGTTTAAAATTATCCCTGATTATTTCCTGATTAAGCATTTCAACAAAATCCGCCTTAAACCCGGTGTGAACCGCCGAAATACACAACCCTATTATTTTCTTTTTTCCAATCATATCAAGATCTCCGATTATCTTTGGTACTCACCGTATTCGCAGCCAACGTTTCTTGCTTCAATCACATCAATAAGTTCAAGTCCTTCTCTCTTTTTCTCGTACAATTTAAGTATTGCCTTTCCCGTGCCGCCGTTGAAAAGCCTGTCATGCTTTTTCGATGCATCCGGCGCGACATAATTTATGAAAAGCATGTCTTTCTTCTTACATATGACATTTATCTGCAAAAGGCTCTTTTTGTTTTCAAGCCATACTTTCAAGATGCCCTTGTCATCGGTTTCGCTGAAAGAAAACCTCTGTCTTGAAACCTGCCAGGGTTTGGAGAAATTGTAATCATATTCCCTTCCTTCAAGGAACAATCCTCCCAGAAGCTTTCCGTCAAGTGCGATTCCGAATACCCTCGGTCTTCCGCCGCCTATGTCAAATACGCTGTTGGTAAGTTTTTGTTTTCTGACACGGCTGTAGAGATTGTTGGATGAAAGCCAAAGCCACGGTGATGTAAAATCCCTGCCCCAGTTTTTGTCTGCATATCCGTTGCAGCGCTCGGGAATGACATTGTATGTTACACCGTTGTATCTGATTATGCCGCTGTATGCAGTCTTCATTCCTTCCGCATGCCAGTACATGTCAAATGCCTGCATCTCACGGAATGCCTTTCCCGCTCCGTATCCGACATTGTAGGAAATCTGCTTGTCTATCGTTAATTTCCATTCTATCTCGCCGGCATCGGACATCCACTCCGGATGACGCGATTTGCCGCCGTTTGATACTCTCACGATACCACAGGTCTCATTTTCACTTAAAAAGCAGTTGCCCGCTTTGATGATAAAAGGAGTTCCCGGTCTGATAATGACCTTTTTGATGCCGTAAAATCTGTGGAGCTGAACATGATCCTCTCCCCAGCATCCGACTTTGATCATGACATAAGACGGTTTTTCTTTTTTGCTTCCGCCTCCCTGAGTCTGTCCGAATACCGGATATTTTTTGCCGTATTTCGGATTAATCACATAAAACTCAATAAAAAACGGCTTTTCCTCGCCTGTCAGTGGGTTGACGGCCGTAAATGAATGCCACCACCAGTCATATCCCTTTTTGGCGAAGGATTTATTCAGCATAAAGCCGTCTCGCTTTTCGTCATGAATGTTGAACATATAAACACCTCCCAATAAACCCACTATATTATAACATTTAAGTATATTTATTTCTATTAAAAAGACAAAAGATGAATCAAAAAAAGACCACCGTTGAAAATGGTCTTTTTTGCGTTGAAATTTCTCTGTTTTGAGTCAAAAGTAAAGTTAAATCCTGATTTAATTTTTATGGTATTTCTTTTATTCGAGGGATTTGTTCAGCCGGTGTCCGACAAGTCTTGAATTTCTATGCATCCTGTTTTACAAGGTTGGAAATCCAGATTCCTTTCTTGATCATAACGTATCCGACGATGACTTTTATGAAATCCAGACACTGAACTGCAATATAAATTCCAAAGATATGCATGTTGGTGTAGTGCGAAAGTATAAATGCACATGTTCCGCAAACGACCCAGGAGAAGATTGAATCGAAGATAAATGTTATTACGGTCTTGCCGCCTGAACGAAGCGTAAAGTAAAGCGAGTTGAGAAATCCCTGCAGCGGGAAGAAAATCGCCGTAATGGTAATAAACACCGTCGCCATCTCTTTGGAAGTCTCCGTGGTATCGTAAAGTGTCGGGAACCACTTTGCCAATGCAATAAGGATTACCGTAAGCACAGAGCAGATCAAAGCCGTAAACCACATAAGAACGACCGAACTGTCCTTGGCTTTCTTGAACTCTCCCGCACCGAGAAGCTGACCGATTACAATGCCGACAGCATTGCCAAGTGCTATAAATACTACATTCAAAAGATTGCAGATGGCATTGGAGATGTTGATTCCTGCCAGTACATCCAATCCTCTTTGAGAATAGCAGGTGGTCATAAATGCAATGGCACCCGCCCAAAGAAACTCATTTAACATGATGGGAACACTCTTTATAAGTATCGGTTTAATCATATGCCTGTTCTTAATAAGCAAAGATTTGTATATTCCGATAAGAAAAGGATGCTTTTTCCTTCTTAAATGCGACCATACGATCAACACGAGGAATTCAGCGACTCTGGCTATAACAGTAGCATATGCGGCACCTGCCACGCCAAGAGCGGGAAATCCGAAATTACCGAAGATAAGAAGATAGTTAAACACAACGTCGGTAAGCACGGATACAATGCCGGAAATCATCGGCTTGAAACTCTCATCGGTTTCACGAAGGCTCGTGGCATAAACCTGTGTAAGAACGATAAAAGGAATACCAAGAAGCATGATTCGAAGATATTGTTTGGCAAGATTCATGGTTAATACGGGATCTATTCCGTCTTCTGTCTGACCCTTCATGTAAAGTCCCAAAAGGAAGGTATCAAAATTGAAGAAAATGAGGATGCCCAAAAGTCCGACAAATATACCCATCCAGAGTTTGATTCTGAATACGTCGCGAACACCGTCAAGATCGCCGTTTCCGAAATACTGCGCGCCAAAAATACCGGGGCCGCTTAAAGCTCCGAACAGTGCGAGCCAGAGCACAAACATAAGCTGTCCCGCAATCGAGACGGCAACTATTGCTTCCGTTCCCTGACTTCCCACCATCAGATTGTCTACAAGTCCGACGGCATTTGCGATACCGTTTTGTATCATGATGGGAATGGCCAGTATACATGTTTTCTTTAATAAACCAAAATCTATATTTCTTTTCTTCATAATCGTTAACTATTAATCTATTTTATCATACCGGAGATAAATATCTCCACACCTATGGCAATAAGAATGACTCCGCCGAAAATCTGAGCTCTGTTTGAAAACTTTGTTCCGATTTTTTTACCGAGAAGCAAACCCGTAATACATATGACAAAAGTCACCGCTGCAATGATTGCCGCACAAATAACCGCATATAAAGGTCCGTATTCTCCTATCGTAAAACCTGCAGAAAGAGCATCTATCGATGTCGCTATGCCCTGAACAAAGAGTACTTTGGGAGTAAGCACGGATTTCTTTTCTTCTTCCTCTCCGCCCTTTAGCGCCGACATTATCATCTTCAAACCTATATATAAAAGGAGAATCAAGGCTATCCAGGGAATGAATTTTTCGAAAATCTTAAAATACGAAATAATCGTATGCACGAAAACCCATCCCAAAAGAGGCATAAGTGCCTGGAAAAAGGCAAAGACTCCTGCTATCGACAGGGATTTAGTCTTTTTCATATTCGGTTCGTTAAGTCCGTTTGCAATCGATACCGAAAAAGCATCCATGGCAAGTCCGACACCCAAAAACAGACTGTTAACAATCAGTTCAATCATAAAAACAGATTACCTTTTTCGTCAATAAATGGCGCGGAAGCAAAAACTTCCGCGCCGCAGATTTAAATTAAGTTTAATTTACATTCCGGATGAATAGTTCGGAGCTTCTTTTGTAATATGAATGTCATGAGGATGACTTTCCTTAAGAGATGCTGCCGAAATCTTAACAAACTTTCCGTTTGTCTTTAATTCTTCGATGGTTGCAGTTCCGCAGTATCCCATACCGCTTCTCAAACCACCGATAAGCTGGAATACCGTATCTTCAAGTCTTCCCTTGTATGCTACTCGTCCTTCTACTCCTTCGGGTACGAGTTTCTTTGCATCTGTCTGGAAGTATCTGTCTTTGGAACCGTTCTCCATGGCTGCTATGGAGCCCATGCCCCTGTAAACCTTGAACTTTCTTCCCTGGAAGATTTCGAATTCGCCGGGTGCTTCGTCACATCCTGCAAACATTGAGCCCATCATACATACATTGGCACCTGCTGCGATGGCTTTTGTCATATCTCCGGAATACTTGATACCGCCGTCTGCGATAATGGGAACTCCGTATGTCTTGGCAACTTCATAGCAATCCATGATGGCTGTAATCTGAGGTACGCCGATACCGGATACGACTCTTGTTGTACAGATGGATCCGGGTCCGATACCTACCTTAACGCAGTCAGCACCGGATTCAATCAATGCCTTGCAAGCTTCACCCGTAGCAACATTTCCCGCGATAACCTGTAAATCGGGATAATTCTCTTTAATCATTCTTAAGCACTTGAGAACGTTTTCCGAATGACCGTGTGCCGAATCAAGAACAACAACGTCAACCTTTGCACTTACAAGTTCTTTAACTCTGTCGAGTACATTTGCTGTAATACCTACGCCTGCACCGCAGAGCAATCTTCCCTGTGCGTCCTTTGCGGACAAAGGATATTTAATTGTCTTTTCAATATCTTTTATGGTAATGAGTCCGACAAGGTTGTAATTGTCATCTACGATGGGGAGTTTTTCCTTACGTGCCTTTGCAAGAATGTTCTTGGCTTCGTCAAGAGTAATTCCCTCTTTTGCGGTAACCAGACCTTCGCTTGTCATGGACTCTTTAATCTTCTTGGTCATGTCGGTCTCGAATTTGAGATCACGGTTTGTGATGATACCGACTAATTTTTTATTTTCCGTAACGGGTACACCTGAAATCTTAAACTTGCTCATCAATGCATCCGCATCCGCAAGTGTATGTTCGGGAGATAATGAAAACGGATCCGTTATAACACCGTTCTCTGATCTCTTTACCTTATCAACTTCTTCGGCCTGCTCTTCAATAGACATATTCTTATGAATGATACCGATACCACCCTGACGTGCCATTGCAATCGCCATACGTGATTCCGTAACGGTGTCCATACCGGCGCTCATCATCGGAATATTAAGTTTGATGCTCTTGGTAAGATATGTCGAAATATCCACCTGATTGGGAATAACCTGTGAATATCCGGGAATCAACAAGACATCATCAAAAGTAATTCCTTCCTTGACTATTGTACCCATCACTTTTCCTCCTTATTTGTCGTTATATATTTTACTATATTAATTTTTCTTAACTTTCTGCGGCCAGAATCTGACTATGGGAGTCAAAAAGTCATCGTTTAACGATAAGAATATCTTTCTTTTTCCGTCATACCAGAGTTCGTACACCTTGGTATCCTCGTTGTTCTCCCCGCAGCTGTAATCGGAAACGGCAGCCTGTCTGTTGGCATATCCTCTTAAAGAATCGCTTCCCTTGACAGCCAGAATTTCCATTTTGTTTAAGTCTATGGTATCAACCTGCTTACGGTTGTTAACATTATAGATTCTGTCGACTCTGATTTCTTTGTCGAGATATGTATATTCATATTCCACGGACATTCTTCTGAAGTATACAAAGAACGAAGCAATACCGCCTGCAATGGTCAGAATAATAAAAAAGGGACTCATCAAGATTGCGGCCGGTAAGCCCAAAACTGCCACAACCAAAAATGCGTACCCCAATATCTTATTTGTTGTGTTCTCCTTCTGCTTAATGAGGAGTTCCTTCATGGTTTCGCTCATTTCCACCTCGTTTATAACACGTCACTTTTCTGTCTGCGAAATAAAAATATTAGACTTATTCTATAATATTTGGAATTTTCTTTCAAGCCCCATATTGATTTTTATTCTCTACTTTTTTAAAATATTATTGTTGTACGAAGAATCAGGGATTCTTTAGACTGTTTCCGGAGGGTGCAATGCTTTTTAACTCGTATATTTTTATACTTTTATTCATTCCTTTGTGCCTTTTGGGATATTTTCTTTTAAACCGTATAAAGCTCTTCGTTCCGGCCCAGTTCTTTCTTTTCGGAATGTCGCTTTGGTTCTACGGGTATTTTAACTACCGTTATCTCCTTATTATAATAGTAAGCATTTTCATAAACTACGGTCTGTACGTTTTTATAGGTAAATTCAGGGTTCAAAAGAAAGCCCTTCCGTTTTTGATTGCGGGAATTGTATTCAACCTCGGAATCCTCGGCTTCTTTAAATACACGGACTTCTTTATCGACACCATCAATCATGTATTCAAGAGCAACCTCCCTCTTTTAAAAATCGTACTGCCGCTTGGAATCAGTTTCTTCACTTTCCAGCAGATATCCTTTATCGTCGACACTTACAAAGGAAATGTCGGCAAATACAAATTCATTTATTATGCTTCTTTCGTGGCATTTTTCCCTCAGCTGATTGCCGGTCCCATAGTCACTCACGACGAACTTATCAATCAGTTTACGGACGAATCCAAAAAAAGACTCGATTTTGACAACCTTACCAAAGGTATATTCATGTTCACAATCGGTCTTTCCAAAAAGGTATTAATCGCGGACGTGCTCGGTGCGATAGTAAATTACGGCTATGTTGCAAGCGAAAGATTAAATTCCGCTTCCGCCTGGCTTGTAATTCTTTGCTATACTCTCCAGATTTACTTTGATTTCTCGGGTTATTGCGATATGGCGGTCGGCCTCGGCAAGATGTTTAACATCGATATCCCGATGAACTTCAATTCCCCTTACAAATCAAAATCGATAAACGAATTCTGGGACAGATGGCATATGACATTAACCAGATTTTTCACAAGATACATCTACATCCCCTTAGGTGGCAACAGAAAAGGTGAAGCCAGGACCTACCTTAATATTTTTATTGTGTTCTTCTTAAGCGGTCTCTGGCACGGCGCGGGCTGGAACTTCATTCTCTGGGGCGTAATGCACGGTATCTTTTGCATCATAACAAGATTTATCGAAAAAAGATTTGAGAAAATCCCCAAAGCATTGGGATATTTAGGCTGGATTGTAACTTTTATATTCGTGAATATCACATGGGTATTTTTCAGAGCAGAGAGCATACCTGCCGCCCTTGATATATTAAAAACCGCATTCTCCTTTAAATTTGCTCCGATTGATCCGATTATCATCAACGCCTTCAGGACACCGGAGTTGATTCAGCTTATGGCTTTTGCAGATATTGAACTTAAGTTCCCGAATATTATTCCATGGGGATTTATGATTGTTTCCACCGTTATCGCTTTGTTTTTGCCAAATTCCAAAAAGATGTTTGACAAATTCAAACCGAATGCGGCCACACTTTTGTTTACAATCATCTTCTTTGTGTGGAGCTTCATATCATTAAGCGGTGTAAGCACTTTCCTTTATTTTAACTTCTAGAGGATAAAAATGAAAAAAAGCAAAATCTTTTTCGTTATGTTCATATCGGTATTTGTTTTATCGGCGATTCTTTTGGGTTCGCTCGTTGTTTACGTGGATCCGTACTTTCATTATCACGCTCCGATTGAGGGCAAAAACTATATAATGAAGGAACAAAGGTATTTAAATGACGGTATCGTCAAAAATTTTGATTACAATGCCGCAATATTCGGAAGTTCCATGACGGAATGTTTCCTGCCCTCCGTAATGGATTCTGTCTTTGGCACAAAGAGCGTAAAAGTACCTTTTTCGGGAGGAAGCTACAAAGAGGTCGGAGATATCGAAAAAGTCGCATGTGCAAACAACAAGAACCTTAAGATTGTCGTAAGGGGTCTTGACTGCAACCGTTTCTTTAACGACAAGGACGAAAGGGATTACGAGGAAGACTCCTATCCCACATATCTTTATGACGATAAATATTTAAATGACGTAAAATATATCTTCAGCAAAAATGCCATCATAGATTCCATGCTTATTCTGATGCAAAGGGGTGAAGCTGCAAAACCTTCTTCTTTTGATACATATTCAAACTGGAACAATGATTATCCTTTCGGCAAAGATGCAATCCTGGCTTCTTACAACAAGGATGCCGTGGAAGTATCCGACACTCAGAAAACATTATCCGAAGAGGATAAGCAGACAATCAACGGCAATATAAAGCAAAACGTAACGGATATTGCTGATGCATATCCCGATACCGAATTTTATATTTATTACACTCCCTACAGCATTTATTATCTGGATTTTTATAAAAGAAGCGGAGAATTGCAAAGACAAATAGAGGCCGAGAAATACATCACCGGCCTTTTGCTTGAACATGAAAATATTCATGTATATTCATTTTATTTAAAGCATGAACTTATAGAAAATCCCGATTATTACAGAGATATTGCTCACCACGGAAGCGAAGCGGGCAATATGATTCTTGAATGGATCTATAATAAAGACGGAGAACTTACATTGGAAAACTACGAGGAATATTACGATGAATTAAGCGATTATTATTTCTCGTTTGATTTTGATTCCGTTTTTTAAGGTAAATCATTTTCCTTTTATTTTCTTAAAGTGTTCTTTAATTTTTTCCTCATACCCGAGATCTCCGGGCTTGTAGAAATTCAAATCCTTTAACTCATAAGGCAGATACTGCTCTTTTACATAATGATTCTCGTAATTGTGAGGGTATTTGTAATCCACGCCATGGCCGAGTTCTGCGGCACCCGGGTAATGAGCATCCCTTAAGTTGACGGGAATCGGCTGATTGCCTTTTTCGCTTACAACCTTATGCGCTTCGTCAAGCGCGACCGTTACGGAATTGGATTTGGGCGCACATGCCAGATAAATCGCAGCCTGTGAAAGTATAAGTTCGGCTTCGGGAAGTCCGACTCTTTCAACCGCAAGCGAAGCATTGGTAGCCACTACCAAAGCCATGGGATCAGCATTTCCTATATCTTCCGAAGCCAGAATCATCATTCTTCTTGCGATAAATGTCACACTCTCTCCCGCTTCAAGCATTCTTACAAGATAATACTCGGCGGCATCGGGATCGGAGCCGCGCATACTCTTAATAAACGCCGATATGGTGTCATAATGATTATCGCCGTCCTTGTCGTATTTAAGAGTTCTTTTTTGGACACATTCTCCCGCTGTTTCAAGCGTGATTCTTATCTTGCCTTCCTCATTTCTCTTGGTGGTCATCACTGCAAGTTCTACGGCATTCAAAGCCACTCTTGCATCACCGTCTGCCACGTCGGAAAGAAATTCAAGCGCATCATCGTCTATCTCGGCATTCATTGCACCAAGACCCCTGTCTTCATCGTGAATGGCTGTCTCGATAAGCTTTTTCACGTTCTCCTTGGATAAGGGAGAAAGTCTGAAGATATTGGATCTTGATACCAAAGCCTTGTTGACTTCAAAGAAAGGATTTTCGGTGGTGGCTCCGATTAAAATAACGGTTCCGTCCTCCACAAAGGGAAGAAGAAAATCCTGTTGTGCTTTATTGAATCTGTGAATCTCATCGATAAATAGAATCGTTTTTTTGCCCGAGAAAGTGAGTTCTCTCTTAGCCTCATTAACTACCTCTTCCATATCTTTCTTGCCCGATATGGTCGCGTTAAGCTGCTTAAATTCAGCCTTGGTGGTATTGGCTATAACCTTGGCAAGCGTGGTCTTTCCGCATCCGGGAGGTCCGTAAAAAATAAGCGAACCGATTCTGTCCGCTTCTATGGCGCGTCTTAACATCTTTCCCTCGCCCAAAATGTCTTCCTGTCCGACAACTTCAAGGAGTGTTCTCGGACGCATTTTAACCGCGAGGGGCGCTTCTTTTTTCATCTTTTGTTCTTTTGCAAAATCAAAAATATCCATAATCTTTATTTAAACTGATTCTGTGCAGGATCGTATTTATATCCTGCCGCTTCAAGTTTTTCTCTTATCTCGTTGTAATCTTCATCAAGTCCTTCGCCGAGTGATTCAAGGCTCGGATACTCATCGCGAAGTTTCATGTTAACCATGCTGAGTAAAATAAACGGATCTGAAGGTAACATATTTTTCCCTTTCGTTTATGCTTTTTTCTCGAATATTTTTTTCTTGAAATACTCGCCTCTTTCGGCAAAGTTTTTAAAATATCCGTAGCTTGCCGCTGCCGGAGAAAGAACTACCGCATCTCCGCTGTCAGCGTATTTAATCACTACTTCCAAAGCTTCATCTATATCTTTAACAAGCTTGCAGTTAAAAGGACGTCCGGCCTCTTCATAGATACGCTCGCCCGTTGCATACGCACAAAGGAATATGATGTCTCTCTCTTCCTTGATAAACTTTATAAGTTCCTCGTAGCCGATTCCTCTGTCCATTCCTCCGATTATCGCAATCTTGATATTCGGAATACTCTTGCAGGCATTGATGCAGGCAAGGGGGATGGTTGAAATCGAATCATCGTAATAATCTATGCCGTCGACATTGCCGATAAATTCAAGTCTGTGGGGAAGTCCCTCAAACTTTTCAATCTCGGAAATCGTATCATCCTCGTTGAGTTTCAAAGCACTGACGCAGACTTTCTTGACAAATTCGGCATTCCACTGGTTGTGCTGTCCGAGAATCTTCAAATCGTATTTCTTTTCATCAAATTCGGGTATTCTGTATTCGAGTCCGCGGGTATTTAATCTCGGAACACTCTCACCTACAAATACCTTGTCTCCGGGAATCTGATACTTGGCAATATTCATTTTTGCCAAAGCATATTTTTCGAATGTCTTGTAATAATCAAGATGTTCTTCGTAAAGATTTAAGAATACTGCGAAATGCGGCGATACATGCACCGAATTAAGCTGATGGCAGCTCATCTCCATAACGGCTATTGCCTGCGAATCCGAAGCCATCTCCTCGTAATAATCAAGGCAGGGAATACCGATGTTTCCAACCAGTACCACTCTGTTTGAAATAAGATTCGTAAGCACCTTGTAAAGCATGCTCGTCGTGGTGCTCTTTCCCTTCGTACCCGTAATACCGATGGTTCTGTCCCTGAATTCTTCAAGGAACAGTTCTGTTTGCGAAGTAAATTTATCTTCGGGATAATCTCCCGGTATTCCGGGGCTTTTTATGACATAATCAAAGCCGTCGGTATTCAGTTCCTCGGCTTTTCCTTCAAAGATTTCCACCTTCGAAGGTTTGCAGTATTTCTTCAAAAAACCTTCCGTGGATTTTCCTTCAATACCGTATCCCCAAATAAGGACGGATTTTGATTCAAACTTGTTTGTGATGCTCATTTATTCTTCTCTCATCTTTATATTTTTACGAAAGTTTTTTGGGCACACTCTCGATTGCATAAATCACATCTTCAAGTTCCGAGAGTCTGTCCAGAATATTTTCGTCTTCGCTGACGCTGTTAATGGGGAAAATGGCCTCAATTCCTATATTGTCGGTCTTTCCGCTTCTTGATGATACTACCATAAAGTTCTTGGCTTCAAATATGTTTTCAAGTCTCTTGATGAAATCATTTACTTTTCTGGGATCATCGATTTCTATATAGATTTCAACTGTTTTTCTTCGTTCTTTTTTGTCGTTCTCAAGCTTATACAAAAGGGATGTCGCAATAAGCACAATAATCGTACATGCACATGCTCCGACATAAAAGCCGAAACCGCAGGCTATGCCTATTGTACCTACAGCCCATATTCCCGCAGCTGTTGTAAGACCGACTATATGATCTCTCCCCTTGGTAAGGATTGTACCCACGCCCAGGAAACCGAGTCCGGAAATAACCTGTGCGGGTATTCTCGCAGCGTCCGCACTTATACCGATATTAAATGCGATATACTGGGAAATAAGCGATGTCATAGCCGCGCCGATGCAGACAAGAACATGCGTTCTGAATCCCGCAGGTCTCTTGTATTTCTCTCTCTCAAGTCCGATGCATCCGCCGAGTACCGCAGCAAGAATCAGTCTTATGATAACCGTTATCGAATTGAAACTCTCAAGAAAGTCTATTGCTTTAACCATTAAAACGCCTCCCTTTTTTCCCATACACAGTTATTATATCATAATACGGCATACGTAAAAAGTATTCACTTCAACTTTCAACCCTCTTTGTTATCGGAGAAATCAAACGAATTCTTGACTAAAAATACATATATTTTATAATTTATTTAACTGATTTTCAGGAGGCGTATATGGGCAAAGAAATCGAGAGAAAATTCAAGGTAAAAGAGATTCCCGATTTAAAGAGATATGATTTCAAATGCATAGAACAGGGATATTTAAACACCAATCCCGTAATCAGGGTCAGAAAAGAAGATGACAAATATTATATGACCTATAAGGGAAAAGGTCATATTGAAAGAGAGGAATACAATCTTCCTTTGAACAAAGAATCCTATGACCATTTAATAGTCAAATCGGACGGGAAAATCATAACGAAAAAAAGATATTTAATCCCTTATGACAAATACACCATTGAACTCGATGTATTCGAAAATGAATATCAGGGTCTGATAATCGCGGAAGTCGAATTCGAGAGCATGGAGGAGGCAAATGCTTTCGCACCGCCCGAATGGTTTGGCGAAGATGTCTCAAAAGATAAAAACTACACCAATGCACATCTTGCATTGGCATAAAAAAAGTGCCTGACAGGAAATATTCATCCGTCAGGCATTTTTATTAACTTCTTATCTCAACTATCGGGCCGCCCTTACCTTCGATATAATCGCCAGTAATGGTTACCTTACCGATATTGTCGTCTTTTGGAATCTCATACATGATATCCAGCATGAATTCTTCTATGATGGCACGAAGAGCTCTGGCTCCCGTGTCTTTTTCTTTTGCTTTCTTTGCTATTGCACGGAGTGCCGAATCATCAAATACAAGCTTAACCTCATCAAGTTCCAAAAGTTTCTGATACTGCTTTAAGATGGCGTTCTTGGGCTCTTTCAAGATGGCTACAAGAGCATCCTCGTCAAGCGAATCAAGAGGGCAGATAATCGGAAGTCTTCCGACGAACTCGGGAATCATTCCGTATTTCTTGATATCCTCTGTGGTGACTTTATGAAGAAGTGTCTTGTCTTTATCGAACTTGTCTTTTAAATCGCTGTTAAATCCGATGCCTGCCTGTTTGGTCAGACGGGATTTGATAATCTCCTCGAGATCGGGAAATGCACCACCACAGATAAAGAGAATATTTCTTGTATTCACTGTGGTCATTGGTACCATAGCATTCTTGCTGGTAGCTCCGACAGGCACTTCTATCTCGGCACCTTCCAAAAGTTTGAGCATTCCCTGCTGTACGGATTCACCCGATACGTCACGATGATTGCTGTTTGGCTTCTTTGCAAGCTTATCGATTTCATCCACAAAGATAATTCCGCATTCTGCTTTGTCAACATCGTTATCTGCCGCAGCAAGAAGTTTGCTTACCACGCTTTCGATATCATCACCGATATAACCGGCTTCCGTAAGCGCTGTGGCATCCGCAATCGCAAGAGGCACATCCAGAAGTTTTGCCAGCGTCTGAACAAGATAAGTTTTTCCGCATCCTGTAGGGCCGAGCATGAGGATATTGGATTTTTCAATCTCAATCTCATCCATGGTATCGGTGGCAACTCTCTTGTAATGATTATATACAGCCACCGAAAGAATCTTTTTGGCTTCTTCCTGACCGATTACATATTCATCAAGCTGTGCTTTTAATTTGTGAGGAGCGGGAATATCCTTTAACTTGATAATAGGCTCCTTTTTCTCATCCGGGTTTCTCTTTTTTATCTTGGTGCGGGGATTTAAATTGCCGCCCATAAGATCGTTGAGATTAAGGAAAAAGGTACCTCTCGGGCCCTGAGGTCCTTTGGGTTCTTCCTTCTTCTCATCTTTCTTTTCGTCTTCTTTTGTTTCGTTGTTTTCGTTTGCCGTATCTGTACTTTCGCTCTTTTTAACCAATGCTTCGGGGGCAATGTTATTCACTGCCTCATTTGGATTCATCATACCCGGAAACATTCCCGCCAAAGATGCCGGATCCATACCGAGCATATCTTTGTACGGAGACTGATTAATCATATCTGTGCTCTTTTGCAGACAATCCATGCAAATACAAAGTGCATCAGACATCTTGAGCATCTTTCCGGCCACGCTTTCCGTTCTGTGGCAGATTGAGCATACGTCCTCGTAATCGTTCATTTTGACTCCTGATTTAAGTAATTATTTTCCCTGTAAAGTAACCTGAATGGTGAATTCTTCGTACTCGTAACCGTTATATCTCTCGTAAGTGATGTTTACTGTACTGCCTGCCGCATAGGAAGCAAGATACTTCTTAAACTCAGACATTGAAACGATCGAATCACCTTCGAATTCGGTAATGATGTCACCTCTCATAAGGCCTGCCATATCGGCGGTTCCTCCGGGTACAACTTCCGAAATATATACACCTCTGGGGATGAGTGCACCCTCGTTGGTATAAAGAACAGAATTGATTTCAACTGCGGATATTCCGAAGTAAGACTGCTGATCTTCGGGTAATTCCGAAAGCTGCTTCTTGTTCATAAGTTCTCTGATGATAGGCTCTGCTTCGTTGATGGGAATTGCATATCCCATACCTTCTACAGCGCTTCCGAAAAGTTTATCGGAGTTGATACCGATAAGTTCGCCTCGCATATTCAAAAGAGCACCGCCCGAGTTACCGGGGTTAATGGCTGCATCCGTCTGAATAAAGTTACCGGTCTCACCGGATTCGGTGACTATCTCACGGTTAAGAGCACTTACAACACCTGCCGTTACGGACTGGCCGTATCCCAAAGCATTACCGATGGCAACCACACCCTCACCTACAACGGTCTCATCTGAATTACCGATGATGGCAATGCTTATGGCATCACGCGTCTCCTGTGTCAGATCTTCAAGTTTAACTGCTACAACCGCAAGGTCCATTGATACCTTTTTACCTTTAACGATTGCAGGAGCATCCGTACCGTCACAGAAGTTAATGGTAATGGATTTATTGTTTGCCACAACGTGATAGTTGGTTGCAATAAGCAGTTCTTCGTCACTTTCACCGACTATGATACCGCTTCCCGCGCTCTCGCCTTCCGCTTTGTATCCGTTGTATTCATAAGTTCCGATTACATTTATCATTACAATGCTGGGCATGCAGGCTTCCGCAACTTCAGCCACCGTGTATTCTTCATTGGACATTACGATGTCTTCAACTTCATCGAGAATTTCTTCCTGCTCCTCTATCTGGGCATGCGCATCTTCGTCGTCGATTTCGGGTTTGACCGGATCGGCTTCGGATGTAATCTCAATTCTGTTGGCACTTTGAAGCACGTTGGGTAAAATTACTTTGTTGGACACAAGAGAAATACCGGTAAATGTAACTCCGGCACATACTCCGAATACTATTCCAAATAAAACCATCCATAAAAATGTGACGAATTTATTCGGTTTCTTTCCTGTTCCCATAATTTATTCCTCCTTTTACAGGTCTCATTATGAACGGATAATGTGAAAAAAGTTTGTAAATCAATCTTTTTCTTCCTGTTTTGTTTCTCTCTTTTCCTTGGAAGGTTCATCTTTTATCGAAGCTTCGTTATCACTCTTCCATGCCACTTCCCTGTTGGTAAAAACATCATGCGAACGGTCTACCATCTTATCTTTCGGACGAACCTTAATCTCATCCTTAAGTGTGGACTTTCTCTCGTTGTCGAAATATCTGTCGTTGTTTTTCGAAGCTTTGTGAATCTGTCTTCCGTCGGCAAATTCCGAGTCGTGAATTCCGTATCCCGAATGGAAATCTATCTTTTTGTTGTTTTCATAGACATCTTTTCCAACCCAGTATTCGGGAAGCGACGAACATTTTTTAACCAGCCATTTGGGTAAAAACTTATTCCAAAGTCCCAGTCTGTATCCCGCATATTTGAATGCACAGTTAATTATAAGCTTTGGTATCAGAATGGTTCTTTTTCTCTTCTTTAAATGCTCTATCGTTTTGGAGATAAGCTTCTTGCCTTCTCCGACCGAAGATACGCTTTTGAATATCTCGGGATAATCCGCCTGGGATACTCCCAAATCGAAATTTCTCTTAAACAAAGCGATATTACCGTAATCATGCGAATGAATTACTTCGGCACTCGCCGTATAGGCTATTTTGTAGCCTTCCTTTATCGCATGAGCCGCGAATATCATGTCTTCGTTGAAAATAACATATTCCTCGAATCCGCCAAGTCTGTCGTAAATCTCACGGTTATATGCCGCACAGACATTTGAGCAAAAATAGGTTTTTATTCCCATTTCCTTTAAATCCAGGGAACTTTTTAGTTTGGATTTTCTCGGATAATTGAAATTCCTTGTAAATTTTTCTATCTCGTTCGAATTCTTTTTTGCAACCTGCCTTGCATAAGATACGGCTGCCTTGCCCGAAATTATGGGATTAATTAATTTTTCTATCAATTCTTCGTTTTTGGGTATGGCATCATCCGTCATCATTACGAAGATATCCGCATCCGAACGAAGCACTCCGTCTCGTCTTGTCCTGCCGTGATTGAATTCCCTTTTGGAAATATGCGTAATATGCAGATTCTCGTACACTTTGTCGAGAGAATGATTGAACATAAGCTCCGCATAGTATTTCTCTTCGGTGTTCATCACTATTATTTTGTTGACGGGATATGTCTGTTTTTCCAGCATCTCGATAAGTTTGATAAATGACTCATCTGGCTTGTATGCAGGAATTATGACATCTACTTTTGGGTTGTCTCTCATATTTCCTTAATATTTCAAAAAGGTCTCCATATTTTCTATGGAGACCACTTTCATACTTTATTTTCCGTATCTTGCCGCTTCGGCTTTTATTTCGTTGCTTGTATTGATAACTGTCTCGGAAGGTGTGTATTCCACGGTCGGATATAGGAACTCATGCAATTCTCTTACATTGCTTTCAAGATCAACCGGGATAACGCAGTCACCCTTGGGTCCCAAAAGTCCTGTGGTAATCTTATCGCCAAACGGGAAGCCTGTCGAATCAACGATTGTGTAGTTGCTTACGGATGTCGCCATCGGAATGATATCATCCTTAAGATCCATATTTGTAGCCGTCAAAGGGAAGACGTCGTTACAAATCTTGGTAATCTTTACAGGATCGAGTTTCTTTGATTTTGCGATAATCTGTGAAAGAACATCTCTCTGTCTTTCGGTACGCTTAAAGTCGCTTCCTGCCGTATAACGGATACGACAATACGCAAGTGCCTGATATCCTGAAAGTGTCTGTAATCCTGTAGTCGTTATGGGAACATAATCATCCGTAATAACGGTATTTGTCTCTGTGGAATACATTGATGCCTGATAGTCGTTCAAGAATTTGATTTCATTCTGCTGAATATCAATATCTACACCGCCAACCGCATCTACGGTATTCATTACTCCGTCAAAACCTACGGTAAGAAACTGAGTAATATATAAGTCAAGGTTCTGATTAAGCATGTTCAGTGCCTTCTCGGGTCCGCCGTACGCATATGCGGCATTACATTTTGAATAAGAAGGCTTATCCTGTGTACCGATGTTTAAAAGTGTATCTCTGTAAATACTGCAAAGTCTTGTCTCGCCTGTATCATTGTCTATAGCAGCAATAATAATCGTATCTGTTCTGGTACCCTTATCAAGATTCTTAGCTCTCGCATCAACACCGAAAAGAGCAAGAGTTGTATAACCTTTTCTCGTCTCCTGAACTACGGGATCGTCTTCATCTACGTTGATTACAATCTTATCGGGATCAAGGTCGTATTTCTGAACGCCTGTTTCATCGCCTGTTGCTCTGAATACAAAAATAAGAATTACAATTACAGCTATAAGGACAACTGCCTCAACACCGATAATGACATTACGTATTATCTTATTGCCGCCGTTTTTCTTTTTCGAACCGGGTCTTCTCTTTTTACCGCCCTGTCTTCTACTGCTATCTGCCATGTTTTTCCTACCTAAGTAGCCTCCTAGTATGCATTTTTGTTGATAAATCCTTTCAGGAATGTGAGAAGGAGAATCTGTATGTCAAGCCAGATAGTCCAGTTTTCGATATAGAAAATATCGTACTCAACTCTTTTCCTGATTGAAGTATCGCCTCTGTAGCCGTTTACCTGTGCCCATCCGGTCAAGCCCGGTCTTACCTGATGTTTAATCATGTATCTGGGTATTTCTTCCTTAAACTGTTCTACAAACTGAGGTCTTTCCGGACGAGGTCCTATAAGAGACATATCACCCTTTAAAATATTGAAGAACTGAGGTGTCTCGTCAAGGCTGGTCCTTCTTAAAAACTTACCGAAGCCGGTTACCCTTGGATCGTTCTTGGTAGTCCATTCTTTTTCTTCTTCCTCGGGTTTTTGTTCAACCATGGTACGGAACTTGTACATCTTAAATACTTTGTTGTGAAGTCCGACTCTCTCCTGAACAAAAAATACCGGGCCGTCCTTATGACATTTAATAATGATAACCGATAAGAGCATAACCGGCGAAAATACGATAATTGCCACAAGCGATCCGAAAATATCAATCGCTCTCTTAAGGTACCAGTTAAATGTACTTGTCAAGGGTACTCTTCGTATATTGATTACGGGAAGTCCGGATAAATCCTCAGTGTAGGGCTTTGAAGGAATTACCGAATTGTAATCCGGAATAAACTTGGTATGAACACCGGATTTTTCACATCTTCCCACTATTTCTTCTAGTCTTTTGTAGTTTTTCAAAGGCAGCGCAATCGCTATTTCATCAAGCGTGTTCTGCGGCAGTATAACCTCGAGATTATCGATTCGTCCGAGTACCTGAATACCTTTATAATAGGTACCTGCAGGAACTTCATCATCAAGAATCCCGCGAATTTTGTATCCCCATTGAGGATTGACCAAAATCCTGTCGATATATTGCTCGCATGCTCTTGAATAGCCGACTATCACGACCTGCTTTGAATTGTATCCGACCTTTCTGATATAAGAAAGAATGCTTCTCACTATCAGTCTGTATCCGGCCATGAATACAACATTGCCGAGTGCGAAGAAGAATATTAAGGATCTGGAGAAGTCAGGCTCATTAACCAGGTAAAGTACCACGAGGAAAATCATTCCGCCGACAACATTGGCCCTTATTATATCCACCAGTTCTTTGAACCAGGAGGACATTCTCTTCGGTTTATAAAGGTTCAGTGTGGCAAATACCGCCAAATAGCCCGGGATAATAAAATACAAGGCAAAAAAATAAGTTTTCATCGGCAAAACACCTTGGTTTACCGGAGGAAAAATTACCATTCTGCCATACCAGGCACAAATATAAGCAAAAGCCGTTACTATGCAATCAAGCACAACATGCAATCTGTTAAAAAAAGTTTGATTGTCCTTAATCATAAGCAACTTGCGTCCGATTGCTCAAACGCCCTCGAATTTAAATAATACAATACGAACAGTGTTTTTTCAACCCTAAAAAATTCACATTAATATATGATGTTTTTTAACATTTCCAATTCTATCGCCCAGGCTCTTTTTCTCTTGGCCGAATCGAAAACTATCTTTTTCTGCTTCTCGCTCTCGGTCTTTTTTATCTTTCTGCCTTCTTTGAGACCTTTGCGATAAGCCTTGCCGAGACCTTTGTTCCAAAAGAAGAGCTGTTTAATGATAACTCCCGCTTCCTGAACCGGGAAATTGACTATCTTTTGAAGCATGGTCTGGTTCTTATATCTTATAAGAATCGAATTTCTCGCAGATAAAAATACCTTAAACTCATTATGTCTCGAACCGCTCGTGGCGCTTCCCTCATGGAAAACCCTTGCTTTAGGCTCGTACATATTGATATATCCGTAAAGTCTTGCTCTGTATCCTATATCCACATCCTCAAGATAAGAAATGTGGTTTTCGTCAAAAAGGCCTATGTCCATAAGGACTTGTCTGTTGTAAAGAGCCGCTCCCGCACAGGATGAAAAGATTTCACCCGGTTTGCTGTGGCTGTCGGCAAGTTTATCCTTGCCCCTGCTTCTTGCCCAGCCGAAGATATTGTAAAAATCTCCTGCATTATCTATAAGAGCGTGATTTACAGCCGAAAGCATCTTGCACTGAACGGAAAAAACTCTCGAATATTCGCCGTCTTTTTCGATGGATGAAACAAGTTCCCTCAGGCACCCGTCATCCACGTAAGCATCATTGTTAAGCAAAAATACATATTCGGAACTGCTTGCCCTGATACCGTCATTGACGGATGCGGCAAATCCGCGATTTACGTCATGTTTTATAAGTACGGCCCCGGGATAGGAGGCTGCCACCTCTTCCACTCCTTCCTCCGAAGAAGCATCATCCACGATGATTACATCAAAATCCTTAAAGTCCTGTTTGGAAAGAGCATCAAGGCATTTTGACAGATACATGATTCCGTTATAATTGGGAATAATAACACTTAATTTCATTCTGCGCGACTACTCCTGTTTGTGTTCCGGATCATACAGAATCTTGTATCCCAATTCTCTGACTTTTTTGCAAAAGTCCAGACTTATCTGAACGTAATCCGGCGTGCTTTTCGCAAGTTTAGATTCTACCATCTCATCATAGAGATTTTCGAGTACCGGATTGATTCTCATATTTCTGATATCCGCAGCTTCAACCTGCTGTACAAGCGAACCGCGGTGCATATATCCGCCCATTCCCTTTGCCAGGCCCTTATAAAGTACCGTTCCGTCTTCCTTCATGGCACCGCCCGAAATCTTTCCGAATTTATAAATGGGACCGCAAAGCATTCCTATATAAGGTCTCGTGGAGAAAAGAAGATTCTTATATTCTATGTGGTAGAAACCAAGATGTGCGGTGTGACTTACAATAACAGCCCATCCGAGCGATTTACAGTAATCATCCACGGCACGGCGTCCCGCTTCATATGCGTACTCCTTCGCATCGGTATTGCCGGCAGTTGATTTTTCATGGCATCTCCAATGGTAAAGGATCTTCGGTACATGAAGTGTCTGTCCTTCGGGATCTTCCATGCTTCTTATGGCACGAAGGAACAAATCGTAATCCTGTGCTCCGTCGTATTCCGAACGAAATCCCAATTCCTGAATCAGATTCCTCTCAAGGAAAGCCAGATGACAGATATAATTATTGGTTAAAATCATATCCATATTTAAGTTCGGCTTTCTGTTGGGTTCAAAAAAAGATTTGCCCTTGGCGTCTGTCTTGTCTTCATCGGAATATACAAGTTTTGCTTTATACTCGTTGGCTACCAGAGCTTTGGACATGTAATAAAGTGCATCCGGCGTCAAAAGATCGTCATGATCAAGGATTCCGACATAATCTCCGGTCGCAAATTTGATACCGTGATTGCAGTTGGCCGAGATGCCTCCGTTTGTCGTCATGTGAATGTATTTGATAACACATCCGTCATAATCATATGTGACATCCGCATCAGCCGAAAAGCGATGAATCTTTTTGATTTCTTCCATGGAAAGGGCTTTTCCGGCAGGTCTGTCGCCGTTGACCACTCCGGTCATATTCTCGATTTCGTTAAGTAATCTCTGATTTCTCGATCCGTCTATAATTATCAGTTCCCAGTTGTTGTAAGTCTGACCGAATACACTCGCAAGCATCTCGTCAAAGTAAATTGTATCCGTCTCGTAAGCGGGAACGATAAGCGAAAATTTGTTGCTGAAGGAGAAGCGGCTGCTCCAGGCTTTCTGTGCTTTGAGTTCTTCAGTTGTTGCCAGCTGATATTTAAAACTCTTGGGAGGTTTGCTTAATGCGGTGTCTGCAACCGCAAACGCCGTCTTTTCCAAACCGTTTCTTTTCAAATATCTGTTTGCTTTACCGTATAACTCATTTATCTTGGCCATAGCCGCCTCCAACACCCCGAATCATTCGGGGAAACAACACTGCTCTTTAATGCTTTTATGCAAGTTTGCTCTTTAAAGCATCTGTCAGCTTAACTACTTTTTCTTTTGCATCATCGATGTTTGCGCCCTTTACGCCCATGTAGAACTTAATCTTGGGTTCTGTACCCGAAGGTCTTGCGCAGCACCATGCATCATCTGAAAGTTCGAAGTAAAGAACGTTCGAATAAGGAAGTCCGGTAGCGCTCTTTTCGCCTGTTGCAATATCGATTCTCTCGTCTTTTGTATAATCTCTAATTGCAAGAACTTTCCAATCACCGAATTCCTTGGGAGGATTGGATCTTAAGTTTTCCATAATGGCTGCTATCTGTTCGCTGCCTTCCTTGCCCTTCATCGTGATTGTATAAAGGTCTTCTTTGTAATATCCGTATTTCTCATACATATCAAGCATCATATCCCATACGGTGATACCCTGCTTCTTGCAATATGCTGCAACTTCGCAAAGACACATAACCGCAACGATTGCATCCTTGTCTCTTGCATGAGTTCCGGCAAGGCAACCGTAGCTCTCTTCAAGGCCGAATACAAAATTGTATGTGCCTCTTTCTTCAAACCACTTAATCTGCTCGCCGATATATTTAAATCCTGTAAGGACTTCAATCTCCGTAACATTGTATGCCTTGGTAATGACATCTGCCATATTGGTGGTAACGATGGTCTTAACAAGTGCGGGATTCTCAGGCATAAGGCCAAGTTTTGTACGCTCTCTCAAAATATATTCGGCAATAAGCATACCTGACATATTTCCCGTGAAAGGCACATATTCGCCGGTCTTAGTATCAAGTGCGTAAATACCGAGTCTGTCCGCATCGGGATCCGTAGCAAGGACCACATCGGCCTTAACTTCTTTTGCAAGCTTAAGTGCAAGAGTGAATGCTTTGGGATCTTCGGGGTTAGGATATTCGAGTGTGGTAAAGTTGGGGTCGGGCATTTCCTGCTCGGGAACAACGATAACATTCTCAAATCCGATTTCCTTTAAGATTCTTCTTGCGGGAACATTGCCTGTTCCGTTGAAAGGAGTGTAAACAATCTTTAATTCCTTGCCCATCTCCTTGATTACTTCGGGATGGATAATCTGCTTTTTAAGCTCTGCCATGAAAGCATCATCAATTTCCTTGCCTGTCTGGATGTAGAGGCCTTTGCTGATTGCTTCAGCTTTATCCATGGTCTTAACTGTATGATAATCCGTAACATTCTTTACGTATGAAATAATCTCTTTGTCTCTGGGGCTTGTAATCTGAGCGCCGTCTTCCCAGTATACCTTGTATCCGTTGTATTCGGGAGGATTGTGGCTGGCGGTAATTACTATGCCTGCAGTACATCCTAAATATCTTACCGAGAAAGAAAGTTCGGGAGTAGGACGAAGTGCATCAAAAACATAAGCCTTGATTCCGTTTGCCGCCATGCATAAAGCTGCTTCATCGGCAAATTCGGGAGACATACGTCTTGAATCGTATGCAATCGAAATACCCTTATCCTGTGTTCCCTGAGCAAGGATATAATTTGCAAGACCCTGTGTAGCCTTTCTTACGGTATAAAGATTCATTCTGTTGGTTCCGGCTCCGATAACGCCTCTTAAACCGCCTGTACCGAATTCCAAATCTCTGTAAAATCTATCTTCCACTTCCTTGTCATCGTTTCTGATGGCAAGCAATTCTTTTTTCGTATCTTCATCAAAATAATCATCCTCAAGCCAGAAGTTAAACTGTTCTCTGTAATCCATAGTCATTCACTCCTTTTCATTTATGAATTCTGCGCATTTGCACACTTATAATTATTGTAACTCTTTTTGTCTTTAAATACAACAAAACAAGGGTATGAAAAACATAAAAAAGCAGTCCGAAGACTGCTTTTACAAACATGTAATATTAAAAGCCAAAAGAAGCACATTTCTGATAACCCACTGTGCGAGAAGAAGCCCTACTCCGGTAAGAATCAGCACTGTCACCGGAAATCCCGTAAAGCCGAGCTTTTTAGTAGTTTTCACAAGTATCGTGTTTATCATAAACACAGGATAAACCGCATATGTATACGGCACAAAAGGATTGCAGAGAATGCTTTGGATTATGTGTCCGTGAATCATGTGATTAAAGCTTCTCGTTCCTCCGCAGCCGGGACAGTATATGTGAATCATTTTGTATACTGCACAAGTGATGCCGCCGTAAGAAAGTTTATCTCCGAAAAAAATAAATACCGTAACAGCGACAATCGACAATAATCCGAAGACTATACCCAGATAAAACCAGGTATTCGTCAAATCATCTTTAAAAAGCCTTTTGCTCATATTAATTGTACATGCTTATGATGGCCAAAATGAAATAAAGCGAAACGAGAAAAATCACAAGTACAGCCAATACAACACCGATAATGCTTGTAATCAAACCGGCAAGCGACAATCCGTCACCGTTTCTCTTTCTTCCGACGATACTTAATATCAAGCCTACCACGCCGAGAATAAAATCAAGGCAGGGCAATGCGCAGCAAAGAATCGATGCAATACCTAGTATCAAACCTGCTATTGAAAAACCTTTTGCGGGGATTTCTTCGATTTCCTGAGAATCCTCATCCGTAAAAGTATATTTGTAAGTTACTTCTTCTGCCTGTTCGACAGTCGCCTGTACATCCTGCATGGGAGTTTCGTTCAAGTTGTTGTTATCCATGTATTTTTCCTCCTAATCGGCAAATTTATTATACGTGGCTTATGTCGGTATACATTGCCAAATCTGTATCGATAGTGCAAATATCATTTAAGTTAAGATCATGAACATTGTTATGGCCTGTGCTTCTGCAGATTTCCTTTAAAGCTTCCGTCATGCTGTTGGCCATGTCAATGTCAAATCCTCTTTCAACCAATACAAAGTTTGCACCGAGTGCAAGAATCTTTGCAAGTTCCTGGGCATCCTTTAATGCTTCCACGCATACAAGGATTTCAAGTTTGGAATTAACTCTGTTGAGGTAATTTCTGGCTCTTCTTATTGCGTAAGGAAGGATTCTTGAAGATACATCGTTGAGGATAACGAAATCAAGTTTTGCGTATACGCATGCCTCAAGGTCGTCTTCTATTCTTCCTGCAACCAGATCTATGCCTACCGGTGTACCGTTAAATCTTGCCTTTGCGATTTCAACTTCTTCTCTTAACTCTTCCTTGCTTGAAAGGTTGGGAATATGTCCTTCCTCGCCCTTTACAAGAACCAATGCCTGATTGGAATATTTCTCGGGCTTGGAATTGTTGGGAATATGCTCACCCCAGATAAAGAGTTTGGAGAAACAGAAAGGCTGACGTACTTCTACGGGGCAGGATGTAAGCGCACCGATTACAGTCTTTGTTTCAACAGCGGCATTTCTCTTAAGAGGAAGAGGATTGCACTGTGCGGGAAGAAGAATGATATTCTCGAGTCCGTTGGATACGTTGGGATCCACGAGACGATAATCATCAAATATCTTCTGTGCTTCGGTATCATAAAGAACCGTATACTTTGTATCACTCTTTAACATTGAGTATGCTACAGGCTTGCCGTCTGTCTCTTCTGTTTCATCAAGGCAGATATAACCTCTCTGCTCTTCTGTATCTTCTGCTTCTGCGACAGTTTCTTCTGAAGCTTCTTCAACTGCCTCTTCTGCGGCCTCTTCTGCTGCTGCCTCTTCAGTAATTTCAGGCTCAGCATTTTCTTCTGCGGTTTCTGAAACTTCCTCTACGGGAGTTTCTGCTGTTTCTTCTGCAGCCGCGTCTTTAATCTCTTCTGCAGGTGTTTCTGCAGTTTCTTCTGCAGCTTCCGAAACTTCCTCTACGGGAGTTTCTGCTGTTTCTTCTGCAACCGCGTCTTTAGTCTCTTCTGCAGGTGTTTCTGCAGTTTTTTCTGCAGGAGTTTCCGCTGCTTCTTCAACAGGTGTTTCAACTGCTGCAAATACTCCGTCGAATACATTGTCTGATTCAGATGCAGGCTCTGTAAAGAAATCATCTTCTGTTTCTTCTGCCGCATCTGTATCTTCTGCCTTAACTTCCGCTTCGGCATTTACATCATCATTTGATTCGATGTTCTCTTCCTTAACTTCATTGTCATCAAAGTTAAGATAAACAACGCCTTCTTCTTCGTCTTCGGGAGTGCTCTCATCAAAGAAAGTTTCTTCCTTAACTTCGTCAGCAGCCTCAGCCGGTTCTTCGGAAGTTTCCGCTTTTTCTTCCTCGAAGAATTCATTATTGTTATCAGCTTCCTCAAAGAAATTATCGTTGTCTTCCGCTGTTTCAGTCTCTGCATTTTCAGCGATTGTTTCAACGTTTTCTTCTGCTGTTTCCGCTATATCTGTCTCTTCGGCATTTTCTTCAACTGCCTCTGTATCGGCAGCTGTCTCTTCTTCGGTATTATCAGCAGTTTCCTCTACTGTCTCTGTTGCGTCTGCAGTTTCTTCCGCAACTTCTGATTCGGCGTTTTCTTCTGCGGCTTCTGCATTCTCTGCTGTTTCAATACTTTCTTCTGCAGTTTCTTCCACAGCATTTTCTTCTGCTGCTTCTATATCTGCAGTTTCAATATTTGCTTCCGCAGTTTCCGTGTTTTCTTCCGATGCTGCATTTTCTGTATTGTCAGATGATTCTTCAAAGAATGAATCCTCTTTGACTTCTTCGTTTAATTCGGGAGCGCCGACTCTTTCTTCCTCGTAGAATGATTCTTCATCGGAATCGTTGATGGACTCTTCGGGACTTTCTTCAAATACAAGTTCCTCTGTGTCTTCTTCTACAGGAACGTCCTCATCTTCCTCTTCTTCCTCTTCCTTGGCGCCTACAACCTTCTGTACAGTGCCCATTCCGTTACCCCAAAGAGGTTTGAATTCCGTGTTTTCTTTATTCTTTTCTTCTTCGGCTTTCATCTCTTCTTCTGTCTTGACGGGCTTGCCTGAATAGAAAGTCTGAATAAGGCCGTTGTCTTCATGCTCTTCTCTCTCAACGACAGCTTCCTCTTTCTTCTCCTCGCTGCCTTCAGAGCCGATTACTCTTTCTACGCTTCCCATATGGCTGAACGAATATGAAGGCTTGTCTTCTTTGACTTCTTCTTTTTCTTCATCCTTAACGTCGTCATCCTTTTTCCAGAATTCCTGACGTTTTTCTATCACAAAACCGCCATCGTGAGATGATTCTTCCGAAGGCTTTTCGCTTTCCTCTGCTTTTGCCTCGGCTTCTTCTTTCTCTCTGGCTTCTTCCTTTGCATTCTGCTCGAGAATTTCATCTATAAAGTCTTTATGGCTTTCTTCTTTTTCCTTAAGGAAATCTGCAAAGCTTCCGGTCAATCCGTTGGATGCTTCGCTCTTTTCCTCTGTATTTTCTTCTGTATTTTTGGGTTCTTCCTCAGATTTATCGGAATCCGATGATGAGAATTCGCTTACCGCAGAGAAAAGACTTTCATATACGGGATTGGGCTTTTCTTCGGATGTTTCCGACTCCTTTGTGTCTTCCGTTTCATCTGCCTCTTCAAATACAAAATCGTCATCATCGTCAGACTCTTCTGTTTTTTCAGATGTATTTTCATCTGCTTCGATCAAAGAAAATGCAGACTTGTCGGCATCACAAATCGGACAACTGTATAAATTGTCAAATGTCTCTCCCGCCTGTTGTTCGTCGAATACATATCCGCAAATTTTACATTCGTATTTTGCCATTAAAATTACCCTCCCAAAAGATTAAACCTAATCTCTTATATCATATATTTATAAGCGTCTTATGTCAAGAAAAACCGCTTTGCTTGGGCAATTTTTGTCCATCATTTCGGGGCGTATTTTCTTTCTCTCAAAAAAGACTTTAAAGACAACGTTTTTCTAATGCTTCAATCCCCAAAAGCTCTAATTGACCCTTGCTCTTTTTCGCTCTTTACGGGTATACTCTTCTTATGAGCGAAATGACAAAAAGAAATTATAAATTCATACTTACATACGACGGAACCAAATACTACGGTTGGGAGCATCAGCCAAAAGTCGAAGAAACCATTCAGGGAAAGATTGAGAATGTATTGAAAAAGATGCTCGATACCGATGTCGAGGTCATAGGATGCGGGCGAACGGATGCCGGCGTCAGCGCAAGAGGTTATGTTTGCAATGCACATTTTGCAACAGAAAAGAAACCCGAAGAAATAAGGGATTATCTGAATCGCTATCTTCCCGACAATATCTGTGTGGATGAATGTATCATCGCAAGCGACAGATTTCATTCAAGATACAATGCCACGGGAAAGACATACAGATATACCTGCTACATTGGCAATACCAAGCCTGTTTTCGACAGAAAATTCGTCTATGTACTTGATTTCATGCCCGATATCGAAGCGATGAAAGAAGCCGCCTCTTACCTTATCGGAGAGCACGATTTTGCTTCATTTTGTTCTAATCCGAAAATGAAAAAATCCACCGTCAGAAAAGTGGATTCCATTATCATCGAAAAAAATAAAGATTATATTACTTTTACATATCACGGATCGGGATTTTTACAGCACATGGTAAGAATACTGACAGGAACTCTTCTTGAAGTCGGCGAGGGCAAAAGAGATGCTTCTTCCATACCCGCCCTGATAGATGCCAAAGAACGTGCAAAAGCCGGAGCATGCGCCCCGGCCAATGGTCTTTGTCTTATAAAAGTAGATTACTGATATCAGCGTTTTATTTTGCAAGTTCGAAATATTTATCGGGATATACCGAAAAGACTATTCCGCCGGCAGTCTGTCCGCAATAATACACTCCTTCGCCAACGTATCTTGAATAAAGAACCTCGTTTATTGATATCTCTTTTCCGTTCTCATCAAAAAGATAATAATAAACTCTCGTTTCGGTTCTGTATGAATCACCGTCTTTTACCTTTTCCGTTACTTCTCTTCTCTCAGCATCGGATATATTCAATTCATTAAAATAATATCCTTCTTTTGTTCGATCGCGAGTCAGGCTCGGAACTATAACATTAGCGGCGATTATCACAAACGATCCCATCATTATCAGTACCACCCCAAAAGAAGCACACATAATAATCATGCCACCGCTTGCTCCTTCTTCCATGCCTTTTAAAATCAATGAGAAAATGTAATATATTACAAACCACACTATTACAGAGCCAAAACATATAAGGAGCATAATAAAAGTTTTTTTCGACTCTGCAACATCCGAGAGATATTTATTATGATCTTCTTCAAGAATTTCGTCAGTAAGCAAAGTCTTGCCATCCTGACTGATCATTTTTTCATAACGTTCCGTTTGCGCTTTATCATCCTTTTTCTGGTCGATAAAACCTTTTACCATAATTCCGACCATCAAAAAGAAAATCACGAAAAATCCGATAAGAAAAATCTTTCCGATAAGTTTCTTATTCATTGCTCCCCCTTTTAACTTTTACAGTTGTCTGTTTCTCTCCACACAGGCTTCAACGGCATCCATAACGACCCCTCTGAAGCCTCCTTCTTCAAGAACCTGAACTGCAGCGATTGTAGTTCCTGCAGGAGAACAAACCATATCTTTCAATTCGCCGGGATGTTTTCCCGTCTCGAGCATAAGTGCAGCGCTTCCCTTGACTGCAGATGCCGCGAATTCATACGCCTTGTCTCTGGTAAGGCCTGCTGCCACTCCGGCATCGGCCATCGCCTCTATAAACATAAATACATAAGCGGGAGCAGAACCGCTGATACCTACAACGGCATCCATCTGGCTCTCGGTAACTTCAATTGCTTTTCCGCAGGCACAAAGAATACTGAGTGCTGTCTTTTTCTCTTCTTCGCTGACATTTTTATTTACGCAAACGCCTGTGCATCCTTCGCCTATTAATGCAGGAGTGTTAGGCATGCATCTGACAATCTTCATATCGGCTCCGATATTGCTCTCAAGCCATTCAACAGTCTTTCCTGCAGCGATGGAAATAACAAGAGTGTTCTTATTCCATGCATCCCTGATACCTGATAACATATCTCCCATATGCTGAGGCTTTACTGCAAGAATTACAACATCAGAATTTGCCAAAACTTCTTTATTGTCAGCGGCAATATTAATCCCGTAGCTGTCTTTTGCCTTTGCTTTCAAAGCATCGCTTAAATCAAAACCTGTAACATTTTCTTTTTCAACTATTCCTTTGGAAACAATACCGCCAAGAATTGCGCCACCCATGTTTCCAAGTCCTATAATGCCTATTTTCATTTCTAATATCTCCCTTTAAAAATTCCTTTATTTATTGGCTTTCCGTCTTATCTATTCTTTACCGAGTGCCACATCGAGTGCCACAAAGCATGCGATTATATAGATTTTTATCCAACATTTAAAGCATCAGCCACTAATTCTATCTCTTTATGTTTCTCATCTTCTGTAATATGAACATACAGATTCATTGTTATACCAATATTTGAATGTCCAAGAATCTTCTGAAGAGTTTTAGGTTTCATTCCTCCTTCAATACATCTTGTAGCAAATGTATGTCTAAGCACGTGCATTGAAAACCTTGGTATACCTGCTCGATCACAGAAACGAAATAATTCCGAATCATATGTACTGTTTTTCACCGGAGTCCCCTTTCTGCACAAGAACACGGTATCCGACCATTCCTTTTCTATATTTTTGACTGTCGAATTCTTAAACTTCTGATTTTGAAGAATACGAATCGCTTCATCAGTTAAAGGAATTGTTCTAAACCCAGCCACGCTTTTCGGCGGACCGACTTTCCATTCACCTACGCAATATCGATACTCCATCGATCTTTGAATCGTCATTGTTTTTTCTCGAAAATTGATATCATCCCATTTAAGTCCAATCAATTCTCCTGTTCTAAGACCCGTTTGAAGAACAAATCGATATTGGTTCTCGTAACTGTATCCTTTGACCGATTGCAAAAACAATCTTTGAGCTTCTATCGTAAGAGCTTCTTTCTTTTTTGAAGGCTCACCTATATCACTCCTGACTGATTTTTTGCACGGATTTGAAAGAATAACTTCATTCTCTTTAGCAAAATCAAGCATATTATAAAGAGTTATTCTGGTCTGGTATATAGTTGTACTCTTATACCCTTCATCCGCCATGTCAGTAAAAATCTTCTGACAATGAATCGGCTTGATATCCATCAAAAGCTTGTTACCAATAAGAGGCTTTATATTTTTGTTATATCTTTCAATATAATTTCTTACAGTATTTGATCGAACAGTTTGTCTTTTAACGCTAATCCAATATTCAAACCAGGAATCAACAAGCATATCAACTGCTTGATTAATATCACTGTGTTTATCAATATACATAGCATCTTCAATCCACTGTTTTACTTCTTGAAGTTTCTTTGAACGTTTTGACTTGCGTTTTCCAAATTTATCTACAAACCTTGCACAATAAGTTCCGTTCGGCTGCTGATAAATCCCTTCGCCAATCTCCTTTCCTTTTAAATCTTTTCCCATTTGCAACTCCTTTCCAATAAAAAAAGAAGCCCCAAATCAGCAACTTTTATTCTACACCAGCAGGGGCTTCTTTGCAATCAATAACAAAATGTGTTTCATGTCATATTTTTTTCAGATTTCAATATTTTCAGAAATGAACTTTTCAAACTCTTTGCGCTTAACCAATTTTTTCTTCCCCACATATAAAACAAACGGACATCTCGGAGATTTCAAAAGATTTTCCAGCTTATTAATGCCTATGTTGGAATACTCCGCAGCTTCTTTTATGGTTAGCGTTACTTTTTCCTTAACCGGAATTTCATTCTTTAATTTGCTCAATGGCAAATTATCTCCGCCATACTCTCCAACTCTAAAATGCGAGCAAGAATTCATCTCCTGCATTTTCATATTAAGCATGTACAGTGCCTGATAAGCCAAAGGTATTGCCGAGGGAATCGCCTTTGGAGTATATGTCTTTTCAATATTATAAATAACCTTGTCCATAAATCTTTTCCTCCTTAACACTTTCTGTCAATCAATTTTAATTAACACTTTTGATCACATCTTCTTCCAAAGAGTCTATGACTTTTCTAATCTCATAACTTTTTCTTATTTGATAATTTCTTTCTTCTGTTTGATTATTATCATTCATGTCTTTTCTTCCTTTCATATATTTATTAGCTTTAGTTTCGTTTGGAACCTCAACCATTTTCCCCTCTTCAACTAGCTGAATTTTGTTTTGGCAAGCAGTGCATCGAAGGCCCTCGATGCTTTTTTCGCTTGTTGGTAGCATGCCCCCAAACCCCCAGAGCCTCGCTTCTGCTCGGAGCTACGCATCACATAAATGTGACGCTCTTCCTTTATTAGTGACGACTTTCTTTGTCAAAAATACTTAAGAATCCCTCGTAAACTTTTCTCAAAGCTTCATATATTTCATCCTGTTGGACTTTTAATTCTTTTATATCTTTGATATAGATACTTCCGGTTTCATTGGCTCGTTTTGCAACCTGATTTAAGTTGTTGGAATTAATTCTAAGAAGGCGACTTATTTCTCTTAACTCGCTCGTATCCAAGCGAATTACATATCCGTCTATAGCCATTTTGCGAATATAAGCAGACATGTTTCTTATGCCAGCCTGCTCCATTTTCTTTTCAATCAGTTTGCGATGTTCCGGTTTAATCCATATCCGAAGTCTGTCTGTATAATCACGCATTTCCTTTTTTCCTCCTTTGTTTTTTACTTTTTCTTTGTCATATTCTCCGAAGTGATTTTCTGGCAGGTAACCTCTGGGTTTTATAGCCTTATAGACTGTTTTGGACTGTGCCGTTTTCTATTTCTTGGTTCGCTCCGCCTTAGGCATCCTCGCTTAACTTCCCCAAAATAATATTCACCCGGTATGCTCATTCAATTGTTTTTCCTCTGGGATGATTTGATTTTAGAATTTATTAAGGCTCTTTCCCGTATATCCGAAAGGTAGGATTTCGAACAAAAAAGCACCTTGCTAAACAAGATGCTAAGTTTCAAATAAAAAAAAGATGCCGTTTCCGACTTCCTTCATTTTACATTTTAAGTTGTTAACTTTTCTTATTCAAGACCTTTAACCGGAAACTTGCGGCATTCAATCGGAAGTTGTCGGCTCCAAACCGGCATCAAAAGTATCTATCCTCCGAAGCAACGCGAAGGCAAATCCGTCGGAGACAATCAACCCAATAAGCACTACATCCCAAATGGGATGTATAGAAGTGCGCCCTTATTAAAATAAGGGATTTATGATTGTTGATGTTTCTGATCTGCGACGAGAAATAACATATCCTGTTGATCAAAATTTATATGCACGTTACTTTCACCCTTCAAATAAAAAGGAGAGCATCTTCACGCGCTCTCCACTTTATATTTTATATATTGACAATATTAATGCAAGGGGAACTTCGGGGTAATACCCGGGTAATTCCGAGGTAAAAATCAGGTAATATCGGGGTAATACCCAGGTACTTTTTTCGCCTCAAATCCCCATTTTATCGACATTCGTTATTTTCATACATTTAATTCAAAAATATTTTTAACTATCCCTGTCAACCTTCATAAATAACTTCTCATATTTAAACCTACTATTCAGGATAAAATACTGTAGTGTTTATATCTCCATTCCAATTTGGTATAGGTAACAACCAATCATCATTATTCATTATATATATTTCAGCCTGTTTGTATGTATTCAAATATATCTCATTTAAAAGCCACGTTTTTCAGGATCATATTCTTCAGTAAATTGATCAAGATAATCAAACAATTCGCATTCTGCAATTTCCCTTTTTAATCTGTCAAATGATGATAATTCTCCATTTTCAAAAAACCTTTTTCCCACTATGCAAAAATGCGTTTCCTTTCCACCTTCTTTACGAAACTCAATATAACAAAAACCATCATTATTCATGATATTTTGGACTTGATTATAATTTAATGGAGTATCGTTATAAAACTTTTGCTTAACTTTTATCTGTTTGGACAAATTGTATATCTCGTTTACCTGTTCCTTATCACTAATTGTTTTCCAGTAGATCATTTCATTTTCACTCACATCCCAATATTTGATAAGAACTTCGTCAAAATAATACTCCTCGTCCGCATAAAAAATATGTTTATAAGCTTCTGAGATTTCTATCGGCGGGTTAAATATACCGTATATTTTGTTAGGCATTTTAATTATATAAACTACAACATAAAAAAGAATTGCAAATATAATAAAACAACCTACGAAACGAAGAATTTTAAATTTCTTTTTATTATTTTTCATAGTCTTTCCTATTATTCTTCAGGATAAAAAACTGTAGTATTAATTTCACCATTCCAATTTGGTATCCCAAGTCCCAATACTTCTGTAGATTTATACGTATTCAAATATACCTCATCATCTCTCTCATATTCTTTAAATTTTGTAGCATTATCAACAAATGGTATATGATTTTTTTCTCTTATGGAAAAAGAAGAACCATATTTATTTCCCATTAAAGGAACTCCAAATCTATTTGCTATTTCTTGAGAAAGATTTCCCAAATTCATATTTCGTGACTCTTTAAATGCTGTATGGCATCCGCAAAAGCGCAATCTAGCTCCAATATCCATATTTTCTGTCCACTGCGGAATCAATAACGGTTCAACTAATCCTTTCCACGAATCAGTCCCTGGACCTCCTCCATTATACATTTCAGGTCGAAGCGCGACACCATGAGAAAATATATCTACTGTCCCTATGTTCTTAGTCGTATCAAACACATCTTTCCATATTGATTTAAATGAGTCTTGGTTGTCCGCTTTAAGTATTAATATTTTTTCACTTGGAATACCTTCATAATATTTTAATTCATCACACCTCGTATATGCAGCTCTGGCAAATGTGCTTTCCCTATCAAATCGATTAATAGCTTCTTCAGTCCATTCATTATTTATACCATTTTCATCCTTATCTAGACCATATTCTGAAGCATATTTTTTTTCAAAATCTTTAACATCATCAGTTCCATAACCCCATATTATCACATAAGTAGATTTTAAAATATTATTCTTGGTTTCTTTTATCTTGTTTATATATTGATATTCCCCTCTTTCATCTACTTCAAAGCTTTTAATATCTGCAAATATCTTATCATTAACTTTATATATACTATTATTTTCCACATCCATTTTGTATTTGTTTTCAGTTAATAAATTTACAGAATACTTAAATATCATGGATTCATAATTGTCATATACAGAATAATTTCCGGTTCTTGTTAACAAATCATTATCAGACAGTTTGTTATCCATGCCATATTTAATTGCTCTCACAGACTCATTGTTTGTAACATAATCATACATGCCTCCATACATATAATCATACCAAAGCATATATAATTCATTAGAATAGCCGGAATTATACAATTCTTTTACTTTATCTGCGGTTAACAAATCTTCTCCATACGATTGGTTACCCATTCCAGAAATACAATCAATAATAAAATAGTTAGAAAAATAGTATTCACTCAACTTGGCACTAGTTTCATTTCCATTTAATATTTCTACAACATTTTTCTCATTCACTTCTAAATCTTTAGGAATCAACAAATGTTCGCGCAACCACCATTCAGGCATTTCTTTTCCTAATATCTCAGCCTGGTCTGCAGCCATCCAATATGTAAATATACTTATTTTTTCCTCATCCGTATATCCATTTTCCAACAATTGATTATATACAAAATCAAACTCTTCTCCATGCTCTGTATTTCTAAATCCATATTCAGTCCATGACTTTATATTATCTTCGAGCATAGCAATTTGAGCCAGAAAATAATTTCTCTGACTCGGGTCATTCTCCATAGCCTTTTCCAATGCTGCTTTTTGCTCATAAAGTTCTGCTATAGCTTTACCTGTATATGTCGATTTATCTATTGGTCTGTCTTCCGGAACGTCCCATATAATGTCCCCGCTGTCACTACTATTAAATGAATTCTCAACATAATCTACATTGTTTTCAGCATATGCTTGTTTAAGAGATTCTTTTGCGATGGATATTGCTTTATCGTCCCCTGAAGATAAAGCATTAATCAAATCTTTGGCTTTATTTCTTAAATCATTTGTGCCTTCAAATACTCCACTTGTATTCCCATTTATATCGTCGTAATTCTTTTCTTTATCGCAATAGAATACATATCTCTCCCAGGCTCCATCAGCCATTCCGTCATATCTATGGCCTTCTCCCTCCCAATATCCTTTTGTATCCAAACTCGTGGCTTCATATGCCTTTCTATAACAATCTCTTGCTGTTCCTCTATAATCATCATGATCACTTTTGGCATCTTCCTTTTGTGGAATGATAAAACTTCCATCAAGCACTTCATCACCCACATTATCCATCAATGATTTTGAGTATTGAATATCCAAATTGTTAGCCATAATCAAAGATCCGATAGCCGCAGAATAACAAGCCATTCTGTCCTTTAAGACTTTTATGGCTTCTCCCTCTGATGAATTATCCCAAATGAAATCATTTACATTTGTTTTTAATTGTTCATATACTGAATTTTCTTTTTGAAGATATAAGATATAATCCTGACATGTTGTCCTAACAGAACCCGGATTTAAATATGAATTATATAACATAAACCACCTATTATACTAAAATGTTTCATCAGTTATTGCATTTTGATCGCTATCACTCATTACTGAAATCACTTTATCTATCGAACCTATCTCTTTGTTAATTCCATCCACAATAACTTTCCTAGAGCCGATAGCATTTGCATGTGCACTTGTTAATTTATTATACCCAATGATATCGACATAATTATCTCTATAAACCTTATCATCTGTAAACAAATTAAGCGTATCATTCAAATCATTTTTGCGTCCCGTTAAGTTTTCTTTATTAATTGTTATCATGCTTTTCTTCTTTACTCTCTTGTTTTTCTTTTCTTTCTAACTCTTCTATTTCTTCTTTATAATTGTCTATCTTTTTATTAACATTTCTTGTATATTCTTCAAAATCTGATTCTTCACTCTCTCGTATTTTAAGAACATTCTGTCTTTGTCTAATGAAGAATTCTCGATCTTTTTCTGTTACATATTCCGATTCAAGAATTTTTTGATTCTTCATCAAGTTGTATTCTATGTCATAGCCAATTTTTTCATGAAATGATTTTGTATTTTTAATATCCTCATTTAGTTGAACAATCAACTTTCTTTTGGTTTCTTTTTGATTTTCGTCCATTTTATTTCCAAATATGATATCTAAAAAAGTATTTACTAAAACATTGATGCCAGGTACTTCTAACAAAAAGATAACACAATTCACAGTTTGTCAAAAGTACCTGGTACGTTCTTTCACAAAATAATCAAAATCTACGCCATAATGGCAACTTTATCGGAATCAATAAGAATTCTCTTATTCGTATCCCACATATTCTTATCAAGTTCCAAATCTTTACTTAAAATTCCACGTATATCGTTCGCATCATTGATTACATTTGTAATATTGTAATTAGCCGTAATAGTACTCTTATCATCTGCTGATGCCAACGACAAAGGCTCTTTGTTGTTATACTGATTTGGGGGTTATTATGATGTTTCACTTTTTACTATTCGTACCGAGTGCCACATCGAGTGCCATTATTCTACAAAAAACATAGAATTATAATAATTTTCATAAAGATTAAAACTTTTTCGTTTGCGATCAAATGCTTAATTTATGGTATTTTATAGCCTTTTATAAAAAAATATGAGTTTCATTCAAAACAGGCATCATAAAATAATTCCTATTTTCATTTCTAATATCTCCCTTTCGAAATATAAAAAGAAGTCTCTTTTCAACTGGTATCATTCTACACTAGCAGAGACTTCTTTGCAATTACCCTGTATAATATCAAACCTTATCTCAGTTCCTCCAGGAAAGTCTGTACGCGGTATGTTAACAATACGCTTCCATCCATATGAACAAGAGTGTCACGGTCCACCCAATTGTATGCCACGGTTTCGCCTTCCTGTAAGATTATGCTGTCTTTATCGCAATCTGTCTCGCATACATATACAACATAAACGCTTTTAGTCTCCGGTCTTACAACTCTTCCCACTTCTTTAAGTTCCTTGGCTATAATTCCGGTTTCTTCTCTGAGTTCACGAAGTGCGGCCTCATAGGCGTTTTCTCCTTTCAGTGCGGAACCGCCTCCGCTTGCCTCCCACATGGATCCGTTTGATTTATTCGGATCACGCTGCATAAGCAAATATGTCCCGTCCTTATGCTTTACAAGAATATCCACAACCAGATGATATACACCTTCAGGTATTTTTTCTTCCTCGCCGCGTACTAACGTAACTCCCTCAATAATATTAAAATTCTCATCATATGCATCCCAAATTTCCATTACTGACCTCTTCCGATAACCATATTGCATCTGCTCCTGCAATCAAAAATTGTACTGCATGAAATTTCCGTTATGCTTAAATCCATATGATTCGTATAACTTTACACCTACATCCGATGCTGTAATATAGATTGTTCCGCAGCCGTAGTCTTTGGCTTCCTTTACCACCCTGTCAAGCAAATTTGTAGCGATTCCCATCCTTCTGTAATTCGGATCGGTATACATACTGGAGAGGATGCCTACTTTACCTGAAGGGCAAGCGAAGTACGGCGGCTTTTCCGCGAAAGACATACCGCTTGTTCCCACTATCTTATCCCCATCAAATGCGAGCCAGGAAACATAAGTGCCGGCAGCTAAATTTCTTTTATAAAAATCCATCAATGCCGATTCAAGATCCACACCCTCCGGAGCGGTTTTGCCCGATGATGTGTATTCTTCCTTCAACTGGTCAATTCTCATTTTTATAATTCTGCTCAATTCATTTTCCGACAGTTTTTTGTAAATAATTTCCATTGCCGTTCCTTCCTTTCGAATAATAATTCAAAAACCTGAAACATAATCCTTATTCATTGGCCGGATAAAGTTCACTGAGCCGATTGTAACCTTGCTTCATTCTTTCTCTAAGTTCAGTCATACTGTTATCGAGTTTTTCAATCTGATTATCCTGCTCATCCACCTTGGCCTGTATATTAGAGATTTCAATATTAAGGAACTTACCGCCAATGAAAATTATAAATACGATTAATGCATAAAAAACTGTAGTGCATCCTAAAATAATTGCGAGAACGGAGTCGGAAGGCTTATGGTTTCTCTCCCAATTTTCATAATTGATCTTACGCTGTTCTTCCCTCTCAAGAGCATCTTGATATTTTGTATAGTTACTGTAATAGCCGACAAACTCATCAATACCGTTTTTATAATCCTCGGTCTGTGCTGTCTCATACTTGCTTAAATCTTCAGCTTTCCAATACGGGTTTATCGTGAAAAGCTTAAATCCCAGGAATACCATCAAGCATAAGAACAAATAGCAAAAGAGCGTAAGAATAACAGTTTTTCCCGGACGAATTTCAGGAGAAGAAAAGATAAATAACTTGTCTCTGTTATTTTTTAATTCGCTAAGATGACTTATCGATTTGACTCTTTCATTCCTTTGATCCTCCAACATATCCTTTTCTTCGATATATTCATGACCCGCATCGACAATGTCTTTCATGGTGGTAAAATACTCGCGGTCCTGAGGTTTGGATGATTCGATTGCTCTGTCGATTTCTTCACAGGCATTCTTATAATTGAGTTTTGAGAAAAGATCGATGTTTTTGATACCGTCAATCTTTGTTATATCCATCGCTATGAGAGCTTTACCGCGAAGAGCTTCAAAATTATTAGGCTCTTTCTCCAACAAAAAATCGTACGCTTTGCCTGCCGAAGTAAACTCTTTATTCTTTAGCGCCTGGGCAGCTATACCCAATACGTTTTCCTCGCGAAAATAGTCATAGTCGAATGTTACGCCGCAGAACGGGCATTCATACATCTGGCGTTCAACGTTGACAATGAGAGTTCCGCCGCAAGTCGGACATATGTGTTTCTTGATATCATTCATTTTTGTTTTCTCCTTCCGGTTTCCGTAAGAGTTAATTTGAAATAATTATAACGAGAATAACCAACTAAATATATTGTTATCAAAAGAAAATTACGTATTATAATTGCATGATTGCGGAAGAATAATAAGCCTTATTCAGAAATACCAAATTTTAAATATCTTCCATCTCACTGCTTGTCATATAATTTCGAATATCATTTATTATCTTAAGATCATCTTCGGTAAACTGATAATTTCCTTCTGTCCTAAAGAGCACGTCGTTCAAAAATACTTCCGGATTATCCATATTTGACAAACCCGGTACGGGACCTTCATCCATTAAAGCCTCAGTGATTTTCAGTACCGCATGCATTTCTTCGAGGCTTAAATTTCCGCGTCGTATCAGCGCCGGAACATCCGCTTTTATAAACACATTCCATGCGGAATATGCGGGCATAACATCATTGTCAATCCCGTTAAACAAGAGCCATTCTTTGGTTGCGTTTTCCGTAGGCTCGATGTAATCTGTACAGTGAATTCTGCCCCAGCCATGTACTCGTTTGGCACATTCTAAAATGTCTTTTTCTGCAGTTGACCATTTTCTCATCAGAAAAACGGAAAAGATTGTAAACTCATCGAATAATGCTATCGTTTTGATTGCCGTCTCCAATTCTCTGTCACCCTGTGTATTAAACAGTTCTAAAATACTTAGTCCGATTTTCACACATTCCATATCAGAAGATTGAAGAAACATATTATTCGCAAATTCAAACATTACATTTGGATCAAGTTTATCTTTGTTATCAATAATACATTCCTGCAACTCATCGATAATTGTAATCGCTCTGTGATCTTTGCAAAACTGAACAAATCCTTTTTCAGCCTCAGCAAATTCGCTTTTTCCGGCAAGCAGAATCAATTCTTCGAGTCTTTTCTTATCTGCATCCGAAAGAGGATTATGCCCCATATGATACATGCAAATTCCATCCATAGCTCCGGCTGCGAATTTAACTCCCTCGGTATCATCTTCACCGGGAAGTTCGAAATTCTCAGGCAACATTCCGTTTTCTTCTATGCTTTTAGTAATTAATTCAACTATTGACATGCTGTATCCCCATTTAAATTCCAATTATCCGCAAACCCTATCCTAATCCTCACTTTTAAGATATTCAACTATAGGTTCGATAAATTTCTTATAACTCGCTATTCTATCGTGAAACTTTCCGTCTTCAAATCACAATAGTATCTTCCACCTTCAGCTGTAAACTTTAATACACAATAATCCGGATCAGTAACCCCTCCCTTATAGAACATTGTGTCGCCTTTACGCCAAATCATATCTTTTGTCTCTTGATCAGTCAGCACTTCCATTTTGCCTTTCAGCATTACATCCATATACTTAATCAAACCCTTATGATAGAAGTAAATACAGGCATTGGGGTTATTCATATACTGCTTTACTCTCATGGATGATGTGTTTGTCGAAAAATAAAAACTATGTAAGCCTTCCATCTTTCTCGGCTTCAGCATCGCTTTTACATTTGGAAATCCATCTTCATCAATAGAACAGATAAAGGCAACATTCTGCTTTCTGATAAAACTCTCAATAATACTATTATCCATAATGCTCCTCTATTATGCTGAAATATAATTGTCTATAAGCCTTTGAATGAATTAAACCAGGCTCTCTCTTCAAAATCTTTTTTCTTAGGTAACAGTGGGGTGCTTTCAGCCTCACCTACCGGTAATAAACATACAACTTCATATCCCTCAGGTACCATAAGAATGTCAGCTATTTTGTCGCATATTCTATCTTCATCTGTAATATGGCCTTCATACCAGCAACTCTGATATCCAAGTTCAACAATTGTTAATAGCATATTCTCAATTGCAGCAGAATAATCCTGCACTGCAAAGCATCTATCACGATATGCATTTATTCTTTGCGTCAAAACTACGATTACAGCAGGTGCTGTTTCGCATATAGGAGGATTGATAACTTCATTAATCTTCTTTAAGATTTCCAAGTCATCAACTGCTATAAAACTGGTTGTTTGCTTATTACATCCTGATGGAGCGGCTATCCCGGCTTCCATTATTTTTACTAAATCATCTTTAGGAACCTGTTTAGAAAGATACCTTCCTCTATAACTGTGTCTTTTATTGATTGCTTCTATCACATTCACTTACATAATCCTCCCTGGTAAGAAAAACCAAAATTCCTATCACTTTGATAACTCAACTAATTCTTCTTTTGAGTATTCTTTATATCTTCCGTCGGCAAACATAGTGCTCGTTGTATCAGGAAGTTTTTTCAATAATTTTTTTAAATCAATCTCTTTGGGAAACTCGATAATATTTCCATCTTTGTCTTCATCTTTATGAACACAAAAGATAAAATCTCCATTCTCAAAATCTATATCAAATGTGTCCATCACCTCAAGTGGATCCACATCAAAATACTGTTCCTGTTCATCTATGTTTTTTTCATAAATGAATTCATAGAGAGCTTCCTTACCAATTTTAATTACTCTTATTTTGTCTTCATCAATCATAGTAACCCTTCACCTATTTCTTTATAAATACTTTCTATAAAACTCGATTTGTGCTCTATATATTTATCTATATCATACGGATATAATAAAGCACCTTCTTCTTTTATTCTGCTATACTCCAAAACAGCATCCGGATGTGTTTTAAGATAATCCCTAAAAGCAATATGCCTTTTTAACTCAGGCGAGTCTTCCGGACATACATATAAGTGATGTTTCAATAAATGTTGTTTTGCATCATACTTAAATGCTTCTCTGGTCGGTATTCCTTGATCTCCTTCATGATGATACCCAATCTCTTCCAGTCTCTTTACCACTTCGGGAAAAATAGAATAATCCTTTATAACCACATCGATATCGATGATAGGTTTTGCAGATAGACCTTTAACAGAAGTGCTTCCGACGTGTTCAATACGCAAAGCCATACTTCCCAGAGCATTCTGTATTTCATTTCGGATATCAATGAAGCATTGAGACCAGTCTTCATTATATGGTTGTACAACTACAAGTTTTGCAGCCATCTAAACTCCATAATCATTATTTATTGAGAAACCTCTACTATTACGTAAAACTGGAATTCAATTAATCATCAAAAAATATTCTGTGACAACACACTTCATCCCCCGAAAGAATAGATTTGATACATTCGATATGAAATCTTCTTTCGGGAAGAAGTTCCTTAAATACACATATCATGCTCTGCCTTGAACATTCACATAATCTATTGGATTCTATTCCTGCTTCAGTATGAATTGGGCAGTCGCAGCTTGAAAAGATAAGGTCATAAACCTTCCCCGATTCAACTACCCTTCCTCTAACGTTTTTCTTTTCTTCAACACGGCTGAAAAACTCATCAAGATCTCTGTTGCAATCAACAAATAAATCCCTGTAAAGATATTTAAGCGCATCACATGCGCATTTATATGCGCACTTTGAAAAAAGCCTGGAGCACTCTTCAACACTCATTTTGTCCAAGCCATCATTAAATCCATCAAACCACTTATCAAAAAACTCTTTATCCATAAATACACTTTCTATTCGGAAAAACTGTAATATTCTTAGTTAATTATCTTCCGAGATAATTTACAGAGTCACTTCAATTTCAAGCCATCCTTGAAAGCCTCACCAACTCTTCCGTTTACCTTATAGTATCCATGCGTATAAGGATCAAATGCGATAGCCTCAAGTGAATCAATATCCACCTTACCATCCTTCATATTGGCTTCTTCTACTGATGTACGTAGAACTTTTCCGATAACGCCCAAACCAGTCTCATCACTCTGATACTCTATGAATTCACATTCCAATGCTATAGGAAATTCATTGATAATCGGAGCATCAACCAGCTCAGACTTTGTATAGGTCATCCCACTCTTTGCAAACTTATCCTTCTCCGTTTTTCCACTCACTACACCAAAGTAATCAGCTTCTACAACATGCTTTGCATCAGCAATGTGAACTACAAAGCCTTTCTTCGCCTTGATATTCTCAACGGTCTTGTGAGTCTCCGTAAGGTTAAGGGCAACCTTATCTCTATCAAGCATTGTTCCCCAAGCGGCATTCATAACATCTACACTACCGTCCTCGTTGAATGTCGATATCATAAGTACCGGCATCGGAAAAATCGCTTCTGTTGTTTTGATTTCCTGTTTCATTTTTTCCTCCTGTATATATATTTTTTTCCCCCTTATTTAGAAATACTGAAAGTTTCCTTCTAAATTATCTTCCAATAAAACGGATCTTAGTATACATCTGCCTGCTGTTTACTCATCTTAACGGCAGTCACAATCGACAGCACGGCCATCGGGACCAGGATGGCGAAGCCTATGTACGGCCACGCAATATAAAACTCCGCCCCGGCGGCGGACTCATTGACCCAGATTGTGACCGGGAATGCACAGATGTTGGCTATCAACGTAATTCCGCAAACGATGCCGCTAAGGATTCCGTAAGTCCTCGCCCCGGCGTCGGCTTTACACGACTTTATGAAGGCGACTATGCTGAGCGCAAGGGAAACGATTGCGACTACTGCTATGAACAACGATAGGCCGAGCATTCCGAACGTCACGTGGATATCATCGTGATTCGCAGTAGAAAAGTTGTAGACGAGAACCCCCACCAAAGAACCCAAAAACGAGATACTGAAAAGCAAAAAATCCGCCGCCAGCATAACGAGCGAAGAGATTATCGTAATAACAAGATTTGCAGTTTTCATATTCCTCCTACTGTAAGTTAATCTGTTTAGAAATATTGCGATTTTCCTAAATAATAAAACGCTTAAAAACCAAATTTATAAGCTTTTTCTATTTATTATATTACCATATATAGGTTCCACTAGAGAATAACAAATAACAAATAAAAAATAACCGCCAGGCCGGGCGATTATTTTGG